>ENA-OQIU01000015-OQIU01000015.1-human-gut-metagenome-genome-assembly--contig:-NODE-15-length-43506-cov-2.794993_pt1 | contig 43506 bp, 39 predicted proteins | sample MGYA00242590_ERZ504755 | MGnify/ENA primary metagenome ERZ504755 (study PRJEB26092, sample SAMD00036359) | human gut metagenome | host: Homo sapiens | study: EMG produced TPA metagenomics assembly of...
GTAGATATCGGCCTTGCCCATGTTGACCATTGGCTCGATGGTAAATATCATGCCGGGTGCCATGACCATGTCGGTGCCGCGCTTGGTGTTGTAGCCTACCCACGGATCCTCGTGAAATTCAAGTCCCACTCCGTGTCCACCGATTTCACGCACTACTGTGTAACCGTTTGCAAATGCATGGTCGTGCACCGCCTGTCCCATATCTCCGAGGAAGCCCCACGGCTTTACCTCTTTGAGTCCAAGCTCCACACACTCCTTTGTGACTTCAACGAGCATTTTCTTCTCAGGGCTTACATTTCCGATACAGTACATTCTTGATGAATCCGAAAAATATCCGTTTAAAATTGTAGAACAGTCTACATTTATGATGTCACCATCCTTTAAGATGACGTCCTTTGAAGGAAATCCGTGACAAACCTGCTCATTTACTGATGTACATACGCTGTAAGGATAACCCTCATAGTTGAGCGGTGCAGGGATGCCGCCCATGCTGGTGGTCATATCATAGACTATTTTATCAATCTCTGCTGTGTTCATACCCTCGTGGATATGCTCTCCTATGTAGTCGAGCACTGCGACATTTATCTTGGCGCTCTCCTTGATTCCCGCTATCTGGTCAGGCGTCTTGATGATTGAATGGCTCGGTATCTTATGATGTGCCTCAGCAAGCTTTTCAAGCTTCATATCAAATGCCGCATGACAGGTCTTATATTTCTTTCCGCTGCCACACCAGCAAGGGTCATTTCTTCCAATTTTTGTTGACATAAAATCTTCTTTCTAGTGATCAAGAGTAACGTTTCCCATATCGACTCTTTTCCACACTTTTTCTTTTATTTTATAGTTATTTTTCTCCAGCAGCTTCTTATATCTGCCTCCCGAGAAATCATAATCCGTTATATCGGCATTGTCAAGCACTGCATATATATGCATACACGCCGGCTATGACAGCCAGCACTGCAAGTATAATTGTTGTGATGTGTTTTCTTATTTTGCGCAAAGCTTTGCAACCACCTGATTTATGACCTTTCCGTCAGCCTTGCCCTTGAAATGCGGCATGACTGCCTTCATTATCTGTCCTTTGTTTCCTGTTGCGATTACATCCGAAAACTGCTCTGTGAGCTCCTTTTCTACCTCTTCTGCCGACATCATTGCAGGAGCGTACTCCTCAAAGATTGCATATCTGGTATTGTACTCATCAAGCAGATCTGTTCTTGTGGCAGGGCATGTGTCAATCTGCTCCTTCACAGACTTCATTTCCTTAAGAATGACCTTGTTGACAAGCTCCTCCGGTATATTGTCTCTGCAGCCCTCATCTATTGCCGCCTTTTTGGCTGCCGATACAAGTGAGGATATAGCATCCTTTCTTACCTTGTCTCTTGCTTTCATTGCTGCAATCATGTCTTTTTGTAATTGTTCCATCTGCATGGCTTGTTCCTCCTGCTTTTCTTACTTTATTTACAGGCTTGCTAGTTCGTTTTGTGCGAATTGGTGCCGTCTATCTCTATAATACACCTTATGGGTGGAAATTGCTATTATTTATTACAATGAGTTTGTTGCCGGTTACTAACATTGGGTCGTGGCATGTCCGCGTCTTACGCCCTTACTTTATTGGTAACCATTCAGCTCTTTGTGGTAAAAATAAAAAGAGCCGGTAAGTATAATAAATATACTTATCGGCTCATAACCATCCTATACAAGACGTCGTATAGCAAGTATTGTATGACACTGTACGCTTCTGTTTGCTGTGATTCCTGCCTTTGTGGACTGTGCCTCCACTATAACACCACCACCTGCATATATAGCTACATGTCCCGGATATACCACTACGTCTCCCGGCTGTATATTATCGAAGGATACGGCCTGTCCCACAGACTTAAATGCCTGTGAATATCTCGGTGTGCTGATACCAAAATGTGCATATACCTCATGTACAAAGCCTGAACAGTCTACACCGTTTGTAAGACTGTTTCCAGCCCATACATATGGATTGCCCACAAACTGCATAGCGTATGATACTACAGAGCTTCCTGAAACTCCTGTTGAAGCACCCGGGTTCTTTCCACCGCCTGCTGCATAGTCACTGGCAATACTTCCGCCCTTACCGGCTCCACCACCATCATAGCTTGGACTGATTGATGAGCTGTTCGCTCTGGCAGCGGCTGCGGCTGCAGCTGCTGCCGCTGCTTCCTGCTCCTGAATGATTTTGCCCTGTGCCGTAATGATATTCTGATAATTATCTGCCTGCTGCTGTGCCTGAGCTATCTGGCTTGCATACTGCTCCTTCTGGTTTTCAAGAGCTACTATAGCCGCCTCGACATCTGCCTGCTGCTTCTCATAGTCATCCTGCATGGCTGTGAGCTCATTCATGTCGTTGTCAAGCTTAGTACCAATCTCCTTCACCTGCTCAACTGCTGCCTGATAAGAATCCATAAGAGCACGATCCGAATCATATACATCTGACACGTACTCTATACGATTGAGCATATCTGTGATACCATTTGACTCAATAATTGCTGTCCAGATATTGTCCTCAGCGCTATTTTCATACATGAACTGTATACGCTTCTTCATGGCGTCATACTGCTCCTGCTGCTTTTCCTGAGCAGCTGCAAGATCCTTCTGATTCTGCTCTATCTCTGCCTGTTTATTTGTGATATCTGTCTGAAGCTTCTTTTGTGCTGCAAGAATCTCATCAAGCTTTGCAGATTTATTCTTTATATCATCAGCAGTAGTCTGCTGCTGATCCTTTAGACCATTAATCTCATTCTTCTTATCCTTGAGATCCTTCTCAGCCTGTGACTTCTTCTTTTCTGCATCCTTCTGCTTCTGTGTCTTGGCATATACCTTCTCAAGTCCACTGTTTATGTATCCGCTAAATGTAGTGCCCTCTACTGCCGGTCCTGTAAAAACGAGTGCCGACGTTAACACAGTACATATAGCACGTGTCCATTTCTGATTCATTTTATTCCTCCTGTAATACGACGGTCAGATTGACCTTTCCTTCCACAATTTACGTTCAATATACATTCGGATATATTATCGCACAAAATGAATCTTTTTTCCACATCTTTTTGTAAATTTACAGAATTTTCCACATTTTATATAATGATATGATTAAAAAGTCAAAAGGTATCTTGCCCCTAATTTATGATTCACATACGCGCTATTATAAGTCTATCATCAGGTTTGATGCTATCTGATGTCAGAGCGTTTATTTCCATTATGTTTTCAACAGTGGTGCGGTATCTTTTTGCAATGTCCCACATTTTATCATCCTTCTGCACTATATAGCCAACCAGAGCTGCTTCCTCTTCAGTATCAGACGCTTATTTTTTCCTGCTCCACCGATGTTATGACTGACACTTCATCCTGCTGCAGGGCAATAGCGTTTATGCTGACAACACCCTTAATTTCATATTCGCTGTTGTCGAGTAGATTGACCTGCACCTGGTCTACCTGCAGATTTACCTCGCAGCAGGTGTTGGCGTCCATGCCGGGTATCTCAACAAACTGTTCAAACGGCACAGAATCTGTATGCATCTCTATCGGACAGCCATCGTCCTCCACAATATTCACACAGTTCACCTGCAATACACCTGACACAATAATTCCTGTGTCTGCATTTTTTTATCTGTGCAATAGCGGCCTGCGTCTTTGTACCGCATATTCTTAAAATTCTCTTTTTGCTGTTTTCTCTGTACAACTGCTCCAAAATACGGCATTTTGTGTCATTTTTCATAAGAAGGCTGCATACCTTCATATTTTCAAACACAGGTTTTACCGGACATGATACGCTGTACATGTCATTGAGCACCTCTACTGTTTCCTCACTCCAGACCTTTCCATCCACAGCAAGCGCTGCCTCAATCGAAAGCTGCCTGAGCTCTCCGTCATAATCATTTTCCGCCTCAACCTGATGCATGGCAGGCTGTGTGCGAAGCCAGGCAATATTTCCGGCATTATCACCCTCGCAGCGTATTTCATTTGAAAAACCCCTCCTGCACCTCAAAGCAGCAAATTTCCTGTTCTTCACTCAGATACACTATACACGCATGGCACTCGCCCGTCAGTGTAATATGGTCACGCTCATATGTATACTCCAGATTTCTCATATCAACAAGACTTGATATGAGCTTGCATATATTCGGCTTGGTCTTTGGCAAGGTAACGACATTTTTAATTCTGACAATATCCCTTACAACACTGTCAAGCTTAAGCACCTTCATCTGCCCCATAAGCTGCTCCACGTCCTTGTCATCAATCCTTTGTGCAACCTCAAGATTTTCTTCCCTCTCTCCATAAAGCTCCACGCTTATAATGCCTCTGACCGAGAGCTTTCGCGAATTGATAACCCCAACCGTAAGCTCATCAAGCCCGGTATACACACGAACCGTATCCTTCTCGCAGACTCCTTGAAGAACAAGCTTCTCCTGAAACGGTATTGCATCCTTTATATACTCCACTCTGTTTCCGCCGATATTTTCCTCCGGCTCATCGCCTTCAAAAACTTCCTCTCTCGTATACAGCACTTCAAATTCAATGCTTCCACTCAGCCAGATATTCTCGCCTGACGCTTTTATCTCGTCAAGCTTTACCTGCCCGTTCTGACAAACCACTTTGGAAACATCAGGCTTATTGTCCTTTATGACATAATCCCTGTCGAAGCCAACCTGCGACATATCCTTTACCTTTTCTATGCATTGTCTGATTTTTTGTGTAATTAACTCCATAAAAAATACCCCACTTCAAATATGTATATAAAATACATATTCAAGATGGAGTAACTTTATGCAGATGCAAATATTTAAATTCATGATCATTATAATAAAGATGCAACATCTTTACTTCATGATACTAGCAAAGCTGCATCCTTATATCTTTTGTAATCACATCAGTGTAGGTGAAAGATAAGAGCTGTGGCGGATTCTGCTCAAACTCATCATCTATCAGAACCGTAAACACACTTGGGTATGCCTGCTGAATAACACCCTCCTGAATGTCAACCTTGTTGCGGCCAAGATCCTGCTGGATTTTTTACCCTGTTGCCACACTGCTGGTGAATCGATGCTCTGACTTTTCTAATTTCTGTCTGTTCCATTTTAAGCCTCCTTATTGTGGATATGCCCACTGGCACATAACTATAGTCCTCATGGTAACCAGTATTGTAACGACGGTGTCATATATATGAAATCAATCTCTGTATAAATATAAAACAGGTCAAATTAATCAACAATTATATCAATCAATATATTTGAATATATAAATATGTCACCACAATATCTAGTAACTTTACTATAGCAAAGTATCGCAGTGATAGCAATAGGGCATTAGTACTGATTGTCAGTTTTTTCGCAACTTTTAACACAATTTACGAAATTTTCACTCAAACACAACAGGCATTTCACTCAATTCCGTCTTTATTACTATGTACGGATAACTCGCCTGATTGCTGACCTTCTCGCCCTTATCCGGGGCTATCAGACGCGTATCAAAATACATTGCCTTATCCTTAACATAAAACTGGTTAACCGTAATACTGTAGCCACCTGTCTCCTTTGTGCCAAAGCCTTCCGCTATGTATAAATATTCATCATCCTTGTACGTCAGCTTCATCGCCTTCGCCTTGTTTTCATTTATCTGCTTTTTAAACTCCTCCGGGATTTCATCCCCGCAGATCACCGTGTACTCAACCATCCTGTCACTCTCCGTGCCTGAAATATTTGCGCGACAGCCCGAAATCACTGTCGTTTCCAATATAACAAGCACACCTGCAGCCATCACCAGAAATTTCCTCAATTTTTCTGACATTTTTTCCTCTCTTTCTTATCATATCGCTTATGATATGATATAATATCAAATATTGAACTACAATTTATATAGAGTATGAAAAAGAGAGGTCAAATATGCGTTCAGTTTTAATCGTAATATTCGTATTTTTCTATCTGCTGCTCGGTCTTCCGGTGCTCGGAGCCATGTGGATAATACACAAATTTGCCCCGGCATGGGCCGATATGGCACAGCTTCGCCTGGTACAGTGGGCTTTCAGTGTCATCATATTCCTAAGCGGAGCAGACATTGAATTTATTGGGGAGGAAAATGTGCCAAAGGACGAGGCTGTACTATATATAGGAAATCACCGTAGTTTCTTTGACATCATAATCACCTACTCCAGATGTCCACGCCTGACCGGCTACATCTCAAAGCAGAGCATCACAAAAATACCGGTGCTGGGTCTCTGGATGAAGCGCCTGCACTGCCTGTTTTTGGACCGCGATGACATCAAGCAGGGACTAAAGGTCGTGCTTGCAGCCATAGATCAGGTCAAATCCGGCATCAGCATATGTGTATTTCCTGAGGGCACACGCTGCAAAAACAAAGATGACCTGACAGATGTACAGTCTTTCAAAGAAGGTACTTTCAAGATTGCCACAAAGAGCAAATGCAAGATAGTGCCAATGGCAATCATGGGAACAAATGAAATATTCGAGGATCACCTTCCATGGGTCAAAAAGAGGCATGTGGTTATCCGATACGGCACTCCTATTGATCCGGCAGCACTCAGTAAAGAGGAACAAAAGCATCTCGGAGCTCATTGCAGAGAAGTGATTGTGGATATGCTTCATGAAATGGTATAGCTGAAAAACCGCCCAGTCGGGCGGTTTTTCATATTTCTTCTTCAAATTCCTTTAAACTATTAAATTTTTATTCTCATCAACTATTTTTTACTTCAAAACAAGCACCGAATACGCCGGCAGCTTTGCCGTTCCATCCTTATATGATGGTGCTTTCTTTGTAGTCTGAAGCATTGCAACAGCATCATTTACTCCAAGCGATGACACATCCACACTTGCTTCATCCTTTGATGGATTAAATATAAGCACTGCTTTCTCACCATTGTACTCTCTTGTGAATATACACACATTATCATTTGACAGATCTTTTTCAAAGGTATTTGTACCTCGTGCTATCTCCGGGAAAGCATTTCTTATTGATATTGTCTGCTTCACAAAGTTGTAAATAGAGTATGGATCCTCCATCTGCTTATCTAGGGTATCATATGTCTGCTCGGTTTCTTCTGCATTCTGAGGTCCCACACACATTCCCTTAGCTTTTGAATCCCCGCTCCATCTCATGGCAAGACGCTTCGTCTCATCATTGGCTGTGCCTCTCATGCCGATTTCCTCTCCATAATACAGAAAAGCATTTCCGGGCATAAGAAGATTCATGGCCTGCGCCATCTTGGTTTTCTCCTCGGCATTATCTCCGTTGTAGTATCCTGCGCTGCGTCCCATATCATGATTTGTATAGAACGGTGCATCAATGTATGAGTCTGTATACTTCTTTATCTCATTTTCCACATCAACCAGAGCATTGCCGTATGTGCTGGCACCATGATTTGCTGCACCATTTAACACCTTTCCAATATATCCATCCTGCTGTGAAAAATCAAAGTTGAACATACTGTCAATTCCACTCTTATAGTACTTCGCATACTCTCTGTATGTAGTCCAGCCCTCACCAACCATATAAGCATCGGCCTTTTTGCTCTTCACATTGTTCACAAGCCATGTGAGGTCATCTATAGTCTCAGTCTGGTTATTATTATTGTAATAAATCACAGCATCCAGTCTAAAGCCATCTACGCCGTGGTCAAGCCAGAAGGATGTAACCTTGTCAATCTCCCCTCTTACAGCTTCGCTCTGCAGGTTAAGGTCAGGCATGCTGTCTACAAACTGTGACTCGTAATACCAATTCGTGCCCGGCGGCTGGTTGTAGCCTCCGGTATTGGTTTTGCTAAAATTATAGTAATCAACATAAGGACATTCCGAAGAATCCGGCTCTGCCCCATCAGGAAGCGACTTGATATAATCTGCAGCCGCCTTAAACCACGGATGCTCGTTAGATGTGTGATTTATTACAAAGTCAATAATCACATTGATGTTTCGCTTGTGACACTCCGTAATAAGCGCATCAAAATCATCCAGAGTACCATACTGCTTGTCAATATTCATATAATCAGTAATATCATACTTGTGGTATGAAGGAGAAGGCATAATAGGCATCATCCAGATTTCATTGCAGCCAAGTCCCTCGATATAGTCAAGCTTCTCTGTAAGTCCCTTTAAATCCCCAATGCCGTCACCGTCACTGTCAAAAAAGCTGTATACGAACACCTCATAGCAGGTTCTGTAATTGTCCTGAATCACATTAGGATCATTTTTCGCATTCATCTGCTCCATAGCAAAAGGCTTGTACTCCTTCTTTGCTGCCGTCTCGGTATTCTTTCCACCCGCAGCACATCCCGCAAGCATTGACACCGCCATAGCTGCCGTCAATGCCACAGCAGTCAACCTGCCCGCCAATCTATTCACAGCCCTGCCGACCATGTTGTGGCCGCCTATTTTATATTAATCATACGCACTCCTTTTCTTATTTTCTAAACTAAATTCTGAGCAAACTTGTATCTAACAAAATCACTACACATATTCGCTAAAACATACGATTCTCTTGCTTTGTCCACACTCCATTTCAATACGCACTGAACAATCGTCCACCGGATATTTTGCGACGCTGCAACGCAGCCAGCATTACTCATAAGTATGTAGTTAACTCAATTCTCACATCTTTCACAAGGTAGCAACAAACTTAGCACACGGTACCCTCCGGCCGGAGGGTACACAGTGTGTTCCGAAGAAAAATATGAACTGCCACGGGGTACCATGCCCCACAAACAAGCCACACACCTCATCTCTCCAAATCCAAGCAGCGAAGAAAGCCCGTGGCTGACTTCATATTTTTCTGAGGAATATACTGTGTGCCATGCCGGCACCACACAACCTGAAAGTGCTAAGTTTGCCACACACCCCAAAATTTGCCATCTATATAAACCAAAAGCCGCCGCACAAAAGTGCAGCGGCCTAAATAAAACCAAATTAGCCTTTGACAGCTCCTGTAAGTCCATCCACGTAGAATCTCTGCATGATAACGAAAAGTATTGAGATAGGTATTGATACAATAACTGCAGCAGCAGCCCATCTTGTGAACCATCCGTTTATAAACTCTTTCTCAAGCATGTTGTAAAGGAGAAGAGATACTGTCCAATACTTGTCGTTTGGACCAACGATAACCCTTACAAATACGAAATCAAGCCATGGAGCAAGGAATGCTGTAAGTACTGTATATACTACGATTGGCTTACTGAGTGGCAGGATAACCTTGTAAAATACCTGGAACTGTGTACATCCGTCAAGGATAGCCGCCTCAGTAAGAGACTTAGGCACAGTATCAAAGAATCCCTTTGCGATATAGAAGCCTGTTCCTGCTCCTGCTGAGTATATGAGAATCAATGAAAGGCGAAGCATACTTCCCTCTGTAAGTCCGATAGCCTTTAAGATAAAGTATACGGCAACCATTGACATGAAGGCTGGGAACAATCCAAGAATCATAGCCAGATTCATGAAAGGCTTACGCATCTTAAATCTCAGTCGTGACATACTATACGCAACAGAAAGTACAAATACTGTTGAAATGATACATGAGATCACTGAAATAAACAGTGTATTAAAAAATGCTCTCGGGAAGTTCAACAGTGTAGTCTCTGTGAACAGCCTTGTATAGTTGCTAAATGTAAGGCCATGTGGGAAGAAGTACTTTGTATAAGCACCACTCTCAGCTCTAAAGCTTGTCATAATAATCCAGAAAATTGGGAACAACCATACTACAGCAAGTATTCCAAGAATGATATGAACAAGGGAATTCTTTGCTACTTTCTTAGCACGTCCGGCAGACATAGGTTTTTTTGCTTTTGCTACACTACTCATTACATGAATCCCTCCTCATCCTTGTATGATTTTGTATTTCTGTATGTAACAAGCGCTACGATAGAAAGTACAATGAATGTGAGGATACCGATAACGGCACCGATATTGTACTCCTGATTATCAATAGTCAGCTTGTACAACCATGTAACCAGAAGGTCCGTCTTTCCTGCACTGTCTCCGACAGGTGTAGGCTTTCCTGCTGATAACAGGTAGATAACGTTGAAGTTGTTGATATTTCCGGTAAACTGTGTGATGATATATGGTCCCATGATAAACATGATATATGGGAGTGTGATCTTAAAGAAGATCTGTGCTGCGTTTGCACCATCAATCTTTGCAGCCTCATAAAGCTCTGAAGGCACATTCTGTAATACACCTGTAACCTGAAGCATGGTATACGGAATACCTACCCAGCAGTTGATGAGAATAACAGAAACTCTCGCCCACATAGTGTTGGTCCAGAATGGAAGCGGGTTATCAATCCAGCCCCACTCCAAAAGCAGGTTATTAACAGCACCCTGTGGCTGGAACATCTGTCTCATTACAAGGAGTGATACGAACTGCGGTACCGCAATTGAGATAACAAAGCATGTACGCCAGAAAGCCTTGCAATGTGTCTCTTTACGATTGATAACGATAGCAAGAATGAGTCCAAGGAAGTTACAAAGGAAGGTTGCAAATACAGCCCAGCAGATTGTCCATCCAAGTACTCTCCAGAATATCTTACCAAGCTTACCACCAAGTCCAAGCACCTGTCCGAATGAAGCGAAGCCTGTCCAGTCGAACAATACCAGATGATCACCCTTTACCGAATAATTTGTAAAGGCCATTGGAATCATGAACAGCAATGGTAAAACGGTAAAAACAAATATTCCCATAAGTGGGAGAAACATAAGTGTCTTATGTAGGTTTTTATCAAATAAATCCTTGACATCTTTGCCAAAAGAATTGATTTCTTTTCCTAGCTTTTGAAAGGCATTCTGCCTTATATCCGCTCTTTAAATTCTCGCACCACATGTAAATAAATAATACTGTGATGGCAATTGTTATGACGCCATATAACAGTAATAATACTGACTGGTCGCCCGCAACATATTCATAAATCTGCTTCTGCTCATTAAATACCTCTTCCTGCTTTCTCCAGCCAAGTGAAGGCAGCATGGAAATGTAATAAGCACCAGCGCTAACCATATATGCTATATATGCAATCTCTATAGCAAGAAAAATCAGACCCTTTATAATCTGCTTATGAGCCATATTGGCAAGTCCCATTACGAGTGCCGATAGCTTAACTGTAGCTCCGCCTTTTGTGAGGGCATTGCCAACAGTATACGGAGTAGCAAATTCCGAAACTTTTTTCTTTTTGTTTGCTCCTAACATACTTTTCCTCCTGGCATGCATTATATATGCCAATCCTTTAAACTAATTTATTCCAAGATTCCGGCTACCCGGAACCTTGGAATCATAATCTGATCTACTTAATTATTTAAGAGAATCATTAAGCTGAGTATTGAAGTCCTCTGTCTTCTGAGCTGCATTGTCCTTTGTAATCTGACCTTCTGCACCGTTCTGGAAAGCATCACCGAATGGTGTAGCTGCATCCCAGTAACCTGACATATCAATGATAGGCTGTGCTACTGAACAATCAGATGAAACCTTAGCCATAGCTGCTGCTACTGGATCTGCTGCAACTTCCTCGTTTGTTGCAAGATCTTTGTTTACAGGAGCCTGTCCTCTTAACTTGAAGTGAGCAAGCTGTGCGTCCTCGCTGCCAAGGAATGCTGCAAGCTTAACTGCTACTTCCTGGTTCTTGCAGTTAGGGTTAACACCGATAGCCTTAGATCCTAAGAATGCCTTTAACTGGCAGTCTTTTCCACCAATATTGATTGTAGGAAGAGCTGCAACACCAACGTTCTCCTCACCAAGTGCCTCTTTAACTTTGTCATAGTTCCAGTTACCATTGAAGTAAGCGTTGATAGAACCATCTTTAAGTCCAGCAAGACCAAGTGATCCCTCATTGTTATCCATTACAAAGTTTGGATTTGCAAATAAATCTACGATGTAGTTTGTAACTGCTGTACCCTTATCTCCACTGAAGTCATATCCGGCAGCCTTGTCTGTTCCATCTCCAAAGATTGTACATCCGTTTGCTGCATAGAATGCATTGAGATACCAGCCATTATCAAATGGGAATGAAACCTTACCCTTTGTAAGCATTGTATCAAGGCTCTTTACATCATCCTCAGAGAAGACTCTCTTGTCATAGTACATGAACCATGTGTTTGATGTATAAGGAACTGCGTAGATGTCTCCATCATATGTAACTGTTGCAGCCATAGCCTCTGAGTTAGATGACTTAACATACTCTGCTGTATCTCCGCCTAACTTAGCAATAGCATTAGCCTTAATTAATGGCTCAAGCTGATCGTTTGCAAACATGTAAACATCAGCTGCTGCCTTAGGATCCTTTGTAACAACGTCCTTTGCATCACTCTCAGATGATGTAACATACTTGAACTCGATGTTGAAATCAGGATTTGCCTTAGCGAATGCCTCACACTCTGTCTTAAGCCAAGCGCCCTGTGCATCGTCTAAATCCTCTGCAGGTCCCATTACTGTAATGGTCTCCTTACCGCCGTCCTTCTTGTCGGCTTTCTCTGTTCCATTTCCTCCGTTGCCGCTTCCGCATCCAGCAAACATTGTTGCTACCATAGAAGCGCAAAGTAAAGATGCTAATACTTTCTTCTTCATATCTTCCTCTCCTTTTTGAATATAAAATGTAAAAAAGTATATATATAAATTGCCGTGCAACTTATATCAAATTAATTATCTGCGGTAAACCACCGCAATGTTTCTAATCCAGGCTATCTTTTCGTTGTCCAATCTGTGTGGCTTACTTGTCATGCGCCATCTCCAGTTATGTCCGACTGTCGAAGGATAATTCATCCTTGCCTCATTTCCAAGCTCTAATATATCCTGCATCTGGACTATCGCCAGCTCTGCGGTGCTGTGATACAGCTCCCTGATAAGAGCATTTGGAACCTGTGATTTATTTCAATATTCAGATACTCATACAGATAAGCAAGCTCATAATCTGTCTTGTCACTGAATGAACCAACTATCGTCTCATTGTCATGTGTGCCAATATATGCAACTACATGTGAATCGGTATAATTGTGTGGCAGATATTCGTTTGTCGGATCACCATCAAAAGCAAACATCATGACCTTAGTTCCCATCCAGCCAGATTTTGCAAGGAGTTTTTTCACTCCCGGTAAAAGGCTTGCTGATGTATAATCATCAGCCACTACATTAACCCCTTCAAGCTCTTCGTTAATTGCATTGACAAGCCTGCGTCCCGGTCCCTTGAACCATTTCCCGGATAGGCTCTTATCCTGTCCGTACGGTACCGCATATGCTTTCACAATTCCTGCGAAATGATCAATCCTGACAATATCAAAAAGTTCTCTGCATACACGCATTCGCTTTCTCCACCATGAGAAGTTGTCCTCCTTCATGGCATCCCAGTCATACATCGGATTGCCCCACACCTGTCCGCTCTCTGAATACTTATCAGGACCGGCAGCTGCAACATACTCTGGTGTATCGTTTGCGCTCATCATAAAGAGTTGTCTCTCTGCCCACACATCTACACTGTCATATCCTACATAGAATGAGATATCGCCTATTATGTAGACACCTTTTGAGTTAGCATAATTTTTTAAATCCTCCCATTGCTCGAAGAATTTATATTGACAGAACTTCCAAAAAGTAATTGTATTATAATTCTTTTTTTGGTACTTTTCAAGCGCAACCGTTTGCGGATTTCTATACTCGCTTGGCCACTCGCTCCAATTTTTGTATAAATTGTCGGTTTTCAGTGTCATAAATAATGCATATTGCTCAAGCCACTCCGACTGTTTTTTTACAAAATCCTGAAACTCTTGTGCATTTGTATCAAATCTTTCAAACGCTTTTTGTAAAATCCTGCATCTGTTCTGATGTAATGCTGCATAATCAATTTCTGATTCGTCTGTGCCCCAGTTATACCCCAGGATCTCTTCCTTCTCTAACAACCCCTCATCTACCAGCTTATCTAAATCTATGAAATAGATATTGCCCGCACAGCCTGATGATGGTTGATATGGACTATCGCCAAATATGGTGGGGCCAACCGGAAGAACCTGCCAGTACTTCTGTTTCAAATCACCAAGGAGATCAACAAAATTGTAAGCCTCTCTCCCAAGAGTACCTATACCATATGGTGACGGCAGACTCGAGATTGAAAGAAGTATTCCGGAGCCTCTGAGATTTTCTCTGGCCTCCAAATTACCATTCCTCTTTCCTAAAATTTTCTATTTTTTTCGTATCTGAGATTATTTTATTTCCTATTGTCAGATTTGTCAATCTTTTTAGTGGTTTTAAACTCATTTTTGCCATTTTTCACGTAATTTACATTCATTTTTTGGTAGTTATTACCACAGTTTCGAAGATTTTTTTCGAAAAATTTATTACAGAAAATATTGCCTATTTCTGATAGTAAATGTATAATTTAATTATCACATAAGAAAGGACAAATACTATGGCTACTATTAAGGATATTGCCGCCCGGCTGGGCGTGTCAATCAGCACTGTTTCAAAGGGATTAAATGGTGCCAGCGATATAAGTGAGGAGCTTCGTCAGACAGTTTTAGACACTGCTGTCGAAATGGGCTACAGCACAAAGCGCTCCAGAAAGGTAGAAAACCGCAAGCTGGCTCTGTTTATTGAAAATATGAACTACGAGTCTATCGATGAGTTCGGATATGATGTAGTGCTTGGTTTCAAACAGAATGCTTTTAAGCACAAATGGGACGTGGACATCATCCCTGTCACACCTCAGCTTCAGGCAGAAGAAAAATATGATACATATATATTAAAGAATGGCTATTGTGGCGCATTTCTGGTAGGTTTTTGCTCTTCACGATGAATGGATGCAGCAGCTCAAAAATACTACAATGCCTACCGTTTTGTTTGATAACTATATAGAAAACAATCCCAATGTAGCCTATGTAGGCACCGACAGCTACGAGGGCATTGACATGGCTGTAAAGCATCTGCACAATCTGGGTCATAAAAAGATTGCCTTTATCAATGGTTCTCTTTTTTCCCTGGTTTCAGATCAGCGTCAGGAAGCCTTTGAAAACTCTATGCGCGATGCCGGTCTTGAAATCTACCCGGAGCTCATGGGACACGGCTACTATATTCCTGAAACCGCACAGTATTACGTTTCAAATTTTATTGCAGCAGGTGCCACCGCTATCCTCTGCGGAAGCGACACTATAGCAAAGGGTGTTATCTTAGAGTGCCAGCTGCACGGCTTCAATGTGCCAAATGATATAAGTGTGGTAGGCTTTGACGATGTCAAGTTTGCCGCAGCCCTTACCCCTCCTCTTACCACTATCAGACAGGAGCGTAATGATCTGGGCCGCTGTGCATATATTATATTGAATTCGCTCATTCACCATATTCCAATCAGCCGCACACAGCTACGTCCGATGCTGATTGAAAGAGAATCTACTGCACGAGTTTCCACCGCACATGCTGCTGAGGAATAGCCTGCATATACACCACCTTCCAAAGGAGTCAAAATTGTTCAAACGCAAACATGTAACCACTTTAATTACATATTCGCTGGTATTTTTCAGTGCAATCTCCATGACAGCCTGCTCTTTTTCGGATGTCTCTTATCTATTTAAGAGTCCCGCACAAAAGCAGGCTATTCTGCACAAATCACCTGCGTTTTGGGAGGATACCACAAGTGTTAAAGGAAGCAGCAATCTGTCTATCCTGCACAATGTCGCCTTTGAGGGGCAGCCGTACAATGATACAAGACAGTTTGGTGATAACATCCTTATGGTAGGACAGGGCAGCTACAATAATTCCATCATAGAGACCGATGATCAATCTGTTCAGTATTCATTTGATGTATATAATCCCTGGTCCAATGAAATCACGGCAAGCCTCACTCACGACAAAACCGACTGTGATGACTACATGATAAAAGGTGACCGACTCTGGCTCATCAATTCCGATGCCGGCAGGGCAACAATCTATGATAAGGATTTAAAGGAGATAAAAACCTGCAAATATAATCCTGAGGACTATGATGGCAATTGCGATACATCAGATTCTGATGATGGCGATGTGCCGAATCCCGGCAATTATTATGATGTCTCACAGATTGCCACCTCCGCTGACGGAAAATACGCTCTCGTGTCAGGTGTCACACCCGATACCTACAAATATGCAGTCTCTGATATAAGGATTGACGATAACACAGTGCTTTCAACCTACGAAGGACAAAGTTTTTCCATGTCATGTGTCGACTCAAAGGGCTTTGTAATCGAGGCAGATACGGCCAACAATATCTGGAACTATCATTCATCCGATGGAGAAAACAGCTTTTTTTCACTGCCGGATGTGGTGGATGTGACTTTGGCAGAGGATGGTGACATGCTCATACGATGCCAGGATTTATCCTCGGACAACATCATCAGTTACTATAAATATTCACCCGCCACCGGTGTCAGTTCATCCTTTTCATACAATCTGGCGACTCGAAACACAGGCAAAATGTCCGACAGCTCATCCGACTCTGCGGCAGCCGATACCAAGACCTACTGTTCTGCCAACTCGGTATATCTGCCTGATGCAAACTGTGTTATGATGCTTTTGTACACAGCGCAGTGCAACCCGGAAATTCTCATCTGGTCACTCGACAAGGGCAAGAATGACAGCAAAGCCGAAATCACGTCATACAATGACTGTGATACACTGCTACAGGCCTTACGCGATGATGGCTCATATGTATCCCCATATTCTGCCATAGACCCATCTGACAGTACCGATGAAAATCAGGAGGCTATGGAAGAGGCCGGGAAGGATTCTGACTACAATACATACGGCGATGAGGTCACTCTGATCCCCGACACCGCTTCATATGACTGGGGTGATTTATCCGACATAAATGCACGTATCACAGCCCTTGAACAGAAATACGGCTTTTCCATATATTTCGGGCCTGAGGTGCCAAAGAGAATTGATTACTACGATATCCATCAATTTAAGAACAAGGATAAGCTGTCGGTCGCTCTGGATTCGCTTGAGGAAATACTTGGCTGTTTCCCTGATGACTTTTTCACACAGCTGTGTTATGGCGATATAAGAGGCATGCGAATCTATCTGTGCGGTGATATTTCATCAGGCCACTCAGATATGATAAATGAGCCAAGTGGCTTCGTAAATATAATAAACAACCACAATGTGATGGTTCTAAACTGCAACTACAGCTGGGATTTCAGCTACACTGTAGGCCATGAGATTTCCCATCTGATTGACCAGAGACTTACATTCATACACACCTACGATGAAAAGAGCGAGTTTTCTGAGGGGAAATGGAACAGCTTTAATCCTGACAGCTTCTCCTATGATGACAGCTACGCAAACTACAATCCGGATGATCCATCGAGCCACATATCCGGGTATTTCATTGATTCCTACGGCATGACCTTTGCAACAGAGGACCGCTCTGAAATATTCGGAACCGCGATAGACAATTATATTAACGGCATCTATGATGATGCAAGATTCACAGATGATTCGCCGATACGAAACAAGCTGGACTACTACAGCAGATGTATCCGTGATGGCTTTGATACAAAGGACTGGCCTGATACGATGGCATGGGAGTCTGTGCTTACCGCCACCGGGGCGCAGGCCGATTAAATGATAATTTCAGAATAACACAAAAACCTCAAGTCATACGACTTGAGGTTTTTAATGGGCAGAGATGGATTCGAACCATCGAAGCAAGTTGCAGCAGATTTACAGTCTGTCCCCTTTGGCCACTCGGGAATCTGCCCATGTATTTAATTACGATACTTGCATAGTTTATCACAATAGATGTGATTATGCAAGCATATTTTTTAACTATTCAGAACCCCCACGCACATTCGCAAAACCGCACGATACTCGTGCTTTACCGCCGCTACGCAGCTAATTTTGCTCATATGTGTGGGGGGGGTGGCTCTATTCGAGCCCCCTTGAGAACAAGAAAACCTGCTGCTTACATGCAAGCATGACGCATCAGCTTTTCTTGTTCTCAATTGTTCTGAATAGTTACTATTTTTTTAAATTAAAAAAGACAGCCTACGATCGGCTGCCTTTTAGGAGAAGGTATTTTTACTATGGGGTATAGCAAAAACTATATAATGTATTGGGGGGTTTTTACGGTTATTATAATATCACGGTTATAACGATAAGTGTTCACAAATTGCATAAAAATCATGGTTTGTTTTTATGCAATTTGTATAGTACTTTAGTTGTATTTAATATTTTTTTATATAGTGATTCTGTACAAAAGCATAGCTGTTTTTTAAATATTATGTCCAACTGCTGTTTTGCTGTCCTCATCAAACAGTGCTTCAAACTCATCTCTTGTGATTTTCTCTTTCTCAAGAAGAAGTGCTGCACATCTGTCAAGCACATCGCGGTACTCTGCTATCATGCTCTTTGCCTTGTCGTACGACTCGTCGATGATGCGCTTTACCTCGACATCGATTGCCGATGCTATGCCCTCGCTGTAGTTCTTTGCATGGGCGAGGTCTCGTCCGATGAAGACCTCCTCCTCATCATCGGCATAGCAGATAAGGCCGATGTTGTCTGACATACCGTATTTGGTAACCATCTCGCGCGCAAGCTTTGTAGCCTGCTTGATGTCCTGTGATGCACCTGTAGTGATATCGTCAAACACAAGTTCCTCTGCGACACGACCGCCTAAGTCTACTACGATTTCCTGAAGCATACGTCCCTTTGTGTTGAACATCTCATCCTTCTCAGGCAGAGGCATGGTGTAGCCTGCTGCGCCTGCTCCTGTAGGGATGATTGAAACTGTGTATACAGGTCCCACATCCGGAAGCAGATGGAAAAGGATTGCATGTCCTGCCTCGTGGTAGGCTGTGATGCGTCTTTTCCTTGTCAGAGATGATACGGCTTCTTCTTCTCAGCTCCGATACCAACCTTGACGAAGGATTTTCTGATATCATCCTGTGTGATATATTCTCTGTTTTCGCCCGCTGCACGGATTGCTGCCTCATTCATCAGATTCTCAAGGTCTGCACCTGTGAAGCCTGCTGTAGTCTGTGCAATCTGCTTTAAGTCTACATCCTCTGCAAGTAGGTTTTTTCTTGGCATGGACACCTAAAATTTCTTCTCTGCCGCCCACATCCGGTCTGCCTACTACAACCTTTCTGTCGAAACGTCCCGGACGCATGATAGCAGGGTCAAGTATATCCACACGGTTTGTGGCTGCCATGACGATAATGCCCTCATTGACACCAAAACCATCCATCTCGACAAGCATCTGGTTCAATGTCTGCTCACGCTCGTCGTGTCCGCCGCCCATTCCTGTGCCACGGCGTCTGGCTACTGCATCAATCTCATCGATAAACACGATACAAGGCGCATTTTTCTTGGCATCCTCAAACAAATCTCTCACTCGTGAGGCTCCGACTCCGACGAACATCTCCACGAAATCAGATCCTGAAATGGTGAAAAACGGTACCCCTGCCTCTCCGGCTACTGCCTTGGCAAGGAGAGTCTTACCTGTTCCCGGAGGTCCTACAAGAAGGACACCCTTTGGGATTCTTGCTCCAAGTCTGGTGTATTTTCCAGGATCACGAAGGAAATCAACTATCTCTGCAATCTCCTCCTTTTCCTCCTTTAAGCCTGCTACATCGGAAAACTTGATATGGTTCTCCTCCTGTGTGGTGAGCTTCGCACGGTTCTTGCCGAAGTTCATCATCTTGCCACCGCCGCCCTGTGCTGCTGCGTTGTTGTTCATCACTGCAAAGAATATGAACATGGCTCCGAATACCAAAACATACGGAAGCAGTGTCATAATCCAGCTCTCAGCCGGAACATCCGCAACTGTATAGTCGGTATACCCTGCTTTTGTCATGGTCTTTTCGATATTGTTTACATCTGATACATAAAGTACCTTTGATGTGCCATCCTTGAACTTCACCTCCAGACTTCCTGTCGGTATCTCCCTGTTTTGCACTACCTTTACGCTCTTCACCTGATTCTTGTCAAGATCCTTCTCGAACTGACTCTGTGTGTAAGAGTTGGATGTAGCCCCGGCGCTCAGCCAGTACCAGATGCAGATTACTGCAAATACAATGATAATGTATACGCCTATTCCGCGCATACCGCTTTTTTGTTTATTCAATTTACTTCTCCTTTTTATTTTATTTCGCCCTCGACGAAGCCGATGTAAGGCAGATTTCTGAACCTCTGATCATAGTCAAGGCCATAGCCTACCACAAACTTATCAGGAATCACAAAGCCCACGTAGTCTACATTTACATCATCAACCACACGGCGCTCAGGCTTGTCCAAAAGTGTACAGATTGTGAGACTCTTCGGGTTCCTTTTGGCAAGGAGCTTTGAAAGCCTGCTAAGAGTATTTCCCGAATCAATGATGTCTTCTATGATGATGACATTCTCTCCCTCGATAGAATGCTCAAGGTCCTTTTTAATCTTGACATCGCCTGATGACTCTGTGCCTGAGCCATAGCTGGATACCGACATGAAATCCATAGTCATAGGCAAATCAATTCTCTTTGCAAGCTCAGTGGTAAAGAATATTGAACCCTTGAGTATGCAAATGAGATATACTGACTGTCCCCTGTATTTTTCTGTGATTTGCGCTCCAATCTCTGCAATACGCTTATTGAGCTGCTCCTCTGTCAGATAAACCGAAATATCATATTTTTTTGAAAAATCCATTTTGTTTTCCTCCGTAAAATGTGATCTTAAGTACTTTTCCTGTCTGTGGTGTGACAAGTGCGCCACAGCCGGATCTGTATCCGATAATGGCATGCACCAGTGATTCATGGGCTATGAGCCACAGCCCCGCTCTCTGCTGTGCCGGAATTTTATCACCTGTAAATACCTGCTTCAGCTTCTTATGATGGCCCTCGTCATCCACAATTATATAGTCACCGGCTTTTCTTGTTCTTATTTCAAAGCCTTTTTTCTATCTTATCATAATCAAACCATTTCGTATATGGTTTTTTGGGAATTTCGTCCATTTTACCATTAAAATCTTGTATACAAAGTGTGACATATGAGCCATCTGCCGAAAGCTTTATGTTTTTTTGCTCTCCCGTGGCACTCAGTGCCTCAAGCTCTTTTTGCGTAATTTGAATTTCTGCTTTTTCATCGTCACACCTTCCGGCGAAGAGTATCACCTCGCCAAATGATTTTTCCGCAATAATGCCATACGGCAGATTGATTTTTCTGCCCGACTGCTGCCCTGCAAGCTTCACAAGTGCACCGATATGCGTGCTCGTGATATCCTTGAGCCGCCCTGATGCCAGATGTATACACTCGCGCGCCACTCCGCTTTTTAATGCCGGATGCAGACTCTCAAAGCGACTGATTTCAAGTATCACCCTGCCTTCTTTTTGGGAAACCATGCTGTCACACGCCTCTTTTAGCTGCTGCTCGTAAAAATCATTCATCACCGCAAGCTGTCCTGCGCTCTCATTGATATGCTCTATCGCCCTGTCATTAATCTGCAAAAGCAGCGGAAACACATCATGGCGCAGCTTATTTCTGGAGTAGGCTGTGTCAGTGTTTGTGGCATCGGTGACAAAAGCCTGTCCGTTTTCCTTCAGATATTCCTCTATCTGTGCGCGTGTTGCTGATAAAAGCGGCCTGATATAGGTGACACCATTCTTCACAGAAACCGGATGCATGCCGGATAGACCCTTTGCTCCGCTTCCGCGAAGCATCTGAAAAAGAACTGTCTCTGCGTTGTCCTCCATATGGTGCGCAACTGCAACGACTACCTGCCTCCTGTTATCCTGATTTGGGTCTGATGCATTGGCCGATTCACAGGGATATCTGCCTGCCTCCTCTTCAAACGCTTCATAGCGCAATATCCTGGCGGCCTCCTCCAGTCCGAGTCCATGACTTGCTGCATATTGCGGTACATCCACGGAATGTACATGGCACGGTATGTTAAGCCTCTCGCAGAGATCTGACGCAAACCTCGCATCCTCCCTGCTCTCGGCTCCTCTGATACCATGCTCCACATGCACTGCCTCCAACGCAAAATCAAGCTCATCTGCGCACTGTCTTTTTATCTCATTTAAAAGCAGCAGAAGGCAGACCGAATCCGCACCGCCCGACAGCGCAACAAGCACCGTGCTGTGATTGTTTATCATCTTGTTTTCCAGAATATAATCTTTCGTCCGTCTAATCATTATTTTTCCCAGATTCCTATTGCAACTACAGTCATATCATCCATGGCGTATCCGCCTGTGTCAAGCAGCACCCTGTCCAGAATTTCCTGTGCCATAACGCCTGCATTGTCGCTTTTGACGCCTGCGATGATATCCATAAGCTTCCCCTGTCTGTCCTTTACATGCAGATATTCTAGCACACCATCCGTCACCATGACAAGGAAATCGCCACTTTGAAGTGTATTTTTTGAATGTTTGCTCTCCTGCGCGGCATCGACCCCCGCCGGGAGTGATTCAATTTCTATAACACTTACTTGTTTCCCTGATTTGATAAATGACGGTGCAGCGCCTGTTTTGGTCAGCTCAAGCTCACCTGTGTACATGTCTATTGTGGCAAAATCAACCGTGGAATAGGACTCCTCGCCCGCCGATATGACCATGGCAGAGTTCATCAGCTTTAGGGCACTTTCCCTGCTAAAACCGGCCTCCAAAAGCTTTTCAAGCAAATCCACCACCAGTGTGCTCTCGGCCTGCGCCTGCTTGCCCGAGCCCATGCCATCGGATACACATACATGATACATGCCATCATCCAGCTGAAACATGCTGCAGCTGTCGCCATTTGCCTGAGAGCCGGTCTTCTTTTTGGTCGCCACCCCCGAAAGTGCATAGAACTGATTCTCCTCGTAAAGCACAATAGATGTCCTCTCATCGGATATTATTGAAACTGTCCCATGTGCCTGCCAGAGCTTCACTCCCATGGCGCGTGAAACCGCCTGCACATATTTTGAAATTTCAATCCCACCATCTATCTTGGTGCAGACATCTGCCTTTATACATACCTGCTGCCTTGCGTTCTCATAAATATGGGCATTTTCCACCTGTATACCAGCCTCTTTTGTATATACATAAACTCTTGAAAGACGCAGCCTTCTTTTTTTATCAATACATTTTTCAGCCCTGCACCAGCTATCCATGAGCTCTGCCATAGCGTCAAGCTGTGCGGCTATAACGCGTCTGTTTTCCGTGAGACGCCTGTACCAGGCTTCATTTAGCTCAATACGGGCAAATGCCTCTGTGGCGGCTTCCACCATGCGCGTATAGTGCGGGCAGCCATCCACATATCTGTTTTGCACAATTTCCTCTGTTTTCATACGTTTGCGCACTGCATCAGCAAGCATTTTTATACTGTCGGAAATCGAAGCCCCGCTTGTCCAGCACACACTGCAGCCCTCACAGCATGCACAAAGTCTCCCTGTCACCTCAAGCTGTATTTTCTCACTCTCATCAGGGATTTCATCTGCCGTACATTTTACAGCCATGACATTTGCAGTCGAAATAATGCCTGAAAGTCCTGAAACTGCTGTGGCAAATGCCTCCTCCCTGTCGGGCAGAAGTCCTGCTATGACCGGGTTTTCATTGTGCTCAAGAGCTCTTAAATATTCGCATGCTCTGCAAAGCACAAAGGCCATCGAAAACACAACAAGGCTCTCTGCTACCGACAACACTATCTCATCCGTATTCGGCCTTCCCAGAAATGTTACCGACAGATTCATCACCGCCGTGGCACAAGCTGCTACAACGGCTGTTGTCAGACATCCGTTTTTACTGCTTTTTCTCACAAATAGCCTTTCCCCAAAGTAAATCACCGCAATAATAAAGAGATACTTACATATCGACGGTATCGATATAAAGTATCCCATTCCAATAATTAATCCTATGTAAAAAATAATCGTATGCCCACTGCTCAGACAATAAACTCCATACACTGCAGGTATCAGCGGATAACAATCCATCACACACACCAGTGTGGATGCAAATGCCATAAGCCCCCACACGGCCTTTTTTAAATTTGCACTCCTCATCTTTTTGCCTCCATCTTTTTTCAACGATTATATGTGGTCAAAAATGAAGGTTTTGACGAAAAAGCGCAACTATATCTTCAAAAATTATTTGTCCTTTTCCTTGAAGATTATTTCATTGTCATACGCAAGCCCCAGCTTGCTCTTTGCTATATCCTCTATGTACTGGTCACTCTGCATATACTGCTGCATGCTTTCTATCTCATCAGCACGCTCCGATTCTTTAGTGTACTGCTTTTCAAGCTCCGCTTTTTGTGCGGCATATGTAGATTCCTTCTGCTTTAGCTGCACAACCTGGACTACCATAACCACAAGAAATGCTATAACTATGATAGAAACACTTAAAGTTCCGCCCCTTCTCTTTGCACGACGTTTACTCATTATTCCTCCTTAGGTGCTTATCTGAATATCCTGCCAAACATTTTTATCTTTTTTTCCGGTCACCTCCGGTACCTTCGAATACGTAATCATGTCTATCTCACCTTCTATATCGGCTTCTCCCTTCTCAAGGTTTAGCCTGTTTACGTGAAGATCCTTGCCCTTTAGGTCAAGCATGCCTAGCTCCGTCTCCAAAAGTATCTCTCCCACATCAAAGGAGAGCACATCCAAAATGCCTGTAAAGCTGCCTGTTCTGCGATTATTCAAGATAAGCTTATGACTCTTTGTGCCTGATATTTCTTCCATTTCCTGTCCCTCACATATTTTTTATATGTCCCAAAAACAGCCTCACATATGGCTGCCATCTGTGGAATCACATATGTAAATATATGCCGGGATTCATGAAAATATAACCTATATATACTCAAAAAGATCTTTTGCTTCTTCCTTCTTTGTTGTGTCAAGGAGATTTAACACCTTAACCTTGACTGTCTTTTGTCCAAACGCTATCTCTATTATGTCTCCGACCTTGACATTTACAGATGCCTTTGCCGGTCTGCCGTTTACTGTGACACGGCCTGCGTCACATGCCTCATTTGCCACTGTACGTCTCTTTATGAGACGTGATACCTTCAAAAATTTGTCTAATCTCATTGTTACCTCTGTGTCTTACCTATAATAAATAAATTCATAACTATTACCCTGATTTCAGTGGATATAGTCAAAAATGGGCGGAGCCTTAAAGGCTTCACCCATTCTTCTACTACGGATAGTCTGACTTATTAGTTAAGAGAATCTTTTAAAGCCTTTCCAGCCTTGAACTTAGGAGCCTTAGATGCTGCAATTGTCATCTCAGCGCCAGTCTGTGGATTTCTTCCTGTTCTTGCTGCTCTCTCAGATACCTCGAAAGTACCGAATCCAACTAACTGGATCTTCTCACCTTTCTTTAACTCCTCAGCAACAACATCTGTGAATGCCTTTAAAGATGCCTCTGCGTCCTTCTTTGATACTCCGGCCTTCTCTGCCATAGCTGCAACTAAATCTGCTTTGTTCATGATAAAATTCCTCCTCTGGATTTTCATAATTTATATAATTCGAGCTATATTCCCAAATTACCTACAAGAATATATATACTTGTTTTTATAGGGTTTGTCAAGGAAAATGCGCTATTTCCTAGGCTTTTATGTACTTTTACCATTCTTAAAACCTTACTTTGAACTTAATAAAGAGGTTAATGTTGAAAGATAATCTGATATGTCTTTATTTGTCAGACTATTTCCCGAGCTATCAGATGATTTACTGTCGGTTTCCGTGATGTATGTATGAACTTTTCTTAACAGACTTTCCACAATAATAATATATCGTATAGTCATTTACTTTTCAATTAAATTCACTATATATATGCATTACTGTTTACACTATGGCATGCAGATACTCCTCGCGCTCCCCGCTTAGCTGTATGAGCTGTGCAAGCTTATCCACATCACGGTCGCATACCCATGACTTGCGCGAGTTGCTATAGTGATTGCAGAGCTTACAAAATTTTTCAGGAAACAAAAGCAGTGCTTGAAGCAGCCTCATTGAGGTATCATCAAGACTTCTTACGCTGCAATAGCTGTCAAGAATTGCATCTGCAACCGCTGTATCCCAGTGATTTTTTTCGAGCATCTTGCGCATGTACTCCGCAAGATCAGTTTCCGGATATCCCGGATGCATGGTCTCGAAATTGACAGGGAGCCATCTTCCGGACTGTGTATACACGACATTGTGCTGGTTGAAGGCTCCGTGACAGTATGTCGGAACCAACGTTTTACTATTTTCCAGCTCACACAATATTTCCGCCGATTTCTTTCCCTGCTCTAAGAATCTCTCATAGCATTCATAAAACAGATGCTCAAAAGCATTTGTCTTGCTGCGACGCAGTATGTAGTTTTTAAGCTTTACTATCTGCGCACATTTTCGCTGAGCTTTTTCATGCAGGCTTTCTACCTCAATATCCGAAGGCAGAGGATACTTTTCCAATATATTGTGCAGCTGCGCTAATGCCCTGCTGCCGCCACGCATATCATCTATGCTGTCCGTGCTGCACTCTCTGCCTGCTCTGTAATCCTTCAATATGTATGCGTCCTCACAGTTGTCTAGCGATATGATACACTGCTCCTTTGTCTGTGATATCTGCTCCACATCCATACCGTTTCTCTGGATAAATGCCAGCGTATCCCGCAGGGTACATGCCCTTTGCTCATGCCCTCTGTACGGCACGAGCAGCTTCTGCCCGATGCCTGTATCACATATATATGCTCCTCTGCCCTTTATTATCCTGCTTACTGTAAGCTCATATTTTTCCAAAGCCACTTCCGGCTGATTATACAAAAAAATCCCCCCTCATATGATTAATGCATCATAACTATTCAGATGCTTTTTAATCATATGAGAGAGGTTATTATTTTATTCGCAAGCTCTTTAAGTTTTTGTGCTTCATTGAGCGATGGGTCATCAAGCACCTGCTCATAAAGCCTGTCCAGGATATCGCCAAGCTTCGGTCCCGGCTCTACTCCCATTTTAATCAGGTCGCTGCCATTTATCTTCATTTCCTTTTTGGATACACACTGGTGGTCTGCGAGGATTTTCCTGTATACGCGCTCATATTCTGCGATGTATTCAAGCTTTTCTGCGCGCTTATACATGCTCTGTCCGAGTGTATCGGCTCTTTTCACCTCAAACAACAGCGGAAAAAGCTCTGTTCCTATGCGGCTCATGGCACGCCTTACATTGCGCTCTGTGATGGCCGGACGGTCATCATGCTCTTTTACGAGCTTACAGCAACAGTCTGTAGTCCTGTTATCAAACTTAAGGCGCCTGAGTATCTTTCTTGTCATATCAGCTCCCACAACCGGATGCTTCTTGAAATGATTCTGGCCTTCCTCGTCTGTCGTAATGCACACCGGCTTTGCCACATCATGAAGCAGCATGGTAAGCCTTAGGATTTTGTCCGCTCGCACATGCTCCAAGGTATGAAGCGTATGCTCGCCGACACTGTACATATGGTGCTTATTGTGCTGAGGTGTCTGCATCATCACATCAAACTCCGGCATGAATACCGCTGTGAGTCCTAGCTCATACAAATCTCTCATCATCTGCGGATGGTCTGATGTCAGAAGCTTCACAAGCTCCACCTGGATTCGCTCTGCGCTGACCTTTGACAATGCAGGGGCAAGCTCTTTTATGGCTGCTTTAGTCTGTGCCTCTATATCAAAGCCAAGCTGGGCTGCAAATCGCACCGCACGAAACATCCTGAGTGCATCCTCACTGAACCTGTCGTGCGCACAGCCCACACATCTGATCACATGTGCTTTTAAATCTCCTATGCCGTCAAATTCATCGACAAGCCCCATCCTATGATTATACGCCATAGCATTGATTGTGAAGTCGCGCCTCTCCAGGTCAAGCTTCAGATTGGAGGTAAATGTGACCTCCTTTGGATGGCGTGCATCCTCGTACTCTCCGTCTATCCTGTAGGTGGTGACCTCATAGCCCACATGCTCCAGCATGACCGTGACTGTGCCATGCTGGATACCTGTGTCTATCGTATGGTCAAATATCGCTTTGACCTGCGCAGGCTTTGCAGATGTGGTGATATCCCAGTCCTGCGGTGTCCTGCCAAGGAGACTGTCACGCACGCATCCACCTACCGCATATGCCTCAAAGCCATGCTCGTAGAGCGTGTCTATTATGAAGTTGACATTCTGCGGTAAATCTATGCGCATCGTTTAGTTCTCCTTTTTTATTCTAAATGACGCTCGCCGAATGGGCACATTGCCACAGCATATGACTGTAACACATGCTCTCATAACTCCTTAGTCTGGTGAGAGTAAATACCTCCTGCGGCAGAGCTTATTAGGCGCGAAAAAATCAAACGCACTTACGCTTGAACGAGTATTTTTTGCGCCAGCTTCAGCCGCAGGTGGCATTAACTCTCACACACGACACGTCGTAAATCGAGCATGCGCCACAGTCGTATACTGCGTCAATGCGCCCCTCCGGCGAGCTGTTTATCATAATAATATACAAAAGTAATGATTAATTCGCGAAATAAATTTTCGTAGACGGATGATTACAAACGCAGGCGTAGCGGTACTACGCCGAGGCTTGTAACATTCGTATACGGGAATTTAGGCGCGAATTTAATATGCCTTACCCCAGTATACGAGCTTATGCGCCGGCTTTCCACAGCATACACATACGTCGGAAATCTGCTCCTGGTCACCAAATGGCATACAACGGCTTGTAACTGTTGTGTCCTCTTTGATTTTGTTCTCGCAGGCCTCGTCTCCACACCACATAGCACGGATAAAGCCAGGCTTTGTCTCTGCGATTGCCTTGAACTCATTGTAGTCGTGTGCATCGTTTATATGGCTTGCAAGGAATGCCTTTGCCTTCTCGAGCATGTCATTCTGCATTGTCTCAAGTACCTCTGCGAGCTTCTCATTTACCTCATCGAGTGAGACAACGATTTTCTCTCTTGTGTCTCGGCGGACGATAACGCACTGGTTTTTCTCGATATCCTTTGGTCCAATCTCGATACGTGTTGAGATTCCCTGAACCTCCTGTGCTGCGAACTTCCAGCCAGGTGTCTTGTCGGTTGCATCGATTTTCACGCGGAAATCCTTTGAGAGCTTGTCCTTGAGGTCGTATGCCTTGTCAAGGACGCCGTCCTTCTGCTGCTGGATTGGAATGACCATAACCTGTGTTGGTGCAATCTTTGGTGGAAGCACAAGTCCTGAGTCATCTCCGTGAACCATGATGATAGCTCCGATAAGACGTGTTGAAACGCCCCATGATGTCTCATGACAGTACTGTAATTTATTGTCCTTGTCTGTGTACTGGATGCCGAAGGCCTTAGGGAAGCCGTCACCAAAGTTGTGTGAGGTTCCTGACTGGAGTGCTTTTCCGTCATGCATGAGAGCCTCTATTGTATATGTAGCCTCTGCTCCGGCGAACTTCTCCTTGTCTGTCTTTCTTCCCTTTACCATAGGGATTGCAAGGTATTTCTCACAGAAATCCGCATAGATGTTTAACATCTGTACTGTACGTGCCTCTGCCTCCTCGGCTGTTGCATGAACAGTATGTCCCTCCTGCCATAAGAACTCTGATGAACGGAGGAATGGACGTGTTGTCTTCTCCCAGCGCACTACTGAGCACCACTGGTTATATACCTTTGGAAGGTCTCTGTGTGACTGTACTGTTTTGCTGAAAAGCTCGCAGAAAAGTGTCTCTGATGTAGGTCTTACTGCAAGTCTCTCCTGAAGTGTCTCAAGTCCGCCCTGTGTGACCCATGCGACCTCAGGTGCAAAGCCCTCTACGTGATCCTTTTCCTTCTGGAGCAGGCTCTCCGGAATGAACATTGGCATGTATACATTCTCTACACCTGTCTCTTTAAACATTGCATCGAGATTTTTCTGTATATTCTCCCAGATGGCATAACCATTGGGCTTAAAGATCATACATCCCTTTACAGATGAATAATCCATCAACTCTGCTTTCTTCACAACGTCTGTATACCATTGTGTGAAATCTTCCTCCATGGAAGTGATTGCCTCTACTAACTTCTTGTCCTTAGCCATTGCTTTTCTCCTTTTTTATTTAAATATTCTATGATATACGGGGCGTTTATATCTCATCCGGCCCCTGCACCACGCATAATTTTACTAACATATATTATTCCATAAGCGAGCTGATGTCAATAAGCCTAAAAACTTGTTGTGCGGTATTTTTCATGTTTTTTTTGAGCATTTTTGATATCCATAGCCTCATTAAGCGTTGTTGCCCCTCTTATAATAGGGAAAAACGCATCTATGCCTTCTTTATTACATGCCACTGCATCGTCAGTTACACTCCCTGCTAGTGCGATTACTTTACAGTCCGTTTTTTTCTGCCTGTCTTTTGCCACTCCTACAGGCACCTTTCCCATGGCGCTCTGTCCATCAAGCCTGCCCTCTCCGGTCACTACGATATCGGCATTTTTCAGTTCCTTGTCAAGCTGTATTGCGTTTAACACTATATCTATGCCGGATTTAAGCTCCACGTTCTCAAGTCCAAAAAGAAACGCAAAGCCAAGACCTCCCGCAGCGCCTGCTCCCGGTGTCTCGCTGAAGCTTTTTCCCGCATACTCCTCAACACAGTCTGCATACTGTCTCATCATTTTATCCATCTGTGCCTTTTCATGCTCCTGTACGCCCTTTTGCTTTCCAAAAATGTATACGCAGCCCTGCTCTGTGCACAGTGGATTAGTAACATCACATGCTATTTTGAAATGACACTGCTTCAATTCTGAAGGAACCTTATCAGCCTTTATCTTTTTTACCCTTGCAAGCGAGCCAAATACCGGTGGAAGAATATTGTCATCCTCATCATAAAACTCATAGCCGAGCGCCGACAGCATTCCTATGCCGCCCTCAGTGGTTGCGCTTCCGCCTATTCCGATTATGAAATTCCGACAGCCCTTGTGCACGGCATCCAATATCATCTCTCCCACACCCAATGAGGTCGCTTTCCATGGATCAGGTTTACCTTCAACAAGTGTGATCCCCGACGCTTCTGCCATTTCCATAACAGCCGTATCATCCTCAAGTACTCCATATGTTGCGTGCACCTTTTGTCCCATCGGTCCTGTTACATCAACATGTTCATATGTGCCATTCATGCCCTCTACCAAAGCGGTTACAGTTCCCTCTCCACCATCTGCAAGTGGTCTGACCACCACATCTGCTTTCGGTATTGCCGCCAATATGCCTTCTTTACAGGCCATCCCGGCCTGCATGCTTGTCATGCTTCCTTTAAATGAATCAATTGCTACTACAACCTTCATTTTACCATTCCTCTATTTTTGTTTATATGTGGTTCAGTAAGGTATACATCGAATTGCATGCATCGATAACACCTTTTTCCTCTAATTATATTATTTTATCATAATTTTAAAGTCAGGTGTAGTTTCCAAAAACAATTTGAAAGTGCATTTTCATAAAATTTGTGCTAGAATAACATGTTGTTATATTATGCTAAGGAGAATTTAGAATGGAAAACTATAAACGAGGACTGACAGCAGGAATCCCGATTGCGCTGGGATATCTGTCAGTTTCATTTACTTTTGGAATTATGGCGGTGTCATACGGACTATCCTGGTGGCAGGCTGTGCTCATTTCGATGACCACTGTCACATCTGCCGGACAGTTTGCAGGCATCGGAATTATGATGCATCCGGGACAGTATTTCCAGATGCTTATTTCGCAGATTACTATTAATATAAGATATTCCTTTATGTCGATTTCGGTTGGTCAGAAGGCTGATTCCAGATTTAGCGGAATTTCAAGATGGATACTCGGCTTTATGATGACTGATGAGATTTTTGCCGTGGCAAGCCAGGAGGATTCTGTGAGCAGAAGCTTCTTTGCAGGGCTGTCAACTCTTCCATACATCGGCTGGGCTGTCGGTACGCTGATAGGTGCTATACTGGGAAGCATTCTGCCGGATAGGCTTATGAGTGCGCTGAGTCTTGCTATTTATGGCATGTTCGTGGCTATCGTGGTTCCTGAGATGAAGAAATCGCGTGCAGTCGTGTTTGTTGTGCTGCTTGCACTCGTGCTTAGCTGCATGTTTTACTACGTACCGTTTTTGTCAAGGATTTCAAGCGGTATCACCATCACTGTTGTAGCCATTGTGGCTGCAGTTATCGGTTCGCTGCTGTTTCCGGTTGCAGATGATACTGATAAGGAATGATTTATTAAATATTTGATAATAAGCGTATAAGGAGATTTTACATAATGAAAAACAGTGTATTTTTTATATATTTACTCATACTCGCGGGCTCCACATATCTGATCCGCGTTATTCCTTTTATCGCAATAAAAGAAAAGATCAACAACAGCTTCGTGCGATCTTTTCTATACTATATTCCGTATGCAGTTTTAACCGCCATGACTATTCCGGCAGTGTTTTATGCTACTAACTGGTGGGTTGGTGCAGCAGCAGGACTTATCGCTGCAGTGATATTTGCATTAAAGGGCAAGGGGCTTACAACCGTGGCCGTGGCTTCCTGTGTGGCGGTATTTATTGTAGAGATGTTCCACTAATTATTTATTTTCCCACTTGATAAGCCATAACTAAAGTGATAAAGTTTTGAGCTGCGCGTTTATATTTTTTTAATAAATATTTTATAATTACCGAAAGGATAAATCAGCTCAGAAGTGAAAATGCAAATACCACGATGCCAAGTATTACAAGCACAATACCTGTGGCACGGTTTAAGGTTTTTGCGGATGCCTTGTTTGCAAAGACCGCTGCAATTCTCGCCCAAAGGAGTGTAAATGCAATACATAAAATCAGCACAAACCAGTCCGGTTTTCCACCGATGGCAAAGTGCGAGGCAGCTCCTGTAAAGGCTGTAAATGCCATGATAAATACGCTCGTTCCGACTGCAGTCTTAAGCTCATAGCCAAGCACTGATGTGAGGATGAGGAGCATCATCATACCGCCTCCCGCACCTATGAAGCCACAGATAAATCCGATAAGCACACCGCAGATGATTGACTGGATAGCTCTCTTTTTAGCTGAAACTCCCTGCATGGCCTCCTTTGTTGTCATGACAGGACGGACTATAAACTTGATTCCGAGTAAAAATGTCATAAATACCGAAAAGCTGCCCATTGTTGCTGACGGCACAAGGCTTGATACATAGCTTCCAACAACCGTGAAGCATAAAACCATGACCATCATTATGAGCCCGTTTTTTACATCAAGGTTCTTGTTCTTTCCATATGTATAGGCTGACACTGCGCTGGCAAGTACATCAGACGACAGGGCTATTCCCACTGCCATATAAGGATCCATTCCCAAAAATGTAATGAGCATAGGGCTTATTACTGCTGCTGCGCTTAGTCCCGCAAAGCCGGTTCCAAGGCCTGCGCCCATACCGGCAAAAAATGTTACTATTATAGTTATTAATGTGCTCATTTGTGTGATTTCCTCCTGATTATTTCATCCATATTATTCTCAAGCTGTTCCATAACAATCGTCAGCTGCTTTTTCTGCTCCTCATCTATCCCTGCAAACAGATTTGCTGTAAACTGCTGCTGTATACGCCTTCCTCTTTCAATGACAATCCCGGCCTTTTTTGTACAGACAAGCTCCGTCTTCCTCCTATCATTTTCCACAGGTTTTCTCTCCAGATACCCTTCATTCACAAGCTTATCAACATTTACAGACACAAGATTTGCCTTGATTTTTCTTATTTCAACTATATCCCTTGCCGTCTTATATTCCGGATTGTTCGCCAGAAACATGAGTATATCAAAGGCTGTCTGTGGAAGCTTTAGCTCATGACACAGTGGTCTGCACTCATCGCTGTAGGTTCGCGAAATTTTCTCTGCAAACTCAAAGTTAAATTTCATATGTGATATTCCTTCTTTCCCTTTCTTATTTTGCTGCTTTGTTGTACATTTTTGAATTTATTCATTTTTGAACTAATTATATATCTCTCTGTCATTTTGTCAAGCGGTTATTGTATTTTATACCCTGCAATGCTATACTTTTTGAGGCATTTTTTCATTAACTATTATGATATGATTTAACAGTTATATAATACCTTGAAAGTATTCTGCAGTCATGGTATTATATGTAATTGGCGCTTTGTTGCACATTTTAAACACCGGCTAATCTACCGGTGATTTTAATTTTAATAACTAAAGCTTCGTACATATATAATGTAGGAGTTTTAAATTAACAATCATTTACAATAGGAGGAATTATGAGTCAGGAAACAAATTCAGCCCCTGTAACAGAGAACAAGATGGGAACCATGCCTATCGGCAGACTTGTCTTTAACATGTCTTTGCCTATGATGATTTCCATGCTCGTACAGGCTCTATACAACATCGTGGACAGTATTTTCGTTGCAAAGCTGTCCGAAAACGCACTCACGGCAGTTTCACTTGCCTTCCCTTTGCAGACACTCATCATCGCTGTCGCAACCGGTACAGGTGTAGGTGTAAACGCGCTGCTGTCAAAGTCACTCGGTGCCCATAAATACGACGATGCCAACAAAATCGGCATCAACGGTGCCGTACTATATGCATTCAGCTACGTAATATTTCTGATTCTCGGACTTACAATCGTAAAGCCTTTTTACATGAGTCAGATTGGAAATGCTGATGTCGAAATCATGGATATGGGTGTGAGCTACCTGAGTACTGTTATGATTTTTTCATTTGGTATTTTTGCCGAAATCTTTTTTGAGAGGGTACTTACCTCGACAGGAAGAACTATTTTCAGCATGACCTCACAGCTTTGCGGTGCCATCACAAATATCATTCTGGATCCTATCATGATCTTTGGACTGCTTGGCTTCCCTAAGCTCGGTGCTACCGGTGCTGCTGTGGCAACCGTTGTGGGACAGTGCGTGGCCGCCGTTGTTGCTTTTGTCTGCAACCACAAATTCAATCATGATATCAAGCTGAGCTTCAAGGGCTACAGCCCGGATTTCAAAATCATGGGAACCATTTATGCTATCGGTATTCCGTCGATCATTATGCAGTCTATAGGCTCAGTAATGACATATTCCATGAACAGAATACTTATCGGCTTTTCATCGACTGCCGCTGCTGTTTTCGGTGTTTATTTCAAGCTGCAGAGCTTCTTCTTTATGCCTGTATTCGGACTGAACAACGGAATCACACCTATCATCGCCTTCAACTACGGTGCACAGAACAGAAAGCGTATGGTTAAGACAATAAAGGTCAGCCTGATAACCGCATTCTGTCTGCTCTTCGTTGGCTTTGCCTGCTTTGAGTTCATACCAAAGGTGCTTCTTGGAATGTTCAGCGCCTCTGACGATATGCTCAAAATCGGTGTTCCGGCGCTCAGAATAATCGGTGTGCATTTCCTCATCGCATGGTTTTTGTATTATCGTCGGCACAGTATTCCAGGCTTTGGGAAAGGCTGTCTTTTCTATGATTGTATCAATCATGCGTCAGCTTGTGGTTTTAATTCCGGCAGCATACATCCTTTCAAAGCTTGGTGGACTCCACGCTGTATGGTGGGCTTTCCCGATAGCAGAGGTGATATCCTTTACTGTTTCGACATTATTCTTAATCAGGATCAACAGAACTATTATCTCAAAGATTCCTGATGGAAGCGATGTGCTGTAAGAAATTTTACTTGCGTATTTTCTTACTCTATACGTATTTTATGGAAAAAGTTCAATCTGCAGATACAAACCTCTTTTAAAAAATGCGATTTTGTAGTAAAATTGCCAAAAAGAAAATGCGATTTTGTTTTTTTATTAGGAGATTGCAATGATATGGAGGACTAAGACATGAAATTTATATCGTGGAATGTAAACGGACTGCGCGCATGCGTCCAGAAAGGTTTCCTTGATTTTTTTAACAGTATAGATGCGGATTACTTTTGTATACAGGAGTCCAAGCTACAGGCGGGACAGATTGACCTTGACCTGCCAGGCTATCACCAGTACTGGAATTATGCCGAGAAAAAAGGCTATTCCGGCACAGCCATTTTCGCAAAAAATGAGCCATTATCTGTGTCTTACGGCATAGGCATTGAGGAGCATGATAAGGAAGGACGTGTCATCACACTCGAATATGACAATTTCTATCTCGTAACCTGCTATACTCCAAACTCACAGAATGAGCTGAAAAGACTGCCGTACCGTATGCAGTGGGAGGATGATTTCCGTGAATACCTTAAAGTTCTTGATGCCAAAAAGCCTGTCGTACTGTGCGGTGATCTGAATGTCGCACACAATGAAATCGACCTGAAAAATCCAAAAACAAACCGCAGGAATGCAGGTTTTTCAGACGAGGAACGTGCTAAAATGACAGAGCTTTTAGGTTCCGGTTTTACCGATACCTTCAGATATTTTTATCCGGATGCCGATGGTATATATTCCTGGTGGTCATACCGTTTTAAGGCACGCGAGAAGAACGCTGGCTGGCGTATCGACTACTTTATCACGTCAAAGCGCATCAATGATAAGCTTAAAAAGGCAGCAATCCATACCGATGTACTCGGTTCAGACCACTGCCCTGTAGAGGTTGATATTGAATTTTAAATTTAAGGTTATGTATTTTTACAATCCCTTATGCAACACTCTCTTCTCGAGCTTATCCCCATCCAGTGTATATTCAACAGCATTATACGCACCGTTTCTGTATGCGAACGTCTCATTGTCATCCTGATAATGCACGAAGCTGCCCTTGCCCGGATATGTCAGTATACTGATCTTATCCTCTGTAATGTCCTCTGTAGAGCGGATTTCTCCGTCTGCTACAGGGATAATGGCTCCTGCTTTTATGAAGACAGGTACTTTATCAAGTGGTGCATCTGCTAAAATATATCTGCCGCCACTGTATTTTTCGCCTGTGTAGTAATCATACCAGTCGCCGTCAGGCAGATAAACCTCTCTTGCCTCCTTGCCCGGTGCGATCACAGGTGCAACCAGTACAAAGCTTCCAAGCATATATTCATCAGAAATATTTCTCACATGCTTATCTGCAGGATACTCGTATACGAGCGGGCGCACGATAGGTGCTCCTGTCTTTTCACACTCATGTGCCAGATCATAGATATATGGGATAAATCTGTATCTGAGCTTTACTGTCTTTCTGACTGCATCTATCGTAGTCTCGTCAAACTGCCAAGGCTCCTGTCTGCGTGTTCCCATTGCTGAATGATTTCTGAAAAACGGCACAAATACTGCTGCCTCATAAAATCTGACAAGAAGCTCCGGTGTAGTATCACTTCCGAAACCGCCTATATCGCTACCGCACATGGCAAGTCCGCTGACTGACAGATTGCACACCTGCTCGAGTGAAAGTGCTATATGCGCCCAGATGCTGTGATTATCTCCGGTCCAGCCACCGCAGTATTTCTGGCTTCCGGCATATGCAGCCCTGGTAAGTACAAACGGACGTTTTCCACCATCATTTTTCACAAGTCCCTCATATGTAGCTTTTGCCATAAAATGTCCGTAAATATTGTGAACCTTTTCATGTGCTCCATACTCAAACTGCACATCATCCGGCAGTGGTCCGTTGAAGCTTGCAGGCTCATTCATATCATTCCATATTCCACTGATACCGTGCTCGAGAAGTATCTTTGTCTTGTCTCCCCACCAGCTTCTGACGCTTTGCTTTGTGAAATCCGGAAATACCGATGTTCCCGGCCAGACAGCATTTTCATATACACTGCCATCTGTATCATGTGCAAATGCATCCATCTCCATACCCTCTTTGTACATGAAGTAGTCCTCATCCTTCTTCACACCCGGGTCAATGATGGATATAAGCTTTACACCCCTGTCTGCAAGCTTCTCTGAAAGGCCCTTTACATCCGGGAATTTCTTGTCATCAAAGGTGAATACCCTGTAGCCGTTCATGTAATCGATATCCATATGTATCACATCGCATGGGATATCAAGCTCGCGGAATTTGTCAGCTATATCAAGCACCTCATCCTGCGTGTAATAGCCCCAGCGGCTCTGATGGCTGCCGTATATCCATCTCTGATAAAGCGGTGTGGTGCCTGTCAGTGATGTATAAAGTCCTACCACCTCTGCCATATCATTTCCCGGCATAAAATAGTAGTCCAGCTCGCCCTTCTCATGCTCGACGAAATAGTAATCTGTGTTTTCATAACCGAAATCAAAGGTTGTCTTGTAGGTATTATCCGCAAAAATTCCATAGCAATATTCATCGCCAAGCACGATAAAAAACGGTATGGATTTGTACAGCGATTTGAAGCTGTCCACATGTGGCGCAGGATCATCTGTGTTCCAGTTTACATATGAATATCCACGCTTGTTGAGGCATCCCGGTTTATCTCCCAGACCGTAAATAGCATCATCCTTTCCAAGCTTTTTGATGATGGTAACAGCGTCAGTTTTTTCTTCATCTTTTCCGACAGTATGTCCCTCAAGCTCTGCGATGGCAAGATCCTCGTACGGATTCTTCTCACTCTTTTTGCGTGCTTTTTCATAATCTGAAAGCACAAGCTTCCCTTTGTAATAAATATCAAGCTTCTCGTTATCCTTCACATATACAGTAATATCCCTTGCGCGGATGACTGCTTTAACTGCTGCATCGCTTACACCGGCTTCTGCTGCGGTTCCCTTGGCATCAGACGTATCCTTGCAGGTCACGTTCGGTGTGGCGGCCTTCGGAATAAATCCCTCCTCTATTGCAACACTTTCGATGCCGGGTTTTTGTGCAACATGCACTATGTTGTTTTCAAATATGGTAACAAACAGACTGCCGTTCTCGTAGATCAGCTCTGCGGTGTTGTCCTGTATTTTACAGTTCTTATATGAATTTCCCATTGCATAATCCTCCCTTGAATTATATAGTTTCTCCTGATGTTTCTTATAAAAATACTTCCGTTTACTATAATAGTATCATCCATTTTTAATTTTTACAACAAAGAAAGTCACCGGTCACACCTAGTATGACCGGTGACTGCCTCAGGCTGTAAGTATCTCTGTCAATACACCATACAGCTCTGTATCAAGCTCCTTTGCCTTGAGCTCTGATAAAATCACTGTTGTTTTCTTTCCCGATGTAATAAGACCGTAGATTTCATCCTTTAGCACAAAGCCTATCTCTGCCTGATTCAGGAAATCAAAGCATCTTTTTTCGATTTGATTATCAAGCGCTACTGTGTCTTTCGATATTGCAACACTTATTTCGCTCTCTGTCGATGCATTTACAGTAACGATGAGCTTTCTGTTTTCTTTATCATATTTATTCTTTGCCCATACCTCTTTACCATCCACGGATACCTTTACCTTACCGGCTGCTGCTTCGGTTCTTCTCTCAAAGACAAGCTTATAGGTTCTGTTGTCAGGTATTAATGATGCATCTCCATCTGCCGGAGAAATGACAAACATATCTTTATCCGCAGAATATTTCATAGCTGTGGTCACACATCTGCCATCCACATATCCGCAGGATTCATTGTCATCCTCGTATAGCTCAAACTCACCATCAGCCTCCGGGAATACCCTGACACATAATACATCAGGATTTTTGATAACCGACCTTGCATCAAGCTCATCAGCATCTGCACACACAAGTATGCCTCCCGCCTTCGCAAACACCGGTATGCTGCTCAAATCCCTGTAAACCTCCAGCATTCTTCCACCATCATAGCGCATGCCTGTATAGATATCATACCAGATGCCCTCCGGGAACCATACTTTGGTTTTTGCCACATTAAGTCCCTTAATACGTGGAGTTGTAACAGGCGCTGCCATAAGCTGGCTGCCAAAGAAATACTGATTCTTTACCTCATAAGCCTCTGCATTTTCAGGATACTCATAATACATAGGCTCAATCAGCGGCATATTCTCGGCATAGCTGCGATAGTTCATGGTATACAGATACGGAATCATACAATGCCTCTGTCTGAGCGCCGCCTCCATCGCTTCCTCAGTCTCTTTTTTAAATCGCCACGGCTCCTTGCCGTTAAATTCGCTGCATGAGCTGTGCAGACGCATTATCGGAGAGAATATACCGTATTGTGTCCATCTGGCTGTCAGCTCATCATCCTTGTAGCCAAGCATATGTCCGCCAATATCATGGCTCCACCATCCATATCCGATGTTTGTCGCTGTAGTTGTAAAATACGGTTGAAAATCAAGCGACTCCCATGTAATATGTGTATCTCCCGAAAATCCAATCGGATATCTATGGCTTCCCGGACCTGCATAGCGCGAAAATGTCATTGGACGCTTGCCGTCTCTTTTATTATCGAGATAATGAAAATGATTAAAAATCCATAGCGGATCCAATCCTTCAACCTTGCAGTTGCTGCCCTGCTGCCAGTCAATCCACCAGAAATCCACACCTTCAGCCTCTCTCGGATGGTGAAGATACTTAAAATATGCATCCATAAACTTTGGGCTTGCCGGATCACATACAACCGGGTCCTCATTTTCATAGTCCACGCCCATTTCCTTTGCCATATCAACATACATTTCTTCACAGCCCTGCACACCATCCGCAGGGTGTACGTTCAGGGTAGTATGCATTCCTCTGTCATGGAGCTTTCCAAGAAAGCGCTTCGGATCCGGGAAAAGCTTTTTGTTCCAAGTATATCCTGTCCAGCCGCTTCCGTATTTAGGGTCCACATCAACCTGATGCCAGTCCATATCTATTACAGCTACTGTGAACGGGATATTCTTTTCATCGAATTTGTCCATCAGCTCCATATAGCTTTCTTCTGAGTATTTATAATATCTGCTCCACCAGTTTCCCAGTGCATATCGTGGAAGCATCGGAGTCTTGCCACAAAGCCTGTAAAAATCATTGAGCGCCTGTTTATAATCATGTCCGTATCCAAAGAAATACAAATCAGACACACCTTTTTTCTGGCTCAATCCATCCATCGTCAAGTAAAATCTGTGATTTACTGTCATCAAGAATTGAATATCCAAAGCGTGAAACAACACCGTGTCCAAGCTCAACCTCTCCGTTTACGTCATCAAGTGTACGCGCTGTACCCTGCAAATCATGCACCTTCTCGCCATAATGCCAGATGCTGTGATATGCGCTCAGGTTTCCCTTAATCTGTATACTCAGTCCGTGTGATGAGAACTCCTTCTCATTATATATCAGGTGCAGCATTGATGTATGAACCTCAATTCCATCAGCGTTACGCACCACATGATAGTCGGTCTTTGGAAAATCCCTGAACAATACTGTCTGTGTTGCCCTATCCTCGAATACGCCATCTTCACTGTATTCCAGACGGACAAGCGCCTCTGTCAGTAATGTAATCCTGTATTTTTCACCTATTATCATATTGTCCGATAATGCCACCGGACTTGTCTTTACTCTGTATATTTCCTGCATGAAATACCCCCTCTCATATAAATTACGTTATCCCTTGACAGCTGATGCCGCAATTCGATATCCTCTTTTTGTTCAAATTTAGTTTAGCGCTAAATCCGATCTACTCCCTGTGCACACGCTTGTTTTCATACATTTTCCATTATCTTGTCAAATCCTTTACCCACTTGTATTTTTTAAAATGTACGAGTGTCCACGGTATCTTTCCAACCTCATCCACGCAGGTGCACGCATATACCACAACCACCGGCCAGTTACAAAAAATATGTGCCTGCAACTGCAAGCGGTATTGCTATGCCCCACATCGTCACAGCAAGAGAGTACATATCAAACATCGTATCTCCTCCCGAACCAAAGACACCATTTATGATGATTTCATTTACCGATCGTCCAATCATGTAGAAAGCAAGTACACCGAATAACTGCTTCAGATACTCTGCAGCCTGCGGTGTGAGCTTTAACAAAATGTAAAATCACCGGTGCTGAAACCGCCATAAGCACTGTCATAACAGCTCCGCACAAAAATGACAGCTTTGCCATTCTGATGCCATATGCTTTTCCACGCTTTAAATTCCCTGCGCCAAGCTCATTTCCTATCATAATGCCTGCTGCACTTGATATACCTGCACTGAGACAGCAAATGATATCACGCACAACCGCTGCGACGGAGTTGGCCGCTGCCGCATCTGTTCCCATGTGTCCCATAAATGTAGAGTACGATGTAAAGCCTATTCCCCATACAAGGCTTGCTCCGAGAATCGGTCCGGAGCACTTCATAAAAATCTGCTGACAGCTCCTTGTTCCTTGCAAAAAGTTCCCGAATTTTAAGCCTGATATATCCCGGTCTGTACGAAAATGTGATTGAAAGCATAAGCTCCACTACTCTTGATATGAGTGTGGCAAGTGCCGCTCCCCTCACATTCATGCTCTCGATGCCAAATGCACCATAGATAAATATGGCATTGAGCATTATGTTTATAAGCACTGTAATTGAGCTGACTGCCGCCGCAGTACCCGCGTGCTCTGATATCTTCATCATGACTATATAACACTGCGAAAAACCTGTCAATAAATATGAAAAAGAAGCTATTTTCAGATAGCTTACACCATAATCTATAAGCACCGGCTCGTTTGTGAAAATAAGCATCAGATATCGTGGAAAAAATGCACATGCCACGAAAAACAGCACCGATACTATGCCACATATCCTGATTGCAAGAGCGAATATGTCATCGAGCGCCTTTATGTCCTGCTTGCCCCAATACTGTGCTCCGAGTATTGCAAGCCCTGCTGTAGCTGCTGATAGAAACATGTTCTGGATGAACTGTATCTGTGTGGCAAGCGAAACTGCTGACATATAGTTCTGGTCCAGTCCTCCGAGCATGAAAGCATCAGCCACCGCCACCAGCGCCAGCATCAGATTCTGCACCATTATCGGAACCATGAGTGTCCACAGCTTTTTGTAAAAATGTGTATCAAATTCTATTGTTTTCATAAGTAAATTTTACCTCTATATATAAATCTCTAAAGGTTTACAAGTATCCGTGTCCATGCTTCGCATAGCCTTTCAAATGACCATGCCGCATTTGCAGGGCTTGTGGACGGCAATGTAACTGCCTCCATTCCTGTCAGAGGAAGCTGATATTTCTTATAAAGCGCCCCTGCTTTATTTCCGTTTGCATATATCTGTTTTATATCGGATGTTTCAAGGATTTTTCTTATATCCGTTGGTGTTACATTTCTGATACTGCTGTCGCTCGAACCCCTGATGTCACAGCTTTGTATCACATCCCATATAGCTATATGATTTTTAAACAGCATATATTTTTTCTCATCTATCGTCTCCGGCACCGATTCATCCAATAGATACGCAAGCAGCTTCCAGAAACGGTTCTGCTTGTGTCCGTAATAGAAATTGTTTTCCCTGGATTTTACGGATGGAAGCGTTCCGAGGATGAGGATTCGGCTGTTTTCGTCATAGACAGGCTTAAAGGAGTGGGTTATGTGCTCGTATTCCATTAGCCTTTATCACCTCTTATCATCTTTTAAATGCTCTCCTGATTTTGTATAGTAATCATTATACCTTATAGCTGATACTTTTACGAGTCAATTAAATGATTTTTCTCAATAAAAAAACTCACAATTCGTTTTTTCGATTGTGAGTTTGCACATCTGCTAGACACATTATGTATGAGTAATCTGTATTTCATCAGCTCAGCTCTATCTCATACGCTCC
>ENA-OQIU01000016-OQIU01000016.1-human-gut-metagenome-genome-assembly--contig:-NODE-16-length-41754-cov-3.998126_pt1 | contig 41754 bp, 39 predicted proteins | sample MGYA00242590_ERZ504755 | MGnify/ENA primary metagenome ERZ504755 (study PRJEB26092, sample SAMD00036359) | human gut metagenome | host: Homo sapiens | study: EMG produced TPA metagenomics assembly of...
CTGTGCACTGTCTCTTTCTTTCCTATATCCGATTGAATGACCTAGACGCTTTCACATACCCTTCATGTTCCGCATTATCTCTTTGCGAACAGCCACTGTTTGTGTTTTCTGTCATGATCAGTCATTCCTCCTTTCCCAGTCATACTCAAGACTCCTACTGATTCGGTCCTTCCCTTTCGGCTACTATGACCTCTGCTGACTTCTGTGCGTTCAGCACTGCTTTGTACAGTGGTTACTCCTTTCGGAGCATACCGCACAGACCTCCCCGGGTACCACACGTTTCTTCCTCTCCATCCATCTGCCTCATTTATCACGCATAATTCCATGTAGTTATTGGGCTTCGACTTGACTCGCAGCCTTACCCTCATGCATGACCTTATATGAGATTTCTGTTCGTCAGACCAGAGATTTGCCCGTGGTTAGTCTGTTCCCACATCCGGCTTCCTTCAGATTCCACCTCACGATGGACACCCTTGCCTTCGGCTATATCCTTCCCACTACCGGGTGGATTCGGGACTTTAACCCGTTAGAAACGTGCGCCGCCGGGCGCACGAGCACAAAAACAGCCGCCATTTCTGGCGGCTGCATTTTATTTCTGAATTACCGAATAATTATTCAGCATCTGCAACAACAGTGAAGAAAGCACCATCATCTAATGCAACTTCAAGAGTTTTGTTCTCTTTGTCAACGCTGATCGGATCAACGATCTGCCATTTCTTTGCATCTTCTTTGCTGTAAACTACAAGCTGAATGTTCTCCATAGTATCTGTGATACTTGGAACAGAGATCTCAACTTCATATTTACCATCAGCATTCTTCTCTGCTTTGTCTGCATCAAGTACTTTGAATTCATCAAAACCTGTAACGAATTCTTTTCCGTCAAGTTTCTGAACAAGTTCATCGATAGCTGCTTTAACTTCTTCGTCTGTTGTCTCTTCTGAAAGAGTTTTCAGAACGTCAACGAAACCAGCTACTTCCATTTTACCTTCGTTAACCTGTTTGAAAGCGTCAGCTACTGCTGGCAGTTCTGCCTGCAGATCTGCAAAGCCTTCTGCTTCTTCGATCTTCTGAACAACTTCATAGATTGCAGACTGTTCAGCAGATACTGTAATTGCGCTTGTGCGGCTTCCTGCTGCACTGACACCTACAGTAGCACATCCTACTCCAAGGGCAGTTGCTAAAGCAAGTGTCATGAATTTCTTTGCAATTTTCATAATGCACCTCTCCTTTTGGATTATTTTTATATTGATAATCGTACAGGAAGTCTGTACGAATTATCTCTGAGTAATAATAACAGTACTAATGACTATTTACCACCATACAGTTTATTCCAAACCGGCTGTCTTCTAACCGGTTTATTGAATTTTCTCATAAAACATGGAAATAATCAAGTCCGACAGAGCATCTTTATCTACTTGATACTCATCAAAGTTCTTACCTTGCTTTCCCTCACCTGGTACAGTCTCTGTATCAGTGATACCGTTTCCGGATGCTGTAAGCAGCTTCGCAAATACATCATTTCCCATGTTTGTGACTGTATAGCTCTTAATACTGTCATAGAGGTCTGCCACAAATCCGGCATCCTCTCCTGCCTTCTCCTGCGCTTTCTGAATTAATGCCTGGAGATAGGTTTTCTGTCTCTCCTGACGGACCAGAGCACTCTGGGTCTTGTCAGTGTCTCGATATCGTACAAACTTTTCTGCGTTTTCACCTGTAATATTAACAACAGCACCCTCTTTAAATTCCGGATATGTATCCTCAAGGCTGTTGTCAGGCACTGTGATCTGAACTCCACCTACAAAGTCCGTAATCACCGGAATACCATCCATATTCATGGAGCAATATCCCTGAATCGGCAGTCCGTCCAGCAGATTGGATACTGCTGTCTTCATCAGTTCACAGCTTTTTTGCTTGCCATCACCAAATGCATACTGTATATTGATGTGGTCCGTTGACTCTCCGAGACTTTTACCGGATGGATTGAAAACTTCAATCTCCGTCATAGAATCTCTTGGAATAAAGAGCACCTTAATTTCTTCTGTTGCCCTGTCCATGGAAACCACAAAAATCGCATCTGCCTGACCGGCATCTTCCTGTGTCTGATAGGTATCTACCGAATTTCTTGTATCAATTCCTAGAAATAAGTAGTTGCTGAGATGATCGTTATATTTATATATCCCGCCCTTATATTCCAACGTGTCACTGCCTGATGTCTGGCTCGTCTGACTCTGGTCATCACTGTTCTTGCCGCTTGTCTTTTGGGATGCTGCTTTTGTCTGCATCATAAAATAATACCCACCGCCCAAAACTGTAAGAACTATGATCAGGATAATTATCAGAATCATATAAATCTTTCGTTGTCTCGCAGCTTCTTTTGCTGTTTTTTTCATTTTCATTCCTTCAATCGTTTATTCAGCTCTGGCTGATATAGCCAAGCTCCTGCAATTTCTGGAACACTGCCTCTGCCATAGCCTGCTGTGCTTCATAAGTAGCAGACAGCTGCTGTGTCACATTTGCAAGACTGATATAATGTTCGCCCCACTTCTCGCTGAGCACCTGATCGAGTGCTTCAGAAGTCACGCTTCCATCCATAGGGCGTGTTCCTACAACAATGAACTGGTCTTTGTTCTGGAATGTATTTAAAATCTGTTCCTGCTGCTCAGCAAGCTCTGCAGGATCATGATTCCATCCGCCATAGTATCCCATGAAGATGACAGGTACACAGTCCATATCATTTCTGGTAGTCTGTTCTTCTGTAAGATCACGGATTCCTGTCTCTGTTACATTCAGCTGCGCACCATTTGCAGCCTGCTGATGTTTCGCAATATATCCCTGAAGAGTTTCATCACTTACACCGGCCATCTTCATCATAGAAAGTGTACCGCCGCCCTGAAGGGTCTTGTTAATCACTGTCAGGTTATATCCGTTGTCTGTCAGAAGTTTCTGAAGCACTGCCATATAGGAATAGGTGTTGGATTCCTCACCATTGATCAGATCATCTCCCCAGCATACGACACCGGAAATTGTTCTCGGTGCTTCTGCTTCAGCAGTATCTTCTGCCTGTGCAGGATCCTCTGCATCCTCTTCCCCGGCTGTGTCTTCTTTCTTCTTGCTCTTCTTTGTCTCACTGTTATCGGCATCTTCTGTATTCTCATCTTCGGAGGATGCCTTCTCTAACTGTGCAGCGTGTTCCTTTACTGCTTCATAATCTTCGATTCCGCTCTGCTGGTTACCTGCAAGTTCTGTCAGACGTTTGGTTTCTTCCTGCTCTGTATTATAGCTCATCACAAGAATAGTGCCGAGAACCCCCACCAGGATAATACAGATAAAACCCAGCAAAATATTTGTCTTTTTCCCTTTTCTCTTCTTATTTCTGCTCACTTTTCCCAATTTTCCTTTACTGTTAATTATGGTTATGATATCACTTCTGAACGATTATCAGACAGCGATATTATTTCTGGGACTCATCATCGCTTCTGCGATAGTATTCACCATAATGTTTGTAGTAAGAAGAGTAATATTTGTCGCCACTGGTGTCTATCTTATTCATAACAGCTCCCAGAACACGGCATCCGCTTCTCTCAAGCTGTGCAAATGCCTTCTGTGCATCTCTGTATCTGACGCTGCCTGGCTGGATCAGGAAGATTGCTCCATCACAGCATCTGCCGATTACCGCAGCATCGATTACAGTTCCGATCGGCGGTGTGTCAATCAGTATGTAATTGTAATATTCCCTGACTTCTTTCAGAAAAACCCTGAAAATATTCTCGCTGAGAAGTCCTGAAGGGTTTGGTGCAGCCGGACCTCCGAATATAATGTCCATATTCGGGAAATTCGTCTCATAGATAATATCCTGCAGTCCTACCTGCCCACTGAGAAGCTGAGAAAGTCCCTTGACCTCTTCTTCTACTCCCAGTCGTCCTGCATAAGCAGTCTTTCTGATATCCGCATCCAGAAGAAGCACTTTCTTACCGATGCTTCCAAGCTCCTGTGCAAGGCTGAGTACTACATCACTCTTACCTTCATTCGGAAAGCAGCTTGTAACCAGAATTGTCTTTATGCTCTGACCGGACAGCTGGATATTTGTACGCAGCGTTTTAATCGCCTCGCTGTAGAAATAGTCCGGTTTTCTTTTATCTGTTAAATTGAGTTTCTTCATTGCTCAGATTCCTCCATTACTCTAGCGACGCTTCTTGTTCTTCTTATTGCTCTTTGGTTTCTTGTTCTTCATGTTTACGTAGTCTTTTCTGTCAGGAACCTTGGCAAGTACAGAAACACCGAGATATTTCTCAATATCTTCTTCTGTCTTGATAGTATCATCCATTACAGCGTATACAACTACGATTGCCGCACATGCAAGAAATCCGAGTAAGAAGCCAATTGCTGAGTTCTTCATTACACTTGGAGAAGTTCTCTCTGTAGCAATCTTACCAACTTCGATGATCTTAGGCGGAATAACTTCCATCTTGTCTCCGATATAGGATGAGGAAACATTCGCAATCTCATCTACGATCTTCTTAGCCATTGTAGAATCCGGATTATCAACAGTAATCTCAAGGATACGGGTATCTGTCGGATTATTAATCGTTACATCCTCTTTAAGATTCTCCGCTGTCATATCCAGGTTCAGATTTGTAACTACCTGTTCCAGTACAGGGGTACTTGTGATCAGTACTGTGTAATCACTTGTCAGACTGGCACCTAACTGCAGATCCGCCAGAGATGTCAGCGTGGTTTCCTTTGAGAGAACAAGCATACTGGATGTTGAACTGTAGATTGGTGTCATCAGGAACTGTGTACATGCAGCTCCGATACAGCCACCTATAAGAGCAACCATCAGTACCAGCAGAATTTTCTTTCTGAGTGCATGAAATATTTCCAGTAAATCAATTTCAACTTCATCGTCATTGACATCAAGTGCCTGCACCCTGCTGCTCTCAAATTTGCTGTTCAAATTGTCTAACATCTGATATTTTCCTTTTCCCTTTTTCATTGTAGTTTTCGTAATTATCCGGCTGATTTATTTTACAGCAGACAGTTACAGTTTTACATAAACCGTATACATTTTACCGTAGTACGTATAAAAAGTCAATTGCGAGTGACATTATTCTTTGAAATTCTTTAAAATCTGACCACAAAGTTGACTCGGTCAAAATCCATTAAATTTTCTGATCTATGATTTTCTGTGGATTTCGAATGAAAAGCTGTTTCGCATAGTCTGTATCCATTTTCTTTATTACATAGCTATAGGCTTCCCCGATTCTGGAAATTCTTTTACTGCTGTCATGGCAGTCAGAACCTACAAAATGAACCAAGTCATTCTTCATCAGCTTCTGACAGTAGCGTTTTGTAAAAAAGCCGCATTTTCCCACAATGCTGTCTGCATTGATCTGCATATAAGCTCCCATCTCTGTCAGTTCTTCTACAAAGTCCAAATCTGTGCGTGTCGCTTCGTATCGTTCAATATGTGCAACAATGGGTCTGTACCCGCCGGAAAGCATTGCAGACAGGCGTTCTCTGATATAGGATGCCTCTGAATTGTGAGAGAATTCTACCAGCACATACCTGGAACCAGCCATGGTAGCAACTTTTTTCTCACGAAGCATAGGAAGCATCTCCATATTTGCATGAAATTCGCATCCGAGGTAAAGATGCAGATCTTTACTGATATCTGCTGCCGCCTCTTCTGCAAGCCGGAATTGTCTCTGTACTTTTTCCAGAGGTGTCTCAAACATCTGAAAACGGAAATGAGGCGTCAGAATAATGTTTCTCACTCCCTGCTTATATTCCATCTCCAATAATTTTCTTGTTTCTTCAATATCCGCAGCTCCGTCATCCACTCCTGGCACAATGTGGCAATGTATATCGAATATTCCTTCTTCGAGCATTCTTGTTATCCCTTCTGTCAACAAAACTGCCGGATATTCAGCAAGCAGCTTTCCATCCGGCAGTCTCTGTTATTCAACACAACTATTTTTGTTGTCTGTTATTATTCTTCTGCAGCTTCCTCAGCCGGTGCCTCAAGAGCTTTCATGCTCAGGCTGATCTTCTTGTCTTCGCCGTTGAAGTCAACAACCTTAGCTTCGATCTCCTGTCCGATTGACAGTACATCTGCAGGTTTGGCAACGTGCTCTCTGGAAATCTGGGATACGTGAAGGAGTGCATCTACACCAGGTGCAAGCTCTACGAATGCACCGAAGTCTGTCATACGTGCAACTTTACCTTTAACTACGTTTCCTACAGCGAAGTCCTCAGCTGCTGTGAGCCATGGATTTGCTTCCGGGAATTTAAGGGAAAGTGCGATCTTCTCTCCGTTGATCTCTTTGATAAGGACTTTAACTTTATCGCCAACAGTGAATACTTTCTTCGGGTTCTCTACTCTGCCCCAGGACATTTCGGAAATGTGAAGAAGTCCGTCAGCTCCGCCCAGATCGATGAATGCACCGAAATCTGTAACGTTCTTAACAGTTCCTTCAACTGTATCGCCAACATGGATTCTCTCCATTAATTCTTTCTGTTTCTCTGCTTTCTCAGCGAGAAGAAGCTGTTTACGGTTACCGATGATGCGGCGTCTTCTCGGGTTGAATTCTGTGATAACGAATTCGATCTCCTGATCTGCATATTTGGAAAGGTCTTTCTCGTATGTGTCGGAAACCAGGCTTGCAGGAATGAATACTCTTGCTTCGTCTACGTTTACACAAAGTCCGCCGTCAAGTACCTGAGTTACAGGAGCTTTTAATACTTCCTGATTCTCAAATGCTTCTTCAAGACGTTTGTTGCCTTTCTCTGCTGCCAGTCTCTTGTAAGTAAGAGTAACCTGACCTTCTCCATCGTTTACTTTGAGAACTTTTGCTTCCATTGTGTCTCCAACGTGAACAGCATCTGTGAGTACAAGGCTTGCATCGTTAGAGTATTCGTTCTTTGTGATAATACCGTCTGCTTTATAACCGATATTCAGAATAATCTCATCTTCTTTAACATCGATGACAGTACCCTGTACAATCTCTCCATTTCTGATAGTCTTTACGGAATCTTCCAGCATTTGTTCAAAACTTAATTCTGACATGTTCTTGAACCTCCTCAATAATTTTGTTTGGGGTGGAAGCCCCTGCTGTAATACCTACATAACTACTGCATTGGAACATTTCAGAATCCAAGTCTACAGGTGTTTGTATATAGTAAGTATTTCCACATTCCTTTTTACATATTTCAAACAGCTTTTGAGTATTGGAACTATGCCGGCCGCCTACGACCAACATAGTGTCTACCTCTCCGGCTATGTTTTTTGCTTCTCTCTGCCGTTCTTCGGTAGCATTACAAATAGTGTTTAAAATATTGAGAATATTTAAAACATTATTATCATACCTCTTTTTGCAAAGAATTTCAACTAAATCTTTAAATTTGTTGTAATTAAATGTCGTCTGGGACACAATACTTATTTTTTTGCCTTTTGGGGGTACAAATACTTCGGCTTCTTCTTTGTTTCTGATCACCGTGTACGGTCCCTGACACCAGCCGCAGATGCCCTGTACTTCGGGGTGGTCTTTGTCGCCGATGATGATGATGTGGTTTCCTGCAAGGCTTTCTTTTTCCACGATCCTGTGGATTTTCAGGACGAAGGGACAGGTGACATCTACGTAAGAGATGTTTTTTTCTTTCAGCTTATCGTAGATGGCTTTGCCTACACCGTGGGAACGGATGACTACTGTTCCGTTTTGCAGGGTATCATCCGGGAAATCCAGGTCTGCTTCTGTGATAACATGGACGCCACGGGCTTCCAGATCCGCTACTACGCCTTCGTTGTGGATGATCGGACCCAGAGTGAAGATTGGTTTCTGTTCTGTGTCGATCAGCTCGTAGACTTTGTCCACTGCACGTTTGACGCCGAAGCAGAAGCCTGCTGTTTCTGCTACTTTTACTTTCATTACTAATCCTCTTAATTTATATTCATTGCCACTCTTCTGGAATTTATAGCAATCCTCTGAAATAATGCATCTTAATCCAGCCCATCAGAGTGTGAAATCCTGTGTCAGATATCTTTGCGTGTGTCATCTTCTGATGAACTACAGGCAGTTATCTGATCATTTCTGCACCTTTTCTTTATATACATTAAGAATTGCATTGACAACATCATCAATTCCCATTTCCGAGGAATCTATGAGCACTGCGTCGTCTGCCTGTTTCAGAGGGGAGATTTCGCGGTTCATGTCGCGTTCGTCGCGCTCGATGATGTCTTTTCGGATCTGGTCTAGGTCGAAGGATTCTCCCTTCTGTTCATATTCCAGTGCTCTTCTTTTTGCTCTGGTGTCTGCGCTTGCTGTGAGGTAGATTTTTACTTCTGCGTTTGGAAGGATGGTTGTGCCGATATCTCTGCCGTCCATGACTACGTCGTTTTTCTCTGCCAGAGTTCTCTGAAGTTTCAGAAGATGGGCTCTGACTTTCGGGTTTGCGGAACTTTTGGATGCCATGTTTCCTACCTGTTCGGTGCGGATCATAGCATTTACGTTCTCTCCGTTGAGGATGACAATCTGTTCTCCGTTTTTGTATTCGATGGAAATGTCAGCGCCAGAACATACAGCCTCGATCTCTTCCTGATTTTCTCCGTTTACGCCATGGTTCAGAAGATATAAAGCCATTGCCCTGTACATGGCTCCTGTATCTACATAGATAAATGATAATTCTTTCGCTACTTTCTTTGCGATGGTGCTCTTTCCTGCTCCTGCAGGTCCGTCGATGGCTATGTTACATCCCATTTTCGTGGTTCCTCCTGTTTCTATTATTCAAACAGATTTTCTCTGTTTTATTATTAATGTTTATTAATCAGTCAAGCGGATATTCGCAATCCGCTTCGCTACTTGCTCATAACCGAATCATAGATATAATTCGCATACACGGTACTCATCATCTGCTTGTTTCTGTTGTTTCTATAGTAAGCAGCTTACTGTATAGCCTGCGCTGCCAGATATGCGGTAGACCAGGCAATCTGTAAGTTATATCCACCTGTCACTGCATCCAGATCCAGTACCTCGCCTGCGAAGTAAAGACCTGAGATTTTCTTTGATTCCATTGTTCCGGGGTTGATCTCTTTGACAGAGACGCCGCCTCTGGTGATGATGGCTTCTTTGAACTCACCCATTCCTGTGATTGTGAAGGGGAAGGCTTTGATAAGGTCAATGAAGTGCTGGCGTTCTTCTCTGGAGATGTCGTGGATTTTCTTCTCTGCGGGAATTCCACCCAGTTCCAACATTACCGGAGTCAGAGATGACGGGAAAAGTACGCCAATCACGTTCTTGAATTGTTTGTTTGGTCCTGCTTCAAATTCACGCAGGATCCTGGCATCCAGCTGTTCTCTGGTGAGTGCAGGCTTCAGATTCAGATATGCGGACAGTTCGCCGTTTGGTGCTTTCGCCAGTTTTGCACCGATGTGGGCACTGGCGGAGAGGATCATTGGACCTGTGACTCCGAAATGGGTGAACATCATCTCTCCGAAATCCTCGTAAAGTACTTTCTTTCCATTCTTTATGGTGAGTCCTGTGTTCTTAAGGGAAAGTCCCTGAAGCTTAGGGATATAGTCTTCTTTTGTCTTTAATGGGACAAGAGAAGGTGCAATGTCTGTGACCTTCAATCCAAGTTCTCTTGCAAAGCGGTATCCATCGCCTGTTGAGCCGGTGCTCTGATAAGAGAATCCGCCAGTTGCCACGATGACTGCATCGCCTTCCATGAAGGTTCCGTCTGTAAGGATGACTCCTGTGATCTTCTCCTGCGGTATGTCAGGTGATTTTTTCCTTTTCTGCCTTTTCCTGCAGCAGATCCTGATTCTGTTAATGCGGCTTCTGATTCCAGGGTATTTGCTGAATCTGTTACAGGTTTCTTTACAATTTCCTGTACAGCAGTGTGAAGATGAATCTTTGCTCCTGCTTTCTTCAGTTCACGTTCCAATGCGCGGATGATGTCTGAGGAATGGTCAGACTGTGGGAATACTCTGTTTCCACGCTCTACCTTCAGAGGGACACCTGCTTTCTCAAAAAACTCCATTACATCCTGAGGGGTAAATGAATAGAAACTGCTGTAGAGGAACTTGGGATTGCTCATCATTGCAGGAAAGAGTTCTTCTGTATCGCAGGCATTTGTTACATTGCATCTGCCTTTTCCTGTGATGAAGACTTTCTTTCCCAGTTTCTCGTTCTTCTCTAATATATGAACTTCATGATGGTTACGGGCTGCAAAAACCCCTGCCATCATTCCGGCGGCTCCGCCACCGATTATTATAACTTTGCTCATGGAATATTCTCCTGTATTTATTTTACCCTGCAGATTGTCTATTTCATCATGGTTCCACGTCTCCGCTTCGCTACGATCAATATAGATATGTACCACTGGCAGCATATACCCATTGGCACATTATATTCCCGGGTATCATATTCTTTCATAATAACGCAAAGGAGCCTGCTTACGCAAGCTCCTTTTTTTCGTTTGGACATATTTAATTACTGATCAATTATACAGGATATGCTCCGTTCTTTTTGTCAGCTGCTTTCTCGTCAACTTTTGTTTTCTGAGCCTGACGGTATTTGAAGAAGTCCATAGCTACCTGTGGGAACAGTGCGTATGTTAATACGTCTTCATCCTGTTCTTTGTACTGAGCCATTTCGCTCTCAAGTTTCTCAAGCTCGTTGTCAAGAAGGTCTGCAGGACGGCAGGTGATCGGTTTCTCATCGCCGATGCACTTCTTCTGTACTTCCGGATTAAACGGTTTTACAGTTGCGCCATATTTTCCTAACAGGATATCTTTTGTTTCTTTTGTAACCATTTTGTATCTCTCGCCCATGAGTACGTTGAATACAGCCTGTGTACCAACGATCTGGGAAGACGGAGTAACAAGTGGCGGTTCACCAAGGTCTTTACGTACACGCGGAACTTCCTCGAGAACATCGTAGAATTTGTCTTCTGCGTGCTGTTCTTTTAACTGGGAAGTCAGGTTGGAGAGCATACCGCCCGGTACCTGATACAGTAAAGTCTTGATGTTAACACCAAGGTTCTTAGGATTGAGCAGTCCGCTGTCAAGAGCTTCGTCACGAATCGGACGGAAGTAGTCAGCGATCTCGGAGAGAAGCTTCTGATCAAATCCTGTGTCGTATGGTGTATCTTTGAATGTCTCAACCATAACCTCTGTTGCAGGCTGGGATGTTCCCAGTGCAAATGGAGACATTGCTGTATCGATGATATCCACACCTGCTTCTACTGCTTTTAAGTAAGTCATGGAAGCTACACCTGAGGTGTAATGTGTATGAAGGTCGATTGGAATCTTAACTGTTTCTTTTAATGCTGTTACAAGCTCTGTAGCTTTGTTTGGAAGGAGAAGACCTGCCATATCTTTGATACAGATGGAATCAGCGCCCATATCTTCAATACGTTTTGCAATGTCTGTCCAGTATTCCAGTGTGTAAGCATCTCCTAATGTGTAGGAAAGAGCTACCTGTGCATGAGCCTTCTCTTTGTTTGCAGCGCTTACTGCTGTCTGCAGGTTACGAAGGTCATTGAGGCAGTCAAAAATACGGATGATGTCGATTCCGTTTGCAGCAGATTTCTGTACGAAGTATTCTACAACGTCATCTGCGTATGGACGGTATCCAAGGATGTTCTGTCCACGGAAAAGCATCTGAAGTTTTGTGTTTTTGAAGCCGTCACGTAATTTACGAAGTCTTTCCCATGGATCTTCGTGGAGGAAACGAAGGGATGCATCGAATGTTGCACCACCCCAGCACTCTACTGCGTGATAGCCGACTTTATCAAGTTTATCTACGATCGGAAGCATCTGTTCTGTGGTCATACGTGTTGCGATCTGGGACTGATGAGCATCACGGAGAATGGTTTCCACAATTTTAACAGGTTTTTTCTCTAATTCTGCCATTATTAAATCTCCTTTATAGTTCTGTTTAATCGGATATTCGCAATCCGCTTCGCTACTTGCTCATAACCAAATAGCTGCTCCGCAGCTTATCAGAAGGAGTTGCACTCCTCCTGATACAAGCAAGATAGCTTGCTTGATTTGGTTATACTCCGAAAATAGCCATGAATGTTCCGGCTGCTACGGCTGTACCGATAACACCGGCAACGTTCGGGCCCATTGCGTGCATCAGAAGGAAGTTTGTAGGATCTGCCTCTGCACCCACTTTCTGGGATACACGGGCTGCCATAGGTACTGCGGATACACCTGCGGAACCGATCAGCGGGTTGATCTTTCCATGAGTCAGTTTGCAGAGCAGTTTACCAAGCATACATCCGCCGAATGTACCGATTGCGAATGCAACAAGACCTAAAACTACGATCTTCAGAGTATCTGCGTTTAAGAATGCTTCTGCACTTGTGGAAGCACCTACGGATGTACCCAGAAGGATAACTACGATATACATCAGGGCATTGGAAGCTGTTTCTGTCAGCTGTTTTACAACACCGCACTCTCTGAACAGGTTACCAAGCATGAGCATACCAACCAGCGGAGCTGTTGTAGGCAAAATCAGGCAGACAACGATTGTGATAACGATCGGGAACAGGATCTTCTCCAGTTTGGAAACCGGGCGAAGCTGATCCATTTTGATCTTACGTTCTTTCTCTGTTGTGCAGAGTTTCATGATAGGCGGCTGGATGATCGGAACCAGTGACATATAGGAATATGCTGCCACTGCGATCGGTCCCATCAGTGCAGACTGTCCAAGTTTACCTGCAAGGAAAATGGAAGTCGGGCCGTCAGCACCACCAATGATGGAGATAGCTGCTGCTGCTTTTCCATTGAATCCGAGGAAGATTGCAAGGAAGTAAGCTGCATAGATACCAAGCTGTGCTGCAGCACCCATCAGGAAGCTGATCGGGTTTGCGATAAGCGGACCGAAGTCTGTCATGGCACCTACACCCATGAAGATCAGGGATGGTAAGATACTCCACTCATCAAGGATGTAGAAATAATGAAGAAGTCCACCTACACCATTGGACATATCTTCCGGGTTTGCCATAATGTCCGGATAGATATTTACAAGCAGCATACCGAATGCGATAGGAACAAGCAGAAGTGGCTCGAATCCTTTCTTGATAGCAAGATAAAGGAATACGCAGGCTACTGCGATCATCAGGTAATTGCCCCATGTCAGATTGAAGAATGCTGTCTGGTGAATCAGGTTGGACAATGTTTCTGTTACATAAGACATTTGACTACCTCCCGTCTTAGTTCATTGTTGCTAAAGTATCTCCGTTTTCTACAGAGGCACCTTCTGCAACATCAATGCTTGCGATAGTACCGTCCTGAGGAGCTACTACAGGGATTTCCATTTTCATGGATTCAAGAATAACTACGCTGTCTCCGGCTTTTACTGCCTGTCCAACGCTTGCTGCTACTTTGACAACTTTACCAGGTACGGAAGCAGTTACTTTCACTGCGCCGGCGCCTGCTGCAGGAGCTGCTGCTTTCGGAGCTGCTGCAGGTGCAGCCTTAGGTGCTGCTTTTGGAGCTGCTGCAGGAGCGGATACGCTTCCTGTTTCTTCAACAGTTACTTCATATGCTGTACCATTTACTGTAATTGTATAGCTTTTCATTTTAAAATCCTCCTAAATAAATGACAATTATCTTCTATTTCTTTTTACTTTACGGATGGAACGAACTACGAAGCCATCTGTTGTAGTTCCTTCTGCTGCTGCGATAGCTGCTGCGATAACAGCTACCAGCTCTCCGTCATCTGCAAGGTTCTCTTCTGCCTGTGCAGGTGCTGTCTGTGCGATGGCTGCTGCCTCTGCCTCTTTTGCAGCTTTGGCTGCTTTTGCTTCTGCTGCTTTCTTTGCTTCCGGATTCGGAATAAATCTAAACAGAGAAATCAGAAGGCTTAATAAAATCAGCATTACGAATACAGTTCCAATACCCATCAGAGTATTAAGACCTGCTCTCTGAAGAGTCTTGCCCATACCATACTGTACATCTACAGACATGGAAGTCGGTGTTCCCTGTGAGTCAAAGACATATACAAAGTTTGCTTCTGCTTTCTCAAATTTAAGAGGAACAGTAACTGTGTACTGATCATCTTTGAAAGTTACAGTAGTTTCACCATTGCTGTCCTTCTTTGCGCCAAGTTCATCCTTGGATGTCTGCCAGGACTGCATGGCACTTGTTGTAAAGTCATCTCCTGAACTCATGTAATTCTCGATTTCTTCATCTTTAAGCTGGACAATGGCATCTGTCAGTCCTTCTGCTGTAGTTACCAGTGTGGACTTAACAGTATCATCAACCTTATCTGCGGCAAATACCACAGAGGTGCTGCCAATCACCAGCGCAGCCATTACGAGAAATGTCATGAATACAGAAGTTATTTTTTTGATCATTTTCATATGCGTCACCCCGCTTAGACCGTTCCATGTTTCTTAGACGGACGATCTTCTCTCGTTTGTGAACAGCATCTCAAATGCACCGATTACATTATTTTCTTGTGTCAGCCGGGCTGATCACAGTGTCAACATAGCCTCTTGCTGCTGCGGAAGCAACACCATTCTGAAGCTCTCTGTACTGAGCAGCTTTTTCATTCAGTTCAGCAGCATCTGCATCTGCATACATGATCTTGGCTGCCAGGGAAGCATCCATCATACCAATCTCTGCGTTATCCCATGCATATACAAGGTCTGCACCAATAGATTTGCTGTTCATTGCCACGTAAGCTGTACCGTAAGCTTTGCCGATGATCACATTTACCTTCGGAACAGTTGCATCTGCGAATGCAGCTACCAGTTCACCTACGGATTTCGCCATCATCTTCTCGCTGCATAAGGTTGCCATGAAGCCTGTTGCGTTTGTAAGTGTAAGTACCGGAATATCAAAAGCGTCGCAGAATTTCACGAAATCTGCTGCTTTTCTTGCGCCTCTTGCAGAGATGCTTCCGTCAAATGTTTCTGTTTTCTTGCCTTCTGCGTCATATACTTCGCTTCTGTTTGCAACAGCACCTACTGTAGCGCCGTTTAAACGGATAAAGCCTGTAACCATGTCTTTTGCATAGTCTGCTTTTGTCTCGAAGAATTCACCGTTGTCAGCGATCTGGGAAAGTGCGATTGCTGTGTCACCTGCACAGTTTGCAAGATCTGCGCATACGCGGTTAAGATCATCTGTACACTCTGTGTAATTGTCTGTGTCTTCATTATTAGAAGGAAGAAGTGATACTAAGGAACGGATCTGGCCAAGAATCTCATCCTCTGTACCAACGCCATCAATCACACCTGTCTCTTTGCTCTGGAAATCAGCTGCTGCTGTGTCGCATTTGTCTGTGTTGTTTCCTTCCAGTGCGTTTGGTGTGTTGACGTAACTATTTTTCCTTTTTTGGATTCCATGAATGTGAAATCTGTCAGGGACGGGATAACTGCCATACCACCGCCGCATGTTCCGAAGATTGCTGTGATCTGCGGGATCACACCGGATGCCAGTGTCTGTTTCAGATAGATCTGTCCGAAAGCTTCCAGTGCGTCTGTTGCTTCCTGAAGACGGATACCTGCACAGTCAACAAGTCCGATAACCGGAGCGCCTGTTTTCATGGCAAGATCATAAAGTCTTGTGATCTTCTTTGCATGCATTTCACCAACAGTACCGTTTAATACAGATGCATCCTGGCTGTATACATAAACCAGTTTGTCATCGATCACACCATATCCGGTGATAACACCGTCAGATGGTGCCTTGTTTGCAGTCATGTTGAAATCTGTGGATCTGGCTGTTACACCCTGTCCGATTTCGACAAAACTGTTTGCGTCAAGCAAAGAAGTAATTCTTGTGCCTGCTAAGCTTTGTGTTGCATTACTCATTCTTGTTTGCCCTCCATCTTTATGAGAATATTTAAAAGTTAACCCAAAAATTTAGCCGATTTTAATTTTACCTTTTCCGGCAGAAAATTTCAACATTTATTTGTCATTTTCGTTAAAAATATAGCAGAAAAATTTGTCAGGTTTCTCCAAATTTTGTTTTTTTGAGCATTTCTTCCTATTTAATAGAGGGTATTACGGTTATTTTGTATTGTCCCGTATTTCACCCTCTCCCGCAAACCAGTGTGTCGACAAGTTGATTTCTCGAACAATCCTGCGTCTGAATTTCTTATTTCTATCCTGCAAGATTGTTTCAAGAATCAACTTGCCGGCACACCAGAGCGTGTTTGAGGTGACTATACCACTCACTTGTCTGAGAATCCGACTGCACAAGTATAAAAGTCTCAGCGCAGCTCGGTGAAAAAATGCTATAGTCATACAGGTTCAGCAGGATTTTCCCATGCTGTGGATGCAGTTGCGAATGCTTTCATTCAGTACGCGGACAGTGCACGGAAAACCATAGATGTTTTTTATTATATAGCACGAATTATCAATTAGATTTACGGATTATCCCGTTATATAATTAACACATCAAAGAAATTCAGGCCACAGCTAAAGCACTGAACAATTATAGATCCAACAGAAAATTTCAGGAGGAAAGACGTAATGAAAAGCAATTACCAGCATATTTTCACACCACTCACAGTAAAAAATATGACTATCAAAAACCGTATCGTTATGATGCCTATGGGAACCAATTACGGGGAACAGAACGGCGAAATGAGTTTTCTTCACATTAATTATTATAAAGAGCGTGCCAAAGGCGGCACAGGTCTGATCATCGTAGAGAATGCAAGCGTAGATTCTCCGCAGGGTTCCAACGGAACTACTCAGCTTCGTATTGACCACGACAACTATCTGCCGCGTCTGTACAAATTCTGTGAAGAGATCCACAAATATGGTACCTGTATTGCGATTCAGATCAACCACGCAGGTGCTTCCGCTGTTTCCGCACGTACAAATATGCAGCCGGTTTCCGCATCTGATGTTCCGTCCAAAGAAGGCGGAGAAATCCCGCGTCCGTTATCAGTGGAAGAAATCCATCACATTGTAAAGAAATACGGCGAGGCTGCAAAGAGAGCCCAGGCTGCAGGTTTTGACGCAGTAGAAATCCATGCGGGACATTCCTATCTGATCAGCCAGTTCCTCTCTCCTCTTACAAACAAACGTACAGATGAGTTCGGCGGATCTGTGGAAAACAGAACACGTTTCTGCCGTATGGTCATTGAAGAAGTAAGAAAACAGGTCGGACCTTTCTTCCCGATCATGCTCCGTCTCAGCGCAGATGAGCTGATGGAAGGTGGCAACACTCTCGAGGATACTCTTGAATATCTGGAATATATTCAGGATGAAGTTGATATCTTCGATGTTTCCTGCGGTTTAAACGGTTCTATCCAGTATCAGATCGATGCCAACTACATGAAAGACGGATGGCGTTCCTATATGCCTAAAGCTGTCAGAGAGAAATTCGGCAAGCCATGTATCTCCATGGGAAATATCCGTAACCCGAAGGTTGCTGAGCAGATCCTCGCTGACGGCGATGCAGACCTGATCGGTATGGGACGTGGTCTTATCGCAGAACCTGCATGGGTGAATAAAGTAGCTACCGGCAGAGAATGTGACCTTCGCAAATGTATCTCCTGTAACATCGGATGTGCAGGAAACAGAATCGGCTTTAACCGTCCGATCCGCTGTACTGTAAACCCGGCTGTTCTGGAAGGTGATGTTTATAAGAATCAGAAAGTGAACAAGAACTGTAATGTTGTAGTAATCGGAGGCGGTACTGCCGGACTGGAAGCTGCCTGTACAGCCGCAGAAGTAGGCTGTAATACCTTCCTTCTGGAAAAAGGTGAGACTCTTGGCGGTCTTGCTTCTGTGATCTCTAAGATCCCTGCAAAGAAGCGTCTGGCTGATTTCCCGAACTATCTGATCCACAGAGCAGAGCAGCTTGAGAATCTTTATATCTTTACAAACACAGAGGGAACACCGGAAAATATCCGCAAGTTCCATCCGAACCTGATCGTAAGCTCCACAGGTTCCGCACCACTGCTTCCTCCGATCAGGGGACTTCACGACCGCATTGACAAAGAAGGCAGCAAGGTTGCTTCTATCCTGGGAATGATTAATCACATCAATGACTATCCGGAAGATATGACAGGCAAGAAAGTTGTTGTTGTGGGCGGCGGTGCTGTTGGTCTTGATGTTGTGGAATTCTTTGCAGCAAGAAATGCTGAGATTTCTATTGTGGAGATGATGGATCAGATCGGACGTGACCTGGATCCTGTTACAAAGAATGACATGAAGGACCAGATGAAGAAACATCATGTGGCCCAGCTTACAAAGACAGCTCTTCAGGAAGTAAAAGACAGCTCTTTCCTTGTAAAAGATGCAGAAGGTGAACGTGAACTTCCATTTGACTACGGATTCGTATGTCTTGGTATGAGAGCTCAGGGACAGCTTTTCGCAGAGCTTTCCGATGCTTTTGTTTCTGATGATGTTGAAATCCTGAACATCGGAGACAGCAAACGTGCAAGAAGAATCATCGACGGAACTCTGGAAGGAAGAAATATCCTTAATACACTGACTCAGATGGGATACCTTCAATAAAAACCTTTACAACAAAATACGAAAGGGGATATTATAATGGCTGAAAGAATTACCGGACATACTGAATTAATCGGTCTGATGGCTTACCCGATCCGTCACTCCAGCTCTCCTGCAATGCAGAATGAGGCTTTTGCAAAACTCGGGTATGACTACGCTTACCTTGCTTTCGAGGTTGGCGCAGATGAAATTGAGGATGCAGTAAAAGCAATCCGTACTCTGAAAATGAGAGGATCCAATGTTTCCATGCCAAACAAAACTCTGGTTGGAAAATACCTGGACGAGCTTTCTCCTGCAGCAGAATTATGCGGTGCAGTTAACACGATCGTAAATGACAACGGTCATCTTACAGGTCATATCACTGACGGTATCGGATTTATGTCTGCCCTGAAAGATAATGATATTGATGTGATCGGAAAGAAAATGACTATCGTCGGTGCAGGCGGTGCTGCCACTGCTATCGAGATCCAGGCTGCTTTGGACGGCGTTGCCGAGATCACAATCTTTAACCGCAAGGATGAATTCTGGGATCGTGCAGTATCCACAGTAGAGAAGATCAACACAAAGACATCCTGCCATGCAGTTCTTTATGATCTGGCAGATCTTGATAAACTGAAAGCTGAGATGGATGACAGTTTTATCTTTGTCAATGCTACAGGTGTGGGAATGAAACCACTGGAAGAACAGTCCGTTGTTCCGGACAAATCTTACTTCCGTCCTGAGCTGATCGTTATTGATGTTCCTTACTCTCCGCTGGAAACAAAGATGCGTTCCATGGCCAAGGAAGTTGGATGTAAGACTATGAATGGTCTGGGAATGATGTTATTCCAGGGTTCCGCTGCATTTGAGTTATGGACAGGCGAACCAATGCCTATCGAACATATGAAAGAGATTCTTCACATCTCCTATGATGACTGATACCTGATGGTATCTTCAGTAAAGATATCTCATATTGTGATGCAGAACAAATCATTTCACTGATCTTTCTGCACATAATATTTGATATATACCGCTTTTCGGCGTACTGCAGGAGATGTACTGATATATTACTCCGCGCAGAATGTACATATCCTGCAGTTTGCTTCAAAAAGCTGTTGATCATGCGGTTATGTTACGGTTATTCTTATAACAGTTCCATAATAATCCGGAACTACTATAATACAACAGAAAATATGAGGATAAACAGATGAACACAGTTCAGGTAAAAAACACTGTGATCGGCGAGGGCAGACCTAAGATCTGCGTTCCCATCGTAGGAAAAACAAAAACAGACATTCTCGAAGAAGCCAAAAAGATCACTACTCTTCCTGTTGATGTAGTTGAGTGGCGTGTAGACTGGTTTGATGATGTCTTTGCTACTGAGAAAGTATTAGAAACCGCTAAAGAGCTTCAGGAAGTTTTAAAAGACATTCCTGTTCTCCTTACATTCCGTACTTCCAAAGAAGGCGGTGAGAAAGAAATTTCTGTAAATGACTATGCTGCTTTAAATATTGCAGCTGCTCAGAGCGGTTATGTAGATTTAATTGATGTAGAAGCATTTACAGGTGATGAAGTTGTTAAGACAATCATCAATGCTGCTCATGAGGCAGGTGTAAAGGTAATTGCTTCCAACCATGATTTCTTTAAGACTCCGGAGAAGGAGGAGATTATCAGACGTCTTCGTATGATGCAGGATTTCGGTGCTGATATTCCGAAAATGGCTGTTATGCCGACCTGCAAACAGGATGTTCTTACACTCCTCTCTGCTACTCTGGAAATGTCTGAGAAATATGCAGACCGCCCGATCATTACCATGTCCATGGCAGGAACAGGCGTTGTAAGCCGTCTGACAGGTGAGACATTCGGCTCCGCTCTCACTTTCGGTGCTGCTTCCAAAGCTTCTGCTCCGGGACAGGTCGGCGTGCATGAATTAAAACAGGTGCTGGATATCATTCACAGCAGTCTGTGATCTGTTGATGAATGATGTGATATCAGATGTTATTCTTGCCTATAGCTGATATCACTCATATTCGTCAACAGATTGTTACAAAATTTGAATTTAATAATTATGACTCCTTAAAATAATAATTGATGAAAACCAAGAAGAACAGCCCCGAATCCCGGCTGTTCTTCTTGGTTTTCGTTTATATTATTTTTTCTCAAAGGGATTCCAGTTGGACAGGAAGATATTCAGTCCGAAGCCAACTGCCAGTGCCCATGCAGATGCCCATGCGGTTCCCTGGGTTGCGAGGACTGCTGCCATTACGCCTGCGATCATCTTGTCTCTGTCGCTCTTGCAGTAATCCATACCAATTCTCGCACATACAAATGCCTGGAACATCAGAGTAATGGAAGATCCTACTCCGAAGATCGGGCGAAAGAAGCTTACTACAGGAATGATTAGCACACTTAAGAATGTGGCCAGTCTGAAAGAAGCCATTCCTCCGAGAAGAGACTTCATTGCTTCTTTCCTTCTTTATAACGCATGGATACGGATACAGTCATTCCAACCCATAACGGACCGGAAAGGGGAGGAAATGGTGCAATGATAGACAGGATCAGGTTTCTCAGACCGCTTACCAGATTGGAACGGCTGGAATTGAAATCAATATACTCATCATCTCTTGCCTGACGCGCCTCTGATACAAGGGTCTCTGTAGTAACAAAATCACCAAATGCAATAACATAGCACACCAGTGCCAGCGGTAGTGCTTTGATAAACATAGATGCAGGAGGAATCCCTACGCCGAAGATGCTCACCTGATCAATGATATCTTTAAACTGAGGAATCTTGATAAAAGTACCAATCTCCAGTCCCGGAGCATCCAGTTCTCCAACCAGAAGTCCTACTACCATTGCGATAAGATAGGGGAAGAGATTTCCGTATCTCGCAACCAGGTCAGAAACTTATGTTTTTCTCTTCTCCTGATATTTGTCAGAGAAGCTGATCAGGATCAGGAGACCTACACCTGCAACAATAGCCAGAGGATATTTGTGCATATTTCCATTCTCACCCAGCTGTCCTGCCATAACTGTAACAGGTGCTGCAAGAAGGATTCCGCCTTTGACAGAATTGGGAACTGCATGAACAAATTTATCCGCCAGTCTGGTCACACCCATAAAGATAAATACCAGACCTACCAGCATCTGCAGTGCGATCATTGCCTGGATCCTCTCCTCTCCCATAGGGAAGCCTTCCAGAAATACAATGGTCAAAGGCAGTGTGGGTGTGATCCACCCCGGTACTACCGGATCGCCAAGCAGACTGTGGAGCAGATAAAGAAATGTCTCAATAATTACACAGCTCCACGCCAGCTCATAAGGAAGCCCCAGATATTGCTCCAGATAAGGAACAGCTGCCAGCGCTGTTACACCCAGAATCAAGCCCTGAATGAACTCAACAGATTCTATCTTGTAGTGTATAAAAGGAAGTCTTATCTGAAATGGTCCAAAGGGGATGTAGGGCAGTTCATTTTCTCTTCTTTGTGTTCTTGTATACGCCATACAAATTCTCCTTTTCAGTGAATTGTTAGATTACTTCTATGTTTTACCTTGTATATTCTATCTTTTTTTGTTAATTTTTAGACAATCATGATTTTAATAAAATCCAATCCCACCGGAAAAAATCTGAAACTTGTAACGTCCAAACATATCTTCAGTTGGATTGGATTTTAATAATTTTTTATTTCAAGGCATAGCGGTAGCTACGACACCCGACAACAACGCGAAAGTAAAAAATTTAGATGCGAGATTATTCAGGAAATCAACTTGTTGGCACACTGCCTTACTGATTTCTGTTTTTCTTTACAAAAAGAGCGAGCAGGATACCGATGATGGTCACTGCCATATTCAGGAGAAGGATCATTCTCGGAGCACTGCTTCCGCCCACTTTGGTAATGTATCCTGCAAGGCTTAAGATCGTGTAGTTCGCAATGCTGGATGCGATCATTACCAGAGAGGTTGCTGTTCCTTTGTTCTCAGGGAAGAACTCTGCTGTTGTGGAAACTGCCAGCTGGAGAACACCGCCTGCACCTGCATATCCGATCACAAAACCACCTACCAGACAAATAAACGGAGCCTGGATAAAGTAGCAGAGAGCCAGCATAATTGTAGAGATTAACGGATAGAGGATCAGGACGTTAATCTCTTTCAGACCTTTTTTGATAAATGCTGCTGTTGCAAGGATGGCCGTTGCAGTTCCCAGGGCATACAGGGACTGGATCTTTGAAGGGTCTGCCATACCATAGGAACGGGCAAGTTCCTGATTACAGTTCAGCCATAACATAAAGGTTGAGGAGCTGGTGAATCCGATCAGAATTGCAGCAATCGCTGCAGGGGAAATCTTGTGTCCGGATTTCTTCTTATCAGCTTTAGCCTGTACTGCCTTCTCTCTCGCCGGAAAGGGGAGGATCAGAATTAGGATTCCGTCAATGAGGATTGCAATACCTGCTACAATAAAGATTGTCTTATATGACATATTTGCAGATGCTACGATTCCGATCAGGAATGGAAGCAGGAACTGGCTCAGGCAGATGGAAAATTTTGTAAACAGGTTGGCTACTGACGGGTTGTTTACATAGATTTCCATGCAGGTGGGGCTTACGCAGGTATCAAGGAAAGAGTTTGCGATTCCGCCGATCACTGCAAAGGCATATCCCATTGCCATGGATGTGGAATTGGCCATTCCAAAGAAGTATGCCACATAACAGAGCACACCGATAATTCCGCTCAGTTTTCTTCCGTATTTGTCAGACAGAGGACCGGAGAAAGGAAGGGAAATCAGACGTCCCAGTCCAAGTGCTGCAATTACAGATACTACCATACTTACATCCAGTGTGCCATCGGCCAGGGGCTTCGCACCCCAGGCAGCTGCAAACTCCGGTTTGTACTGCCCCAGGATAGAAGCACCGATTCCATGGATGAAATAAGTGAAATATGCTGCAAGGGAGGTGAAAATGAGCATTTTGTTTGTTTTCTGTTTCATTTTGGTCTCCTAGGTTATTATTACTTGTTTTCGTTTTCTTCCTGGAATTTCTGGTATTCAGCTGTTGGCATTTCCAGTCCTGTGTAGAGTTTGTAAGCTGCAGCTCCCTGCCATAACAACATTCCTTTTCCGCCGATTGCAAGCTTGCAGCCTGCTTCTTTGGCTTCTTTTACCATTCTTGTTTCAGCAGGATTGTAGACAACGTCTGCTACTACAAGGTCAGGGCGGAACATGGATTTATCTTTGATCAGAGTAAGCTCTTCGTGAGGTTTCATTCCTGCAAGTGTTGCGTTTACGAGGATGTCTGCGTTTGCAACCTCTTCTTTCAGTTTTGCCTCATCTGCCAGATCAAATACAGAAACTTTACAATCCGGTGTTTCTTTGCTCAGTTTCTCTGCTGTGGACTCTGCACGTGCAAAGAATGGGTCTTTCGGATTGAAGATAGAAATGGATTCTGCACCGTCTAATGCACACTGTACCTGGATTGCTGTTGCAGCACCGCCTGCACCGAGAACTACCATTTTTTTGCCTTTCACATCAACGCCATGTTCTTTTAAGTTGCGGACAAATCCGATACCGTCTGTGATATGTCCTACTAATTTACCGTCTTCATTAACGATTGTGTTAACTGCACCGATGATTCTTGCTGCAGGTGAAAGCTCATCCATGTGTTTTGCAACTTCGTTCTTGCATGGCATAGTTACGTTTGCGCCTCTCATTTTGAAAAGACGGATTGCATCCAGAGCAGCCGGAACCTGGTCTTCCTTGATGTCAAATGCCATGTAAGCATAGTCAAGGTTATGATGACGGAAGCTGAAGTTATACATTGCTGGTGATCCTGAGTGTCCTACCGGGCTTCCGATAAGTGCCATTAATCCTGTTGTTCCTTTAATTCTCTGTTCCATTTCCTGTTTGCCTCCTGAAATATTTTTGTAAAATCATTTTCAAGCTGCTGTCCGCTGATAATATCATACAGCGTCTCTTAACTGCAACTATAAAACGAATAAATTATAAGATTCGAAATTCGCTGATTTACTGCGTAAATCGCTACTTTCTCATGTTTGGCGGGTCCCAGGTTCAAAAATCTTATCGTGCAAGCACGAACGACTTTTTGAATTTTTGACCCTGATATCTTCATAATGTGGAAGCTACCTCATACGCTTCTTTCGTAGCATCAAGTGCTCTTCTTGCGCGGGTGGCATCGCCGATCACATAGGTATCCGGTACGATAGCTTTGATCTCTTCGCCGAATGGGTTGTAGTTTCTGAATCCCATGGAAAGGATGACAGAATCATATCCTCTGGATTCATGTCTCTGTCCGTCTGCTGTCTCGTACTCTACGCCGTCCTCATAGAATTTGCATACCTTTGCACCTGTGATCTCTTTGATCTTGTAATCTTCGAAATCCTTCATCAGGTAAACTCTATGCTCGTGGATCACGTCGGCACCTACAGTGTCTCTGAACTCAATGACTGTTACATCATGGTTCTGCTCACCGAGGAATGCTGCTGTCTCGCATCCCACCATTCCGCCACCTACAACAAGAACTTTCTTTCCTGCTGCTCTCTTGCCGTCAAGGAGATCAGAGCCATGGATAATTGCAGGATTGTCGATACCTTCGATTGGAAGGATCAGTGTTCTGGAACCGGAAGCAACAATTACGCTGTCTGGTTTCTCTTCCCTGATAAGATCCAGAGTTACTTCCTGATTCATTTTGATTGTTACGCCTGCTTTCTGGCAGCGTACGATATAGCTGCGGATCATGTTTGTGATGTCGCCTTTTCCCGGAGGATAAGCAGCAAGACGCATGTTTCCGCCAAGTTTATCACTTGCTTCATAAAGTGTTACCTGATGACCTTTTTCCTGTGCGATAAATGCAGCGCAAAGACCTGCAACACCGCCGCCGATTACCATTACTTTCTTAGCTTTTTCTGCAGGAGCAATGCCCTCAGCTTCATGTCCAAGGAATGGGTTTACAAGACAGCATACAGGGTTTCCTGCATACATGTTTGCCACGCAGCCCTGAAGACATGCGATACATGGGATCATATCCTCCAGTCTTTCTTCCTGCGCTTTTAATGGCATATAAGGATCTGCAAGGCTCTGACGTCCGAATGCAACCAGGTCACAGCGTCCTTCTTTTACCATTAATTCCGCAAACTGCGGTTCTGTATAACGTCCTACTGTGATCACCGGAATAGATACGGCACGTTTGATCTCTTCTACCTGAGAAGCGGAGAAACCGCCGTGTGTCACTGTCGGTGCCCACATAAATTCATCGCGGATGTGAACAGCTCTGGATACATGGATGGCATCCAGTCCGCATCCTTCCAGATATGCGGCGATCGCAGCACTGTCATGCACATCAAGACCGCCCGGTACTTCATCACAGCTGTTGATTCTTGCAAGAACTGCAATCTTTCCTTCGGTCATCTTCTTTACTTCTTCGATGATCAGACGGGAGAAACGCATTCTGTTCTCAAAAGAACCGCCGAATTCATCCAGTCTCTTGTTCGTTCTCGGAGAAAGGAAGGTGCTTACCAGATAGCCGTGTGCCATATGGATCTCAACTGCATCTACGCCTGCTTCCATGGCTCTCTTTGCTGCGAGGCCATAGCCTTTTACCAGTTCATAAACTTCTTCAGTTGTAACTTCCTTTGGTGTATCTCTTCCGCAGTCTGACGGAATACTTGTAGCTGCCTCGATCGGTGCACCTGCGTTCTTTGCATTTCCTTCAGGACCTGCATTCTGAAGCTGTACGGAAACCTTTGCTCCCTCTGCATGACAGGCATCTACTACCTTGCGGAAGCTTTCGATTGTGGAGTCATCATAAAGACATGGCTTGCGAGGGCCGCCCTTTGCGCCTTTATGTACTACTGTTGCTTCGATTGTGATCAGACCGAAGCCGCCTTTTGCTCTTTCACGATAATAAGCTGCGGACTGTTCACTCATGCTTCCGTCTGTGTTTGCAAAGTTGTTTCCCATTGGCGGAACTACGAAGCGGTTCTTTACTGTCATTGGACCGATGTTGATCGGCTGAAACATTGCATTGAATTTCATGTGACCTTCTCCTTTTTCTCTGGATTTTATTTATATTTTCAGTATTTTTTATCTCATCAAAAATGCGGATCAGGCAGGCGTGGAGATTTCTGCCTGATCCTTTAATCTGTTGGTTTATCCGTCAGAGACTTACTGAAGAACCTCCGGCCATGCTTCCTCAAGCACTTTCTTTGTGTTCTCATATGTATGGTTTGCAGCATATTCAAGTCCTTTTGCAAGGATTGCATCGCTGATGACTTCTACACCGATTGCGTTTTGGTTTGATTTCCTTTTTCTTTTACCATCTTAACGAACGCTGCTGTACATCCGATTCCTGTTCCGGGAGCAAGACGGTCATGCATGGATTCGTCTCTTAAGATTGTTGTTGCATATGGTCTTTCCCATACATCATTGATCTGGATGGATACGATCTTGTCTGCAGGGATGTCTTCGATCACAGAAAGGTCAACCGGCTGATTTGCTCTTACCCAGTGCCAGGTATCCATGATTAGTTTTGCATTCTCGCAGTCAGCTGCCTTTACAACTGCCCAGTCCTTTTTTCATATCCGGGATTCCGCTGTATGGCATTGGTTCAACACCAATGATGTATTTTCCTGCTCTCTGGCATAATTCTCTTAATTTCTGAGCAGTATATTCTACGGAGTAGTTTTCCATCAGACCACAGTTGATCTGTTTTACGTCAAATAATTCACACATATGGAAGCAGAGCTGTTCTTTGTATTTCTGTTCGTAAGATCTGTGTTCTTCTGCCCACTGTACGATGTACTCAACCTCTGTTACTTTCATACCATGTTTGTCCAGAATAGCAAGAATGTCTTTGTCAAAAAGTCCCTCATTCAACGCATCTACATAAGTTTCTGCACGAAGGCCGATTCCTTCGTATCCTGCGTTCTTTGCAGCGATCACTCTGTCTTCAAATTTGCACTGATCTCCCAGTGTCCAGGAACTGATTGTAATTGGAAATTCTTTTGACATCTTATGTCCTCCTCATAAAATCGCATAATTTTTTTATTTATTTTGATAATATTTTGTATCTTTTTGATATAAGCATTATATATCTTTGTTAAATATAAAACAAATTAGTTCTATCCTTTAAATTCATAGATTTTTTCAATACATCATGATATAATCTACGTATATGACAAATACAGCGCGGATTATTTGTGCAAGAGTGACTATAATTATAGTTTTCCGAAGCATTAAAGGACTATGAAAGCCTGCACATAAAATATAGTCACTTATAAAATATTTATCAGAGAAAGGAGTTTTTCTATGAACCTGTATCATCTGCGGTACTTTTCTACGCTGGCTCATATTGAACATTACACAAAAGCCGCTGATATTCTGGCGATCACCCAGCCTTCGCTGAGTTATGCGATCTCCACTCTCGAGGAAGAACTGGGCGTAAAACTGTTTGAAAAAAATGGAAGGAATGTTACTCTTACCAAGTATGGAAAAGTTTTCCTGAATGACGTGGAAGAGGTACTGAACCGTCTGGACTCTTCTGTGAACAGTCTGAAGCTGGCAGGTAAAGGGGAAGGCTGCATTGATGTGGTATTCCTGCGTACACTTGGAATTGATTTTCTTCCTAAGATCATGCGGGGATTTCTGGAGGAAAATCCTACTAAAAAGATAGATTTTAATCTGTATTGTGATAAAGTTTTAACATCTGATATTCTGAACGGATTAAAAGAGAAGAAATATGATCTGGGGTTCTGTTCCAAACTTGATAATGAGCCGCTGATCGAGTTTATTCCGGTTGCCAGACAGGAGCTGGTTGTGATCGTACCTCTTGATCATCCGCTGGCAGTAAAGGATGAAGTACGGCTGGAGGATACCATTCCTTATAAACAGATTATATTTAAGAAGAGAAGTGGTCTGAGACAGATCATTGACGGACTATTTGAATGTATCGGGCAGACACCGGATGTGGCTTATGAGATTGACGAGGATCAGGTTGCTGCAGGCTTTGTCTCCAACGGCTTTGGAATCTGCGTAGCTCCCAATATTCCAATCCTGCAGTCTCTGAATGTAAAGATCCTTCCCTTAGTTTCTCCAAGCTGGCAGAGAAACTTCTATATGGCGATGCTGAAGAACGTATACCATCCACCGGTTGTGGAAGCATTTAAGAAATATGTGATCGAGCAGGCACAGAAGGAATGGGATTATAAGACCAGCTGATCTGACTTAATAAAATATCAGAATACAAAAAGATATGGGACTGTCCCGTCAGTCGAGACACCCCATATCTTTTTATAATAACCGATACATTCAATATTATGACTTGATATCCGGCACTTCTGATATCATAAACCAGATCTGTCTTGTTATATTATTTTTCTTCATCCATGGTGCGGAGTCTGTGTACAAGCTCTTCGCAGATCTCCAGTTCGTTCTTGCCGTCTGTTTCGATGATGATATCAGCCGCTGCCTCGTATTTAGCGCGGCGTTTCTCCATCAGGTCTGCGATAAATGGAACAGTCTTATTGTTCTCGATCAGCGGACGGTCATGGTTATTTTTGACACGGTCAAGAATTGTCTCCGGTTTTGCTGTGAGGAGAACAACACGGCCATTCTTCTTCATCTCTACTACATTGCACTCTCTCATTGGAGTACCACCGCCGCAGGAGATCACAACATTGCTGCGTGACTGCATTTCGATAAGCAGATTTGTCTCAAGATCACGGAAATACTGCTCACCGTATGTCTCGAAGATATCGGAAATACTCATTCCCTGTCTCTGGGCAATGATCTGATCCATCTCTACCACATCCATGGCAAATACATTCTTAAGGAAATCAGAAATTGTGGACTTTCCCGCACCCATGAAACCGATCAGCACGATGTTGTAGTTGAAGAGTTTTCTTGCCTGAATCCGTTTACTGTTTGTGCGGATGCATTCAAATACATCGGAAACCTCGTCCTTATGGCGTCTGCCTTCCATTCTCTTCTCCAGCCATTCTTTCTGCTTCGCTTCCTGCTCAGGCTGTAAAATCTGGAGTTCGTTGGCTTCTTTATATGCCATAATGTCCTCCACGATCCTGTTACGCATGATAAGTGCATCCAGAATGATCTCATCACACTGGCCAAGACTCTCTCTGAGTATTTCTAACTGATTCATATCTCTTTCCTCTGTCTTTCCTATGTCAGCTTGCAGCAGACCGCAGATCAGTCACAAACTGCCATAAACTATTCACGAACGGCAATATATGAATGCCGACTGTTAAGATTTATTATATCAATGTTGCTTTCGCATAGCAACCCTTTAAACCATTAAATTGTTTCATCTGTTTGATAGTTTTTTTCTATGAATTCGACAAACAATTCTATGGCAAGACTCTGATGACAGTTCTTTAAGGTTCCCATATACTATATCTAATGAAAAAAATCATGAAATACTTTTTCAGTGTACCATTTAAAACTGATTTTTTCCACTGATTTCTCCGCATAGACCGGATAAAAATCTATCAGTTTTCCATCCAGGTAATAGGCAATGCGGCCAAGCTTCTCCCCCTTAAGAACCGGTGCACTGACTTTCTGTGGAATTTCTATTTTACAGGTTACAGTTTCCCCTTTTTTCAGAAGGACTTCTTTTTCCCTGTCATATGCGGTTACACTGCATTTACCCCTCAGATAGATTTTCGTTCCTATATCCTGACCATCTTCCACACCGTCTGTTACCAGGATTTTTCCGGTCTGTGGTTCTTTCCAGTAGGTTTCGTACTCATAGTTGTAATCTCCGAAGTCCAGAAGTTTCTCTGTGTCACTCCATTTATAGGTTTTGTGGTTGGGCCACCCACAGCCAAGGAGGCTGACGATAAATGTTTTGCCCTCTTTTTCCCAGGCACATACATAACAGTAGCCAGCCTGGGAAGTATAGCCTGTTTTTCCGGCAAGAACTCCGTCTCTCATGTCGAGAAATGCATTGGCATTATGTACGGAAAAGGTTCTCTTTCCTGTGATCTCAGAGAATGTATAGTCTCTGGTCTGTGCAATGTGCAGGAATGTTTTCGTTTTTAACAGCATAGCGCATGATCAGTGCCAGATCTGCGGCTGTTGTGTGATGTTTTCCATTCTCATCCTCAGCATCCAGGCCATTGGGTGTGATAAAATACGTATTCTTACATCCTATCTGTTTTGCTTTCCGGTTGAGCATTCTGGCAAAGCCTTCCACGCTTCCCCCGCAGTGTTCTGCAATGGCAACCGCTGTATCATTGTGGCTTTTCAGCATAAGGGAGTACAGAAGATCCTCCAGATAATACTGTTCTCCTTTCTGAAGTCCCAGCTTTACTTCCGGCTGGGATGCCGCATTCTGAGAAACCTGAACATAATCATCCCCCGGAGAGTTCTCCAGTGCCACAATACAGGTAAGCACCTTGGTTGTGCTGGCATTTGCCAGAGGACGCTCCCCGTCCTTTTCATAGAGTACTCTGCCGGACTCTCCGTCCATAAGGACTGCTGATAATGCGTACAGTTCTGCCGGTTCTTCTGCAACAGGTGTCATGTCTACTGTCTGAGGTATTTTGTACTCCGCTCCCCGGGCGGAGGTGTATGTCTGCGTAAACAATAATACCGCCGTCACAACAATGACAGCGGCAATATGTTTCATTCTCATACTCCACCTCACATGCTGGCAATCCATGAATATCACTGTTCATAATTTACGGTTATTCACAGATTTGTTGTTTACAGGATATCTGCAGGATTTTGCTTCACCCTATAAGATAATTTATGCCTGCATGTCCGGAATATGACTGTCACAGTTCCGAAAAATATCGGGATATGCCCATTACCCGTTATAAGTCCGGTCCCATCTTTTGCTCAGATGATAAGCTCCCTCTCTTAAGGTATAAAGTTCTCCCAGATATTCCACAGCTTCAGGAACCGCCTCTCTGTAAAGCCTCTCAAGTTCAGGCATGGGAGCTTTTGCCTGCTCTACTGCTTCGGCAGTCATGAAATGTTCAATGACAGAGCCGATGGACTCTCCTCCCAGTCTCAGAAGTTTCCCCAGAATCCTGCGTTTTCTTCCATGGTCATCACACACCATGAAATTGGTAAGAATTTTCATCATCCTGACAGAAATATAAATGTTCATGGTTTTCACCAGAGGAATGGCCCTGTGGATCACTCTGGCATATTCCATCTTCGGCATGATCCCGCAGGCCGGATAATAATGGTCGGGATCTTTACCTGTCTCTTCCATAAGCACACGGTCAAATTCCTTCTCCAGAACAATGTGAGGAATGACGCCTTCTGCAGCCATCTTATTTACATAGGGATGGCATGCGGAGTCCAGAATATAATGACAGCCAAACCCAAGAAGATATGCAAAGAGTGCCTCATCGTTATTTCTTCTGACCTGCCGCATCCCTTCTTCAAAAAAGGCTCTTGCCTTCTCATGATGCATCTCAATCCCGAACTGAGTGACAGGATTCTTTGAAACCATATAGTAGAACAGGATATCCGGCCCATGTAAACCAATCCTGTACAGATCTCCATGTCTGCGGATCAGAGCTTTCATATCTGAAGGCAGTCTCTTATATACTTCTTTTCCAAATAAATCATGTGCATATGTGGTTGGCATTATTTTTTCTCCTTTATCTTACACATCCAGTTTCAGCTGGATTTCTTCCTCTGCCTCTGCCTTAAAGTCCTCTATCTGGACAGGGTCAGGGACAGGCAGGGATTCCAGATCCTGTACGCCGAAGCAGCGCAGAAACTCTTCCGTGGTCCCGAGCAGGATCGGACGTCCAGGGGCATCCAGACGCCCCAGCTCCCTGACCAGGCTGTATTCTACCAGCTTGTTGATGGCGTGGTCACATTTTACCCCTCGGATCTTCTCGATCTCCGCCTTTGTAACCGGCTGTTTGTATGCAATGATGGATAAGGTTTCCAGCATAACATCTGACAATGCCGGCTTCTGAGGATGCAGGGCAATATTAATCAGATACTGATAATATTCCTTCTTTGTACACATCTGGAAAGAATTCTCCAGCTCTATGATCTGGATGCCTCTGTTCTCTTCCTGATAACGGTCCATCATATTGCGGATGATCCTTCCTGTTGTCTTCTCATCCACACCGATGGCTCTGGCGATCCGGGGCAGTTCTACGGAACCGCCCATTGCAAAAAGTATTGCTTCTATCGCAGCTTCTGTCTCCTTAATCTTCACTCAGTCTTCCTCATTCCTTTTATTACATATTGATCTCTGTATTCTATGGTTCATCTTCCGCAAATTCTGTAAGATTCTTCCATGTATCCGGGTCTGTCTGTACTTCAACAGAGATATCATCGAACAGTCCGTCCTGCTCTACATGGATATGTCCCATTTTCATCAGTTCCAATATGGAGAGAAAGGTGACGATCACCTGTACTTTCGAGCACTGACTCTCCAGGAGATTGCGAAAGCTGAATTTCCGATGGGTACGGGCAAAATCTTTGATCTCTATCATCTTATCAGACAGACTGACCTCTTCCTTCTCGATGGTTCCGAATTTGCTTCGGATAGGATCGACCTTGTCTTCCTGCCTGCGGATGATGGACTTGTAGATTGCATTCAGCTTCTCCAGTGTGAGACCTGCCAGAAGTTCCTTTGGATCTACAGGCTCTCTGTACTGCAGTACCTCATCGGGAAGAGTGGGCTCTTTAAAGAATACATTTGCCGCATCGTCCATCTTATCCTTCAGCTCATAGGACATAAACTTATACATCTTATATTCCAGAAGTTTCTCCACCAGTTCCGCTCTTGGATCTTCCTCTTCCCCCTCCTCATTGACTTCTTTCGGGAGAAGCATTTTACACTTGATATCCAGCAATGTGGCTGCCATAACCATAAACTCGCTCATGACACCAAGGTCTTCCCGCTCCATGGCATGGATGTATTCCATATACTGATCTGTGATCTCCACGATGGGGATATCATAGATATCTATTTTATTTTTTTCGATAAGGTGCAGTAAGAGATCCAGAGGACCTTCAAATACTTCCAGCTTTACCGGAATTCCCATAGCACAGTCTTTTCCTTTTCAAGTAAATATTTCGCTGCCATACAGTCAGCAGACAGTAACAATATTCTCAGGCATTCGGTTTCAGATCCACCATCAGCAATTCCCTGGGATTATGAATCCTTACAGGTATGGTGTGTTCCCCTGCTCCTGCGCTTACCAGCATATGCTGTTCCTTCCTGTGGAAATCTCCGCAGCAGAACTTCGGAAATGGATGAAGCTGTGGGGAAAGCAGCCCATTGTGCCTGCCAATTCTTACAATCCCTCCATGATAATGCCCGCTCAGGATCAGATCTGCCCCCCAGTCAAAATAGGTTTCTCCATATTTGGGACTGTGGGCCAGAAGAATATTCAGGGAATCGGAAGATGGTTCTCCGATCAGTTCCCTGACTTCCTCTCTTTTAAGCTGTGGAGAAAATGGCTTTTTATAATAGATCAGAGGTACTTCCAGACCATAGACAGTAAGGCTGGTTTTTCCCACCTGCAGGCTACAGGATTCATTATGCAGGATATGGATCCCGGCTGTCTTCAGCTCCTTTTCATATTCCTGATATCGGGCTGCCATACAGTTCTCCTGAGGATCTGTCCTGTACAGCTTATATTCATGGTTTCCCAGTGCATAATAAACCGGATACTGCTGAGCAAGGCTCCTCAGAAGAGATGATGCAGTCTTTAAAGAAGCAGAATCATTTCTCACGACCATATCACCGGCAATGAGGATCCCATCCGGTCTGTACCGGTGGATCGTCTCCAGAAGCTTTCTGTTATCAGGTCCAAATTCCATGCCATGAAGATCTGCGATCACAGCAAATCTGATGCCTCTCGCATCCTTTATTTTGTTAGAATGGATTGTATAATGTACGGTTTTAAATCTTTTCATGCAAGTTTTCTTTTCCCTTTATGTTCACTTTATGTCTGTCAACGCATTCTGCGGGATATTATTTTCCGAATCCGCAGTTCGGGAATGTACAGACATCACAGTTCAGGCAGAGTCCACCCTCTCCAAGTTGGTTAATCTCTGATAATGTGATCTCATCATCTGCCATCAGTCTCGGCAGAAGCAGATCAAAGATGGTATTCTTTGCATACATAACACATCCCGGAAGCCCAAGGATCGGTATCTGCCTGCCGTCTTTCTCATAATAGGAAACCAGCATCATAGCTCCCGGAAGTACGGGTGCACCGTAGGATACTATGCGGGTTCCTGTTGCTTTGATCGCACCCGGAGTTCTGTCATCCGGATCTACGCTCATTCCACCGCTGCAGACTACCATATCGGCTCCCTCTTCGATAAATTTCAGGATATCGGCTGTTATCTGTTCCATATCATCACCCGGTTTTGTCTGACCGATGACCTCTGATGGAAATTTTGCAAATTTATCTCTCAGTACAGGAGTGAAGGTGTCAGTGATCAGACCTTTCTGCACTTCACTTCCTGTTGTTACGATACCCACCTTTTTCTTCTTATATGGCAAAATGGAAAAGATCGGCTCTGTGCCTGCCACCTCTGCTGCACGATCCATTTTCTCCTTCTCGATCACCAGAGGGATAATTCTGGTTCCTGCAAGTTTGTCGCCCTTCTTTACAGGAAAATCTCCATGGCGGGATGCGATCATCATCTCTCCAAGTGAATTGACAGCCAGCAGAGCTTCCCTGCGGATCTTAAGCACTCCGTCAATGTCTGCGATCAGCTCGATTTTTCCCTCTTTTATATCAGAACCATGCATGGTGTCCGAATCTCCGGCACAGATCTTATAAAGGATCTCTGCGCCTTCATTCTCATGAAGGATTCCTTCTTTCTTCTCCCACACATATAAATGTTCTTTTCCTACAGAGAGTAACAGAGGAATATCCTCTTCTCTGACAATATGACCTTTCTTAAAAAGCACCCCTTTTTTTACATCTTTGATAATCTGTGTGATGTCATGGCATAAAATATGCCCTACGGCATCTTCTGTACGGATTTCTTTCATTATATAGTACCTTCCTTTTGTTTTTTATTTCCCTCAATACCCATTTGGATTTTATTATACATCGGATTGCTGTCCTTTGTCAAAAATTTATAAAACTGTCCAAAATACTTTTTGTCTACAGTCTCATGACAACTTTTTTCAGGCAGTCCGGATATGTGGCTTTTCCTGCATTTTCCCCATAAAGGATCCTCACTCTTCCCAGTTCCTTCCCATCGACGGAATAGATCATCTCCCCTGCCAGGGTGTTCTTTTTCACCGGAGCCTTTACTTCCCTGTGGATTCTCAGCTTTCTTTTTACATTCCCAATATTCTGTCCTGTGGTATCCAGATAGTGGAACTGTTCTTCATAAACCAGGGAAACCGTCTTTTTCTTTCCATTTCTGACCGGGATCTCAGGCAGAGCTTCCATTTTCTTATCTATGTACAGGCTGCATTTTGAAAAGCCATAATTTAACATGGAGGCAGCATCTTTAAATCGCACTTTATAGTCCGGGGCTGCCATCACTACTGCGATCAGAGTAATGTCATTTCTTTTGGCGACTGCGCTGAGACAGTATTTTGCAATACTGGTGCTTCCTGTTTTCAGGCCGACACAGCCCTCGTAGCTGCGGATCAGTTTGTTGGTATTGGTAAGTCCGAATTCCTTGGTCCCCTGTCTGGTCACATGGGTGATATTTTCCATCCATATGGAAGAATATTCCAGAATTTTCGGATATTTTGTGATCAGTTCCCGACTCATAATGGCAATGTCCCTGGCTGTTGTGTAATGATCAGGAGATTCTGTCAGACCACAGCAGTCTTCAAAATGAGTATTTTTCATCCCAAGCCCTTCTGCCCGTTCATTCATATGGCGGACAAATTCCTGTTCACTGCCGCAGATATGCTCTGCCATTGCTACGCTGGCATCGTTTCCTGACGCGATTACAATGCATTTGATCAGGGTTTCCACTGTCTGGATTTCCCCCTCCTCCAGAAACACCTGAGAACCGCCCATTGACTTTGCATGGGCACTGGTTGTGACTGTGTCGTCCATTTTCAGGCTGCCTTTATCCAGAGCATCAAAGATCAGGATCAGAGTCATGATCTTCGTGATACTTGCAGGGCTTCGTCTGGTATCCGCATCCTTCTGATAAACGACTGTTCCTGTCTGCGCTTCCATTAAGATTCCTGATGGTGCTTCAATAAGATCTGTGGATTCTGCCTGTCTGGTATTGCTTTCCTCAGGCAAAAAGATTCCGGCGGCGTAAGCAGGGGTAATGATAGTGCAGACCATGATGATCACAGCGCATATTATGGAGATCCATTTTTTTCGCATATTCTCTCTCCGATCAATGTACCGGCAGGCTGCCGGCGCACGCTCTGGAGCGTGTCTGAAAAATCATTCCCGCAATCTGCACGCCCCACTTTGCGGGATATTTCACCCGAATTCAGTTGCCGTAGCCCGCTACGGCGCCCTCATCCGGGCAAAATATCCCACAAATTGTGACGCACATCTTGCAGAAAGCCTTTTTCAGACACGCTCTAAGACTACTTTCTTTATTCATTATATAGCAATCCAATAAAATAATGCATCTTAATCCGATCCGATACCTGATCATAATCAGATAAAAAGCACTGAAAACCATAAAAATACGATTTTCAGTGCTCATTTTACATCAGCGGCGCAAATGCGCGGAAAATATTCTGCATGATACGCAGCCCTATATTTCTGTTCAGGCAGAATTCCGGTTCTATCTGCCTGCAATATTCCATAGTCTGGATAAAATCATCTTTGATATCCTGTATTACTCTGTTTCTGTAGATCCATACACCATCCTCAAAATGAAGATAAAGACTTCGATAGTCCAGGTTGATGGTTCCCACAACTCCAATCTCATCATCACTCACAAAGGATTTTGCGTGAAGGAAACCGGGCTGATATTCATAAATCTTTACACCGGCTTCCAGAAGCTGTCTGTAATAGGATTGGGTAAGGATAAATACTAGCTTCTTGTCAGGGATTCCCGGCGTCATAATACGCACGTCCACCCCGCTTTTGGCTGCCAGACAGAGGGCCGTCATCATCTCATTATCTATGATCAGATAGGGAGTACAGATATATACATATTTTTTTGCCTTGTTGATAATGTTCAGATATACATCTTCACCGACAACCTCCTCATCCAGAGGTGTATCACAGAATGGCTGGACAAATCCCTCACTCTCAAATTCTCCCTCATGATATCTGTGGGGAAAATAGGCTTCATAATCAATACTTTCTTCAGATCTGCCGATCACCGCCCACATATGGAGAAACATTACCGTCATATTCCAGACAGCTTCCCCTTTGAGCATAACTGCAGTGTCCTTCCAGTGTCCGAAACGCGCTTTCTGGTTGATATATTCATCTGCAAGATTGATGCCTCCCGTAAATCCAACCCATCCGTCAATGATACAGAGCTTCCTGTGATCCCGGTTATTCTGGATAATATTCAGAATGGGACGGAAAGGATTAAATACCTGACATTTGATTCCTTTTTTCTGAAGCTCTTCATAATATTTATGGGGAAGTGTTGTAAGACAGCCAAATCCGTCATAGATCAGGCGCACATCAACGCCCTCCGCAGCTTTCTCTTCCAGAATATTCAGGATTGTCTGCCACATCACCCCATCATTGATAATGAAATATTCAATAAAAATATATTTCTTCGCCTGTTTCAGTTCCCTCACAAGCACCGGGAACATATCATCTCCTACCTGAAAATACTCTGCAGTTGTATTCTCATGGACCGGAAATCTGGAAACATCCGAAATATATCTGGACTGATTTGAAGCCGAGGGATCCAGAGCCTCCAGCTTCTGCCTCGTCTGTGGACAATCCCGCAGATACTCCCTGCTCTCCTCAATCCTCTGTTCAAAATGCTGCTGCATGATCGCAGCGATCCTGGAACGTCCAAATACAAAATATAATACCACTCCAAGGATTGGCAGGATCAGGATCAGCATGGTCCAGGCCAGTTTGTAGGAAGGATTTATTTCCTTATTCAAAATCCACAATACCAGTACAATACCTATCAGCCTCAATCCGATATCAATATATCTGGAATAAGCGGCCAGACGCAGTACCATCATTAAGATCCATCCGAGCTGGACAAGCATTGCAACCGCAACATAAAAGATTCTGTTGAAAATCAGCTTTGCCAGTTTTTTAAACAGTAAAAGGATCCAGTTTTTCTTTTCTTTAAGTATTTTGTTATTTTCTGCCTTCAAGATTACTTCCTTCCCCTGATTATTGTCCAAATTATGATAAAAATCCCTGACAGAACTGCCAGGGATTTTTGCGCACAATTAATTATATTTACGTTTTCTTGCGGCTTCAGATTTCTTTTTACGACGAACGCTTGGTTTCTCGTAATGCTCTCTTTTGCGGATTTCCTGCTGGATTCCTGCTTTTGCACAGCTTCTCTTGAATCTGCGAAGAGCGCTATCTAAAGTCTCGTTCTCTTTTACGATTACGTTTGACATAGACTCACACCTAACCTCCCTCCAGTTGTAGATTGTGCTAAAATACAACTGTCTGGGTATTTTTTCTGCACAAGTGATATTATATATCATTGCCTGTGGGTTCGTCAACTATTTTTTTTGGTAAATTTTTGCAGTATTTTTTTTAGTACTATTCACACGCCACTATCCCGCGAGGTGTTTTGGCATGTATATGCCAAAATCCCGAGACATACCGCGCGAATTTATGCGATTAGCATAAATTCTGTGCATCGCGAAGCGTGTTGCTGGTCACAAAGTGAGCAGTAACAATTTTTACTTTATCTGACCTTCAAGGATTCCTGCTGCTGCATCTACGGCTTCCTGAGCTTTGGCAGGGTTCTTTCCGCCGGCCTGAGCCATGTTCGGACGTCCGCCGCCGCCACCGCCTACGATAGCTGCCACTGCTTTGATCAGGTTACCTGCGTGAGCGCCTGCTTTCTGTGCTGCATCAGTAGCCATTGCAAGAAGGTTTACTTTCTCACCGTTTACTGCTGCCAGAAGGACAACACCTTCACCAAGTTTGCCTTTCAGCTGGTCGCCAAGGTCACGAAGTCCGTTCATATCCACTCCGTCTACTTTTGCAGCAAGAAGTTTCACACCTTTGACTTCTACTACTTTATCCATAACATCTCCCAAAGCTCCCTGAGCCAGTTTGCTCTTTAAGGATTCGTTCTCACTGGAAAGTGCCTTTACTTCTCCCTGAAGATGTCCGATCTTCTCTACGATCTCTGCAGGATTTGCTTTCAGAACTTTTGCAGCTTCATGAAGCAGTTCTTCCTGTTTCTTATAGTATTCCAGAACACCATTTCCTGTCAGAGCTTCGATACGGCGCACACCGGCAGCAACAGAGCTTTCGCTGATAATACGAACCATACCGATCTTGCCTGTAGCCGAAACGTGGGTACCTCCGCAGAATTCAATAGAGTTGCCGAATTGGACAACACGTACCTCATCACCGTATTTTTCACCGAACAAAGCAATGGCACCCAGTTCTTTTGCCTTTTCGATAGGAAGATTGCGGTATTCCGTCAAAGGGATATTCTCACGGATTTTGGCATTTACCAAATGTTCCACTTCACGAAGTTGCTCGTCAGTCACTTTCTGGAAGTGAGAGAAATCGAAACGTAATGACTCAGGAGTCACCAAAGAACCTTTTTGTTCTACGTGAGTTCCTAATACCTGGCGCAACGCTTCGTCCAGCAAGTGAGTACAAGAGTGGTTGGCGGCACAGGCGGCACGTTTTTCTGTATCTACACAAGCCATCATCGGAACGTCAAGGTGTTCGGGCAGTTTTTTGGTGATATGGATAGGAAGGTTGTTTTCCTTCTTGGTGTCAATGATTTCAATGGTTTCGAATTCGCTTACGATCACCCCTGTATCACCTACCTGACCACCACTTTCGGCATAGAAAGGAGTATCGCTCAGTACAATTTGATACAGTGTCTGGTTTTTCTGCTTGATCTGGCGATAGCGCAGGATGCTGGTTTCATATTCGGTAAAGTCATAACCTACAAAGTGGGTGTCACCTTCCTTTATGGTGATCCAGTCGCCGGTTTCAACGGCTGCCGCGTTACGGGCGCGTCTTTTTGTTTCTGCATTTCGGCGTTGAACTCTTCTTCGTTTACAGTCATGCCGTTTTCTCGGAGAATCAGTTCTGTCAGGTCGAGGGGGAAACCGAAAGTGTCATATAATGTAAAGGCATCCACACCGCTGATCTCTTTTTTTCCCGGCAGCTTTGGCATCGTTCATAGTCTTGTCCAACAGACGGATACCTGTTTCCAGTGTGCGCAGGAAAGATTCTTCTTCTTCTTTGATCACTTTCTCGATCAGTATTTTTTGTGCGTTCAACTCTGGATAGGCCTCGCCCATATTCTCAATTAATACAGGCAGCAGCTTGTACATGAATGCTTGTTTCTGTCCCAGGAAAGTATATCCGTAACGGACGGCACGGCGGAGGATACGGCGGATTACATAGCCGGCTTTTGCGTTACTGGGCAACTGACCGTCGGTGATTGAGAATGCGATGGTACGGATATGGTCGGCTATAACGCGCATGGCGATATCTTTCTGGTTGTCTTGGCCATAGGTGGTTCCTGCCATTTCGGCGATGGCTTTCAGCATCGGTTGGAACACGTCAGTGTCATAGTTGGATGTCTTGCCTTGCAGTGTGCGCACCAAACGTTCGAATCCCATACCGGTATCGATTACTTTGGCGGGAAGACCTTCCAGTGAACCGTCTGCTTTGCGGTTGAACTGCATGAATACAAGATTCCAGATCTCGATTACTTGCGGATGATCCTTATTTACCAGTTGGTTGCCGGGGATTTGAGCTTTTTCTTCTTCCGAACGTGAGTCGATATGGATTTCAGAACACGGGCCGCAGGGACCTGTATCACCCATTTCCCAGAAATTGTCATGTTTGTTGCCATTGAGGATATGGTCTTTCGGCAGGAACTGTTCCCAGTAAGAGGCGGCTTCATTGTCCCGTTCCAGTCCTTCTTCGGGACTCCTTCGAATACGGTGGCATACAGATCTTTCGGATCTATTTTCAGTACATCTACCAGATATTCCCATGCCCAGCCGATAGCTTCTTTCTTGAAGTAATCTCCGAAAGACCAGTTGCCCAGCATCTCGAACATAGTATGGTGGTAGGTATCATGTCCCACTTCTTCCAGGTCATTGTGCTTGCCGCTTACACGCAAACATTTTTGTGAGTCCGCAACTCTTTTGTATTTGGCCGGGTGAT
>ENA-OQIU01000018-OQIU01000018.1-human-gut-metagenome-genome-assembly--contig:-NODE-18-length-40346-cov-2.774211_pt1 | contig 40346 bp, 59 predicted proteins | sample MGYA00242590_ERZ504755 | MGnify/ENA primary metagenome ERZ504755 (study PRJEB26092, sample SAMD00036359) | human gut metagenome | host: Homo sapiens | study: EMG produced TPA metagenomics assembly of...
TCGGTATTCTCTGCACCGCTCTGGCTGTCGCTTCTCCGAGTGCCAGGGAAGCATTGACGCAGTTGATGATGCAGAGTTCATTCTTCTCTCGGATCTGCTCTCTGGCATCTACTTCCTTCTGCCGTTCTTCCCGCTCTGCTTTTTCCTTGTCGGCACGCTTCTGTATACTCTGCTCGATGAGCCAGAAAAAGAAGCCAGTCAGTGCCGATGGGATACTCGCTGCCACGATGATTGCTGTCACATCCATGCGCTGCACCTCCTCTCTAAAAAGACCGCCCTGTCCGGACGGTCTTTAATTCTGATTTAATTTCTCACACCGCTTGCATGGGTACTGCGTCATCGGTATGTGGTAATTTGTGCAGTGGGCACAGGTGCCGCTTTCCTTGCAGTCGAGGTCACATTCTTTCATGTGCTTATGGCAGTACCTGCTCCCATGTGCGTGGATACATTGGAAGTTATTTTGCCTTGGTTTCTGCCTTGTACTTCTCGCCTGTGATTTCCTCGTACTCTGCTTCATCAATAGTTCCCTTCTCCACTCTGGCTGCGATCTGCTCCTTTGTCAGCCTGCCTGCGGTATAAAGTCTTTTCAGACTGTCGATTAATGTTCTCATTATAACAATCCCTCCTCGATAAGCTGTGCGGTGTAATCATCAATCGCCTTGTCGGTGTTGATCTGCTTGATGGATTCCAACATCTGGTATTCCGATACAGTGATTTCCCTGCTATCGCACTCCCAGTCGGTGTAGGCTTCCATGCCCTCGGTTGCTTCGTGCTGCACTTTCTCGATGTTCTTTCTCTGGATGTAGATGCCGTCAGCCACAAGCTGCAGCTCCTGCGGCTCCTCGGAGCATCTTTCCTTGGTCCATTCCTTCATGGTTCTGCCTCCTTTTGATTTTTGATATTATTTTCTTAAGCCGGCCCACATGGATATAAGGTTTTATCCTGCTCTGGTAACAGTCGTATGTGTCCGTGCAGGTAAACCATCCCATGTACGACAGCATGGCTTCGATGTGTCTGTGAAAGTATCCACGGTTTGCTTCCTTTGACCTCTCCATCTTCTTTGCCAACCGTGTTGCGGATAGCATGATGTTCTTTCTGATCAGCGTCTTGTTTCTGTAAAATATAAAACCCATGAAGTCCAGTGCCCTACCTATCTTCCGCTTGCCCTTCTCGTAGTAAAGTTTGCAGACTTGGTAGTTGTGCTTCAGCTTTAATCTGAAACGCTGACCGAGTATCTTCCTTATCTCCACGATGGCTCTCTGGAGGACTTTCTTGCTGCTTGCGAATATGACGATATCGTCCATGTACCTTTGCAGCTTTGGCAGACCGAGCACCTCTGTGATCAGTCGGTCGAGTGGTTCTAAGAGGTAATTTGCCAACCACTGGCTGATGTAAAATCCGAGAGGGATTCCTTTATTAAATCCCTGTAGGCATAATCCGATGATGTATAAAAACCAGTCATCCTTGATTCGGATTGCCAGTTCCCTCATCAGAATTTTCAGCCGGATACTATCATAAAAGTGCCGGATATCCATCTTTGCGAAGCACCGTGTTCCCTTCGGGTCATGCAAAAGCCACCGCTCTATCTGTCTCTTTCCGTAGTGTGCTCCACGCTTTGGGAACGAACCGCAGGAGTATGGATAGGCTGTGGCTGTGATGATTGGCTCTAGTACCAGAACGATGATGTGGTGCAGCCATTGTTCATGGATTTCTGGCATATAAATTTTTCGTCTTTTCCCATGTTCGAAGATGATCTTCGGGGTTCTTTTCTTTGGTTTGTATGCCAGTTCCGGGTGTGGGATGTCCACTCCCTCCGGCTTTGTGTTTAGGATCATGTCGTACATTTTCTGCACCTCATCATCGAGGTGTGCGTCTATGTACTGGATCTCTTTTCTCTTGGTTTTTCCTTGCGTAATTTCTTATATGCTTTCCGAATGACATCATCCTTCAGCATTTGTTGATACAGATATTTGTACTCTTTGTGACCGTGTTCCGGTTCATTACGCAGATGGATTTCTGTGTGTGTTTTTCGCATTCTGCTGAGTACTCCTATAAGATATTTTTTCTTCTATCTCCTACGCACGGCAGGTGCGACCGCTTTACCGTGCGTCCTGTGTCGGACTCATTTCCACTCATCTTCCCAGTAATGGTGAGTAAACCTTGTTTCAAAGGTCAGCGGTGTAGGAAGCAGGACTGCTTTGGGTTGTTATTCCGTTTAAGATAGAATAAGGCGGCCCCGATGTTCCAGTTGGCATTCCCGGCAGTGTTGTTCACATTCAAGTAGCGCAAACCATCATTCGTACCGTTGTTGCAATTACCGAACCGAAGGGCGACCGCCCGAGGTGACGCAGTCCTGCGCCACTGTTATTCTTCCTTACGCTATTAAAATCCGATTTTGTTCCACTGGGGGAATTCTGCTGACGCAGACCCCCAGACCCCCTATCACGGTGTCTTGCTTACGCTGCGACCCCGACAGGTGGTAAAAGAAGGACGGCGGCCCCGAAGTTCCAGTTGGCATTCCCGGCAGTGTTGTTCACAGCCAAGTAGCGCAAACCATCAATCGTACCGTAGTAGCAAGTACCGAACCGAAGGGCGACCGCCACAATCTCGACATTCTGCCACAATCCGTCACATCCACCTGTTGATGTACTTCCCTTGCATGGATGAACCGGAACTGCTCCGAAGCCGGGAACGGTCTGGTACTTGTGCGGATAGAAAATACCTGTTTTCTGGGTACTTCCGTCATCGTTAAGCACCTTCGGAAGGCTGATGCCTGTATCCTGGTACTTCGCTCCGGTCACATCGTAGGTGTAGTTCTTGCTGACCTTGTATCTGCCATTCACAAGGAGTGTGTATGGGTCACGCATCCACTGTTGATATGTTCCAAGGACGATGGAGTGGAAGATCTTGTTGAGTGACTTCGCATCCTTTGTTCCGTAGAACTGTCCACCGCCTACGACTGCGTTCTGCTTTACTCCGTTGGTCGGCGCAAGGCTCGCATCGTATCCGCTTGAATTTCCATAGCCGTATGCTTCCTGTGAGTTCGTGCTCTTTGCGAACATGATCAGAAGGTCAGTGATTGTCTGAACAATTCCGCCACCGAGGAATGCTGCACGGCTTGAGAAGTTTGCGATTGCGGTATGCTCTTTGTCCGTGGTGTTATTGTAGCAAGGCTGCAATCCTGCCAGAGACACCATCTTTGGTGTGGAGGTATCTGCTCCGAGGATTGAACCGTAAAACATCGGAATCCATACACCCTCCAGTACATTGTTGCTCGGATCTTTAAATCCTACAGGCTCGAATCCGTCTCTTTCCCTCATGGAGAATTTAACGACACGGTCATTGCCGAGCATATACTCCTGCTTGTAAATCTTGGCAAGCCATGAGAACGCTCCGCCGTTGTAGCTTGTATTGGAAACATCCGAAGCAGTACCGTCCTCTTTCTTGGTGTAGTCGTTCTCATCCAGTCTGTAGTCCGGTGTTCCGTCTGTCCTTACCATCCACGGCTTATTTGCCACGATGATCGGGAAGTCTGCCCAGCTGTTGAGTGTCATTGTTCCGGTATCCTTATTGAGTGAAATCGGAGTGAAGTCTTTGTTCTGTCCGATGTATTCGATTCGTGCTGTCGGACTTAAAATATCCATGTGCTCAATAAAGCCATAGATTCCGTCTGCGGATAAAATCGCATAGCACTTGTCGAGGGTTTCCTTGTCTGCGATGTATGTCTTTCCCATTATTCCTCTACCTCCTCGTAGTATAAAAGTCCTTTATCCACACCAAGCACATACTTATCCCCAGTGGTCTGGTCGTAAAGGTACATACTGTTTGGTGTTACGATAGTTACATCTGTTGCGTTGGCGACCTCGGTCAAGAAGTCCATGGTAATCGTGGACGGGAGGAGGTCGTTGTAAGCGGGCATATAATCCCACTGGTTTGCGACTCCGACTGCCAGTGCGTAGAGGATTTCCCCCTCGTCCGGGTCCTGTGCATAAATGCCGACCTCTTTCACGTAGTAGCCATTCTTAAGGTTTCCGGTGTCCTGCTTATTTGTGATGATAAATTTCACATATACATTGGACTGGTTCTGGGTCGTCACTGTGATCAGTGCGAACTCCTGCTTCTTGGATTTGAGAGCAGTTCTGTTTGTGAGTGCTTCGCCATCTGAATATGATCCGTCTCCGGTTGCTGCCTTGGTCAGTTTGATTGCGCATCTTCCTGCCTGTGCCTTGGCGAGCAGGGCGATTCCTTTGGCTGTCAGCACTGCTTCTTTGAATACTCCTGCCATCGTTGTTCCTCCTTTATGTTGTTATTTTGGAATGTGATGCCATTCCCACTGCCACCCTCGGCACAGTGCCGTGTACGCTTGCCTGTGTTCGCTGTGCTCCGTTTAGAATTGTGGTCTTGGTGTTTCTTACCACTATCGCTGCAAAACCGCTCACACCGCCCAACAGCGTGCCTGTGCGTGGGTTGACATTATTCCCGATAGTCTCATGCGGGGAACTTACTGCACCTGCGGCAGCGTTCCCTTCCATGCCAATATCTCCAGTGCGTCCTTCCGGGTGGTTTGTTACCGTTCTGGACGGTGCGGAGGTTACGGCTGATGCGGCCGTCTCCTGCATGGTGTAATCGTTTGTGGTCTGGTGGTGGTTCAGCACCTGTTCTTTCGGACTGCTGACCACCACGGATGCCACTGTCTCATGCATCTCCATTTCTCGCTCCACCAGTATCCTGCGGATATGGGAGCGGGTGTTCTTTACTCTCTGAATGATGGAGAGGAAGTAATTTGCCATTTCCTCTGTCATTCTGGCATTGGTTATGATGTCGAATGTTCCGGGGGTGTATGGACCCTCGGTGTAATCGAACCATTCCTCTGTCCCGCCTTCCCCGAATACAATCTCTATCAGTTCTGATACCGCACTCGGAGTTCCTGCCTTGGTATGCCACAGGAGCGTCCTCTTTATAATGTTGCGTTTGGTTTCCAGATTCATGCTCTCCTGGTAGTATGGTGTCCTTAATTCCACCGCCAGCACATCCAGTATCCGCTCCGGCAGTTCATCAATGACTGCCATAGTTCTGGTATGCGCTGCCAGTCGGAGCATCCTCTGGTGTTCCTGCTGCACTGCGTAGGATATGCAGCGCACCTCAGTGCTCTGTGCTATCTTCCATGGTAGGAGGTCTGTGATCTGTCCGTCATATAAACTAATCATTCTCAACACCTCCGTATGTCACGGTCTGCGTTCCTACCCTTGCAACACTGGTATCCGGCACGGTCGTAAATACCGGGGAGGTTATCTCCGCCCTCTTTGCTCCGGCTGCCACGATCCGTTTCATGAGTTCTGAAGGGTTGATATCTCTGCCGATGGTTCTGGTCTGCCATTCGATGTAGTCAGCCACCGCCTGTGCCACCTCCGCCTGTATCGTTCCTGCCTTGGACTGGTCACTCAAATTTACATAGTATGTGAATGCAATGTTGAATTTGACCGTCTCCGGTGCGAGCACGGTTACCTTGTCGGTAAGTGGGCGGATGTTTTCATCCTGCAGGTATGCTGCCACTCCGTCTATGACAGTCTTGGTCGGGAGTTCTCCGTCCGTCATAATGAAACGGATTTCTACCTCTACCGGGTTCGGACTGGTTACCTTTACATCTCCGATGGTCTGGCTATAGGTCTTTGTCCAGTATTTATATGCATCGTCCGGTCCTGCGACACTGTATCCGCTTGGTGCGAGGAATATCCTCTCTGCAAGGCTCTCGTCTGATTCGAGGTCTGCTCCACCGCTTGTCTTGGTCGTGTTGCTTACGCTCTCCACATACGGTATCAGATCAACCAGTACATTGACCTGCCCCGGCAGCAGTTCGTTTCCGTCCACTCCGTTCTCGGTGCAGAGTGCCCTCACATCTACATAGGTTTCCCCTGCAGGGATTTCCTCGTATCCTACCGTGGCGAAGTAGTTGAGGTTGCCGTCCGTGACCTTTGTTCCTTCCGGTATGCCTACGGCTGCAGGTCGCTTCTCTGAAAGAGTGAACCTCAGTGTTGTTTCCGCAGGGGCCGGCTGCTTTCTGGTTACTCCCCTGCCTGCTCCGAGGTTGTCGAGGAATTCGCCGTAGGAGTATTTGATTAAGTCCTGCTTTCCGGCTCTGTCTATGTACTGTTCGTCCTGGTATAATTCCAGTGCGATAGCATATAGCATGATGCGGTTCGGATCTGAAGGAGAGAGTGTTATCTCCTGTCCTGTGATGCGCTTCCATTCGCTCTCAAAGTTTGCCACCATTCTTGTTTTCATTGCTTCCAGTGTGTCATTGTCAATGAACGACACCTCTGGGAGGTCTTTTACGCTTTGGATTGTATCAGACATTTGTTATTACCACCTCCGCCTGCAACTGCCCATCCTCATTGAATGAGAAGTTGATATCTTTTACTGTTGCCCTTGGCTCGTACCGGTCCGTCTTGTCGATGATCTCCACTGCGAACTGGCTCTTTGCCACATCCATCGGCATTCCTACAAAGTCCGTATTCAGACCGAATTCCCGGTCGAGCGGACACGTTCCCTCTGCCGTCTGGTATAAGCATTCCAGACACCTTTTAATATCTGCGATATCTCCGCTTGTGTAGTCAAAGGCTACGGTTATGTGTTTTAAATCTATTGTCATTCCGCTGCCCTCCCTACAGATATTCTTCCAATGAAAGATTGACATCCATCTTCTGGATTTCCCCAGTACCCATAACAACAAGGTTTGACTGGGTTGCCTGCATGATCTTCCACTTATGCGAGCCTACGGCATGGTTTCCGATGACCAGTTTCTCCACCCTTCCCTGCTGCACTGCTTTTGTGATTTCGTGGAATGTTTTCCACGGCTTCACTCCGTGCTGTGCGTTCAGTACGACCTTGAATTGTACGGTCATCAGTTCCGGGTTGAGGAATTCTGACTGCGGCTTTTTCCCGATGCGCTCATGCTTCGCCCAGTTTGCCGATATGGTTCTCTGGTAGTCTGTGAAGTTGAGGATTCTGCTGTCGCTCGTTTCAAAGACAATCAGTTTTCCAAAGTTTCCTATTCTTCCCATCCCATCAACCTCCCAGTGCCTTTACTCTTTTTTCCAATGCGTCCAACTGCGCCTGCAGGGACGGCTTTCCTTTTGTCTTGGCTGTGTCATCCTGCAGGTTGGATATCCCGGTCTTGTTATCATCAATGTCCGAGAACGCATCGTTTATCTGTTCCAGTGTCACATACGGCTTGTCCTCGTATCCGTACCCTTCGAATTCTATCTTCGGGGCACGCAGGATTATTGTCTGCTTCTTTTCTGAATAGGACATGACTGCTTCATTCACATTGTTGCTCATCTCCTGCCGGAAGATGCCTGCGCCACCCTCATGTGGTGCGTTCGCTGAATTATACACTGGTCCGAGTATGACCCCGGACACCGTGCCGTTGGAAAAGCAAGCCACGACCACGAGGTCGTCTACCTTTGGTATGTTGTACTGCAGGGCGAGGAATGGAAGCTCGCTTGTCACGGAGTCGTCTCTGTCCTCATACACCACCCTGGCTTTCCCCGCTGTGTAATTGATTGAGGATATCTTCCCCAGTCTGATTATCGCTGCTGCCATGCTCTCCACCTCCTTAGTTTGGGTTTATCCATGACCCCGGCACTCCTGCCTTGGTCGTTAGATTCAGCATACCCTGTGAAATGTTGAATATCGTATATGTTCCAGGTCGTCTTGTACCTGTCGGGTGTCCTCCGGTTACCTTGCCTGCCAGTGCTTCGGCTGCGGTGTAGTAACCCTTTTTCGTAGTGGTCAGTGTGTACTTTCCGCCCTTTACTGGTGTCTGCGTTCCTGTGGACTTCGTTGCCGTGGTAGTCGCTGTGGAGGACTTTGTCTCCGTCTTTGACTTCTTTGCCACAGACTTGGTCGATGATTTGGCATCTGTGAAGCGATCCGCCACTCTCCGAAGGTCGAGTTTCTGCTTACATCCGCTTCCGATATCCCATGTGACCTTTTCCACATAGTACTTGCCGTCCAATTTTCCGAAGCCTTTTATGGTCACGCAGGAGGTCGCTATGATCTTCCTGTTGGCTCTGGTCATTGTTACCGACATGGTTGTGTCGCCCTTGTTGGCTTCATTGATTTTTGCCAGTGTAATGCGCTCTGCTTCCGATGCGTTGCTCGCTGCATCCGTGACCTTTAGTATCCTGTTTCCGCCACCGACCTCGACCTTTATCGTCTGGTTCTTATCATTGTTGGTGTACTCATATTTCGCCCCGGTGTAGGTTCTGCACAATTTTGTGTTCCATGACCAGTTCGGTTCTATGTTCTGTTCCGTCAGCGTTGCCACTGATTTCTTTTTCTCATAGGTGGCTTCGTTAAACACCACGTATTTTGTTTTTATATATCTTCATGGCGAAGCCGTAGAGTTTTACCAACTCGTTATAGAATGAGCAGTCATCCTTCTCGCTCTGCTCCACCTTTTCTATTGGTATCCTTGGTGCTTCATAGTACAGTTTGATGCCCGCCCGCTTTGCGACTTCCTGTCCGATATTCTCCAAGGTTGTTTTCTCATATGTTTTGGTTCTCTGTGTTTCCTTGAAGCTGCTGTCTGCCGGAAGTGCCAACGCTTCCAGTTTCAGCTTGACTGGTGTTCCAGAAAAACTGAAATCATCAATCACAAAAGACCCGCAGCTTAATTTCTGCGTATCTCCCTCTTTGCTCCAGTTTTTCATAATAATCGTGGCCGCCATGGTGTCTCCCTTGCTTGGAAACCATGACTTGATCCACTTCCTGTCTCTGTCATTGATGTTGAGGGAGAGGCTGTCGCTCTCTCCCGATGCAACATCTGTGTAACTGAATGACTGGAGGTACTCTGCGAGTTTGGTATCGATCCGCTTTCCATTATATGAAACGGAGGCGGTTGCTTTCCTTGGGTCCATGCTTAATCCCTCCATATTGGCAGATCTTCGTCTACCTCATCTGCCAGTTCCGGTGTGGCGAGAGTGACCCCGCCCGGGAATACCAGGTATTCCAGTAACAGGCGGTTGTTCTCCATGAGGTATCCTGCGTACTTCTCATCTCCGTAGACCTGATACGCTATCTTATCCCATGTGTCGCCCTGCACCGTTTCGTATGTGCCTGCCATTCTCTCGCCTCCTTAGAACCTCTTTCTGTCGTTGTCACGCTGCCACTGCTCCATCATTTCATTGAATTCTGCCTGTGACATACGCTCTGCTTCCACCAGATCATCCTTCGTAGGTGCTGCGCCGTTGAAGTTATATACTGGTGCGTAGTTTATTGGTGCTCCGTTTGCTGTCGCAGGTTGCGGTTCGTTTCCACCGCCACTCAGTCTGTCGAGCAGACCGGATATTGGTGTCTGCGCGCTTCCCTGCATTGCTGCCCCGACCTTATCCACCAGTGCCGACAGTGCGTTGCCTGCGCCACCGTTCTGGCTCTCTGCGAGAATGCCTTTTAGGATGGTCGTCATTTTCTCCCATAACTGGGAAAGAGGCACGATTGCTTCTGGTCCTGCTTCTCCGCCCGCCATTAAATTTCCGCTTTCCGGATTGATTCCGAATGCGGTAGGCTGCGTCATAATACCACCATTTTTGTACCATTCGATTGAGAACTTAGGCAGTGAGCCCTTACCTGCGATACCGTATGGTGCTTGTCCTCCGCTTACACTGATGTGCGGGAGGTTGAGGTGCGGCAGTGACCACTTGAAGTTAAATGCTCCCTTGATTTTGTCCAGTGCTCCGGTTACCACGCTTTTCGCTGCTTCCAGTTTGTCACTGAATGCCTGCTTGATATTCCCAAGGACATTCGTGACGGCTGTTTTGGCTGCGTTCAGTTTGTTTGTAAATGCACTTGTAATGGAGGATAATTTTCCTCCCGTCAATGTATCCACGGTGCTCATTACACTGGAGAAGGTGCTTTGTACTCCTGCCATTGCTCCTGCGACCACTCCCTTAATGCCTCCGCCTGCGCTGTCATACGCAGATTTCATGGCATCGAGTTTTGCCCCTACATTCGCTCTGGCTGTTTCCATGAGGTTTCCGGCTGTGTCCTTGACATTGTTTAATGCTTCCGAAACGCTCGCCTTTACCTCTCCCATCTTGGATGTGAACTTATCCTTGATGGCTGATAACTTTCCGCCTGTCAGATTGTCTATGAATGTGTATCCGGCTGTGTAATATCCTTTGACACCCTCGACCGCTGCGGCCGCTACACCCTTGATTCCGCCACCGTGTTGCTCGTATGCGGTTTTCATGTTGTTCAGCTTTTTCGCTTACAGTGTCCTTGGCTGCCTGTAATACTGTACCTGCCGTCTGCTTCACATTGTTCCAACATTCGGACGCTTTTTCTTTAATTGCCGTCAGCTTTCCGCCTGTGGCTGTGTCTATGGCATTAAATGCTCCGGTTACTACACCCTTCAGTGCGTTCAAAGGAGCGAGTGCCAACGATTTCAGCGCATTTAATGCTCCGAGGAAGATGTTTTTCAGTCCATCCAGTGCCCTGCTCCAGTCTCCGGTAAATACCCCGGCTACGAAGTCAATGATTCCCTGGAATACCTGTTTCACTCCGTCAATTACTCCCTTGACGGTTGTCCACCATCCATCAAATACACCCTTGATAAATTCGAAGGCTACCGGGAATTTATCTTTGAAGCCGTCCACCGCATTGCAGACCGCATCTTTCAATGCGGAGAACTTTGCGGAGATCCACTCTCCGAGTTGCCCTGCCTTTTCCTTTACCGTATCCCAGTTTTTATACAGTAATACACCGATAGCGATTACTGCTCCGATTGCCAGAATTACTAAGCCAATCGGACTGGTTAAGAATGTAAACGCTGCACCCAGTGCGGTCGTTACCGCTGTTGCCGCCGTGCAGACCACGTTCCATGCGGTTGTGGCTGCTGTTTGTGCCCATGTTGCTGCTGTGGATGCTGCTTTCACGATTGCGTCCTTGGCATATAGTGCGTTCAGATACAATGTTTCCGCTTTATCCTTTATCTTGGCTACCCGAAGCCAGTCGTCATTGCCTTGGTAACCTTTGCGATCTCTATCGCTGTTTTCGCAAGTTTAAATCCTGCGATGGCTGTCGCCAGTGTGGTCACGGTAGGTATAAAACCTTTCCATTCCACGAATTTGTCGAGTACATTTGCCGCTGCGCCCAGTACATCCAAGAGTGCCCCGACCAGTGCCGGAAGTCCTCCGCTTACCAGACTGCTTGCATCATCACTTGCGCCCCCGAAGGCTTCCGAGAATTTCTGTTGCACATCTGATAACAAATCCATGATTGCCTGTAGCTGTGGCTCATGCTCTGCAATTGTATCTTTTAATCCGCCCAGTGTTGCTTCGGCGGTGCTTCCTATCCATCCAATGAATGACTGGAAATCATCCCACAGGTTCTGGATCACTCCAAGGAATGTCTGTACGCTTCCGGGCAGTTCCACACCGAAATCTTCCGCCAGTGTTGACGAGAATGCTTCGGATAAACTCTGACCGTCCACTATCTTTCCGACAAAATCCAGAACACCGCCTGCCATCTGACCGACTCCGTTCATGAATTCTTGGATTGGTAGTTTTTGAATGAGTTCGCTGAACCCTGCCGTAATATCCGGGATTTTCAATGCCACCGCATCTATGATCTGCATCGCATACGGTCCGAAGTCCTCTACCATGCTTATCTTTAGGTCGCTGATTGCCGACTGGAATCGTGCCAGTGCGCCTTGTAATGTTCCGGTCGCTGTTGCATCCATTGCATCCAGTGCGCCAGTCGAATTGTCGATTGCTCCGGCGAGTTCATCCCATGCTGATGCAGAGCCGTTTACTCCCTCTTTTACTCCGTCCAGTAAGTAACCAAACTGTGAGTAGTAGTTCGTTCCGGCAATTGCTGACATATAGGAGTTTTTCTGCTCCTGCGTCATTCCTGCCATTGCACCGTTTAAGTCCACGAGGATATCCCTCATGTTCCTCATTTCCCCGGAACTGTCGTAAACTGCGACCCCTAAATCCTTGAATGCCTTTTGCGCTACATCCTTGGTGCTGATTCGTACAAGCATTGAGTTCAACGCTGTACCTGCTTCACTGCCCTTGATACCGTTGTTCGCCAAGATTCCGAGTGCTGTGGAGGTTTCCTTGTAGTTCATACCTGCGGCTCTGGCTGCACCACCGCATCCGATGAATGCATCCATAAGGTCTGCCGCCGTGGTATTCGCCTTGTTGTTGGTCGTTACGATAACATCGAGGTATCCCTGTAAGTCATCTATTCCAACTCCCATGGCACTCATGGAGTCTGTTACCTGGTCACTGGTGGTAGCAAGGTCTGCCTGCGTTGCTTCTGCGAGTTTAAGCACTGGTGTTAAGGCTGCGGTACTTTCTTCCACATTCCATCCCGCCAGTGCCATATATCCCAAGGCATCGGCCGCCTCCGAAGCCGTGAAGGTTGTCGCTTTACCTGCTTCTCTGGCCGCAGCAGACAGTTTCGCATAATCGTCCGCAGATGCCCCTGCGATAGCAGAGGTGTTTGCCATTGCCTGTTCAAATTCCGCATACTCATCAACCGCACCGGATATGAAGTCTCCGACCTTAACGGCTGCGAATGCTGCGGCCGCCACTGCTGCGGCTTTCTTAGCAACGCTCGCTATTTTGTTTAATCCGTCCTCGGTTACTCCGAGACTTTGCTTGAAAGAGTTTTCGACCTTGCCTGCGATTTTAATGGCGAGTTCCTGCTCTTTGCTGCTGCTTGCCAATGTCTGCCACCTCCTCGGCTATTTCCCGCAATTCAAAAACGGACAGAGATAGAAAGAAATCTATCCCGGTCCGTAATGTCATTGATAACTGTATTGCGAGTTTCCGGAGGTTTGCACCGTCAGTTGGACTTATTCCGCTCCGTAGAAAAAAGCTGTCACACGGTTCTTGACCTTGACTGCTTCCTTCGGGTGTAATCCCTTGAAAAATTCCACCGGAAGTTTGGTTGCCTTGGCAGCGATGATGCACGCATACTCCAAGGACATTTCCGGAAGGAATGTGAATGATCCGGTTCTGTCCAGAATCTTATTTGCTGCGATCATGTCCGCTGCTGTCAGATTGTCCAGTCCGCTTAGATCGATTTTGTCATAGGTTTCGCCCTCGAATGTGTACGGCTTATTAAAAACTACCGTATACTCGTTCTCGATCACTTCTCCGTCTTTGTCCAATACCTCTACTGCTACCTCTGTTTTCTTTGCTTCTTTTTCCATCTTGCTCGTCCTCCTTAATTAACACTGCTTTCTGATTTTTGCCAGTAAGTCCACACCGTTGACCTTGTAGACATTGTTAAGCTTATCAAGTTCGACTCTCTGCTTGCCGTCAAGTTCAATCATGATATAAACAACTTCTACCGTCACTGCTGCGTCCATCGCCCCGCCCTGCTTCACGGTGCCGCTTGTAAGTTTCTTCATCCGTCCACGGACAACTACTCTCATGCCCTTGTAGTCAATGCCGCCTGTGCTCTTGACTGTAAACTGCTCACTGGCTCTGAGTGTCAGATTCAGCGAGGTTGCAGGGGACATCAGCTTGAATGCGTCCTCATCGAGAATTCGGAACGGAATCTCCAACTCCATGCTTCCGAACTGTCCGATGATTACTTCCTCGATTTCTCCAAGGATACCGGGACCGCTCAGTGTCTCGGTCATTCCCTCGAAGTCCGGCAGGGAGATTTCCCCTGTCAGACCTACAAGTACTGTTCCATCGTTATAAAGGTTGAAGTTATTGATAACTCCCGGAATACCTAATGCGTTCATTCTTATTCACCTCCGCTTAATGCTGCCGACAGCATGGTCGGGTCAAATTCCAAAATATTGAGGATGTCCTCTGCGGGTACATATGGTGCGAGGTACTGATGGAACTGGATCTTGCCGTTAAGGATGTCCGTTACCGGATTTTCGTCCTCACTAAATTCAATTCTTGCCCCTGCACATTTACTCGGCACGTATGAGTTTCCTCTGATGTTTTCACTGTCCACAACAGACTCAATCAAGCGATAATTTCCATTGTCATCTACTTTCTGTTTGTAGGTCAAGATGAAGCTGTTGCCCCACCATGAGAAAAATCTACGGCAGCAGAACCATCTGTCTTTCGGGTCTGTATTCGCCGGATAGCACGCTGTGTTGTTGCCCCATGACTTCCATCCGGAATCATTGATTGCGGTAATGATACCCTGTCCGTTTAAGAGGTTTGCCTGTAATTCATCCAGAACCACCTCTGTTCCATCTTCCAGGCAGAGACCAGTAATTCCGATCAGCTTATTGGAAGGGGAGAGGTTCGGCACATCATCGTTGCTTGCGTCTGTGTACGCTGTCAACGCTCCGAAGATAGCGGAATATGCATACTGCTTCGTTCCAACCTTTACCTGCGGCCAGAGAAGTGCTGCGTGCTTGTTGGTGTATCCATTCTTATTCTTCCAGTCGTTGCAGTCTGTGTACTTGGTTGCTTCTGCGGTGTCGATATCGAGGATGCATTCGCAAGTGAATACTCCGTTGATTTCCTCGCACTTTGCTGCCAGGGCGATACCTACATTCGGCTTCTGCGTCCATCCTGGTGCTAAGAGCAGACCCGGTGTCATGCTGAATTTCGGATAGATGTGGCGGATTAACTCCATACCAGTCTCTGCTCCGGTACTTGCATTGTATCCACCGATGATGTCGCTCTCTGTTACAGCAGTTGGGTCGATGCTTGTGCTATTGACTGTGAGGGTCTTGGCTGATGCACCCTTGCCTCCTGCGGTTAATGTGATCACAAGGTATCCGTCATCATCGAATGTCGTGATGTAGTCCGTTCCGGCTGTGAGTGTGGCTTCGTTTGCCTTTACCTCTACGGTATCTGCGAGGATGCCTACCACCTTTACTGTTGCCTGCATCTTCTCCACATTCACGGTCTGTTCCTCGTTTGCTTTCTTGTGTTTCTTCGGGTCGAGCACATTGATTAAGATAATCGGTGCGATATTGAGAACACGGAAGCAAGCGTCCATGCTCTGGCAGAGCGTGTAATTCTTGAAATCGTCACTGTATCCAGCCTGCTCCACGGCTTCACTGAAACTGTAGGCGATCATCGGTACATTGGTTGCCTTGTACGGGTCGGCTGCGAGGTTCACAGGTGCTGTTCCGATGATTACCTGCAGTCCGGCTGTTCCTGTAACGGGTGCGACCAGGCTCGTTGCCTGCTCTTTTACCCTTACTCCATGATTGTAAGCCATTGCTTTTCTCTCCTTCCTTAAGCCTTATACTCGGCTGCTTTTTTATAAAATACATAAGCGGCACCGCTCTGTGATGCGATGTCTGCGTTCACGGCCGCCAGATTGCTGATCGGCACGACCAGATTGTAAATCGCAGGTTCTTTCTCCATTGCGGTTTTCAATCCGTCCGGCAGTCCGTTGTTGAAGAACTGATTGTGTGTTGCCACTCCCAGAATTGTCGGGCCGGCATACGCCATCGTTTCCTGTGCCTTGGCTACCGTCTTTGCTTCCTGCTTGGTTTCCGCCTGCACTACTTTTGTCTTTGCTTCACTCATGCGAATCTATCCTCCTTCCTTATTGCTGCTGTTGCAAATGTCATGCTCGCTGCTCCGAAGAAGTAAGGGAATGATTCTTCGTCCTGCAGCGCCCAGTTGAATGGGTGTTGCTCATCATGCATAAAATAAAATTGCTTTGCGAGCATTGGTTCTTTCATGAACCGTTCCTGTATCTTCTGGATGATTCCAAGGACACCCTTGTGTCCGTTGTTTTCTGCGTCATCGTCAAAATATCCGATCCGCAGTATGACGAACACTTCCTGCGGTTCTACACCGCCATTGTCTTGCCCTGTTTCCAATCGGACGATCACATGCGGCATCGGGTCCGGTGCATCTTCGTCCTGTCTGATGGGGAGGTTCTGCTCATAGACATTCATCTTGATGTACTCCCCTGCGGAATCCTTGAAGAGGTCATCCTTAAAAATAATCCCGATTTCCTTTACAAGTTCTTCCTGTAAAATCTGCGCCGTCATTTACTTGCCTCCCAGTATTCTGTCGATCTGCTTCTGGATGTTCTTCTGCAGGTTCTCTTCTATGTTTGGCTTCACGATGCCATATACCTTGGCTTCGTTCCCTATCATGGTAGGAATGGACGGACTAAGTAATTTCTTAAGCGGCAGCCTTGATGCTCCTTTTCTCTGAACTACAGAAACATGACCACTTCCGAATTTGGTAATAAAAGCCTTGAGGTTACCCTTTTTGCAGGCTTTTCAGTCCGCTTGCTTTCAGTACCTTACCTCTGGCCGCATCCTGTTGAAGTATTGTCTTTGTACTTGAAGTCCGCCAACTCATTCACTGCCCCTGTAATTTTCAGAGTGGCTGTCGGATTGGATGCCGTTGCGTTCTTCTGAGCGATAGCCTTCTTAAACCTCGGACTCTTTACCGCATAGGTTTCCTTGGCTTTGTCAGCCAGATCCTTTTTAGCATCCCTGGCGGTCGCATTCACGGCATTCTTTAATGCCTGCGGTGCTTTCGCTTTCACGTCCTTCAGTTTCAGTTCTATCCTCTGGAGTTGGGTCTGGTCGACTTCAAACTCTATCATTCCTCTTTGCAATCCACTCATTACTTCGTCCTGTTAGCCTCCATGGTTATTGTGTATACTCCGTCCTCGTCTGTGGAATCGGTTACCATGTACCTCTTTCCATCAAAGACAATCTGCCGACCGATGGCGGGCAGTGATCCGAAGTCGTCCGCCTTGACATAGATTAGTTTCTGCTTCACATACACGCCGTCCATGTTGGATTTCATCTTCTTTTCTCTTTCGATGATTTCATTGTCATCTACGAGAACTGGGATTTCTTTTCCGTCCACGGTGTGCATATCTGCGAATTCATCCACATTCATGAAGGTGTTATTTACATCATCCTTCATGACTTCTTTGAATGATTTTCTAACCATTCTTTTTCACCCCTTTGCTTCGGGTCGGTGTCTTTGGCACTCTGCCGACTACATTCTCCGGAGTTTCTCCGTTCTTGGATTCCCCCGTCAGTCCTGCTGTGGCGGTAGCAGGAGTCGCTTTCGCTTTCTCCTGCTTGCCTTCGCTCCATACGGCTGTTCCTGCGTCAAGCCATGCCTGCACCATTGATTCATCGTCTGCCGGGAGGCTGTCTCCGACTTCATACTGGTGTGATCTGTAAAGGATAGAGTATGTTGCTACCAGTTCCATGGCTGCACCTCCTTATCCGATTTTTACAAGTATCTTTGCGTCTCCTGCGGCCGCCGCCTTGGCTGCGAAACCTGCAGGTGTGTATGTGACCTTGCTTCCGCTAGTCTCTCCGTTGTCCGCTGCGTCTGTGATGCCTGCCTTGTCGAAATAAACAGGCTGTCCAAATGCAATCTCGTTCGTTCCAGTCTTATCGAACTCAAAAACACCGCACACATGAAGGTCGCCTTCTGCTCCGGGTGCGATGTCAGTTCCTGCGATACCCACTCTGCCAGTAAGTTCTACGACTGTATTGGCTTCGATGGTGGATGATCCAGTATTTTTATAATCGAGGGTTTCCCCTCTCTGCCAGTAACTTGCTTTGCTCATGGCTGCATCCTCCTTCTGTTATGCTAACTCGATCGGGTTCTTTACTTCGATACCAGGGTTCTTAATTGCTCCACGGCAATCCATGACGCTGATACCCCAGTCGAGGTAGATATCCCATACGAATCCTAATGTGCCCGGAGTCTCCATTCTTCTGATTGTCGGGATCTCCTGTCCATTCAGATAGTCAACCTCGATGAAGTCTGTGTCGTCCTTTGCTCCAAGTAACCACCAAGGCATTACATTTCCAAAACCACCGCAGAGTGCGTTGATTGTCGGATCTTCCACTACCGTGATGCTGTCCTTGTATCTGTAAAGCGGGTTCACTGCCTGCGTGTTGCCGGACGTGCTGATTGTCGGGCTGTAGAACAGCGTGTACATATCGAACATATATCCGCTCGGCACGATAATGATTGCAGGTCTGATGATAGTTGCTTCTCCGAACTGGTCTGTCTGGTTCTGGAGTGCGAGGATCATGCCCTGCACGGCTTCCTTCGTGATTCCTGTGCCCTTTGCCAGTAAGTTGGAGTGTGCGCTGCTGAATAATGCAGTACCGTCATAAAATCGCCGGATTGTTTACGAGGATCTGATAACACTGCTTGTTCTGGGTCTTTCTTGCGCTCGCTGCATACTTGGCAGGAATTCTGGTTACGAGATCGATATCATCGTTGATGAATGCCTGTCTTGTAAGTGTGAACTGGCGGCCGTATGTTTTCAGCTTTCTGGTCGGGAGTTTCTCATCTCCGAACACATCATGCTTTAACTCTCCGCCCTCCGGCACTTCGAGGAACTCGCCTACCGGTCCTGCTAAGTAGTTGTTGTCGTGGGTCTTGAAGTCCTTAAGAGTTCCCTTCTTTGTCCACTGATCGAATGTTACGGCTACAGTCTTGTGTCCTTCCACATATGCCTTGTTGATGGCATTGTCGAGGATAGCAGGGAACGCTGCTGTCGGATTGTAGAACTGTCTCTGTAACATACCGTAGAGTTCATCAGAGGATCTTCTGTTAAGTCCGGACTGTCCTTCATTGGTCAGACACTCAATGGCTAAGTCACGGAGTGTCATTCCCATCATCTGTCTTGCACCGTCTGCCGGGTTCTGGAGTTCCATTCCGCTTCTCATCACGATAGCGTCCGCTGCTGCCGCTCTGAACTTGTCCTCGGCACTTTCTGTGATACTCACTCTACCGTTTGCCGGAATCGGTGCGCCGTGCTGTCTTACGTGCTCCAGTGCTGCTTCTCTCACGGAGTCAAGTGTCGCACCGCTCTCGATGTAGCTTCTGGCTTCCATTCCGAACTCTCCGCAGAGTTCTGTGATGGAGCGGATTCTGGCTCTTTCTTCCTGGATTGCTCTCTGGGTGTCTGCTTCCGGATTTGCCGGATTCTGCGGAGGAGCGTTTGGCTGAGGAGTCATACCTCTCTGCTGCTGTTCCTCTGCTTCGATCTCTCCGTTCAATCTCTCGATTTCTCTCTGAAGGGAGTCGAACTCTGTCTGCTCCTCCGCAGTGAGATCTCTGCCTGCTTCTTTGGCGGCATTTACGATTTCCTGCTGACGGAGCATTTTCTGCTGTCTCTGCTGCTTTTTGTTCATCGTCTGTTACCTCCTTGGTTGATGATATTTTTATTTATTTGAAGTTGCCTTTCGAACCAGTCTGTAGAGCGGCTCTGCGTTCCCTGCTCGGTTTCTTCCTCCAGTTCCCTGCCTACACCGACCGTTGGGTCCGCAGGCACGCTCACGATACTAATTTCGTAAGGTGTCCACTTTCTTGCGATGTCTGCCGGTCCTGTGAACCTGCCATCTGCTGACTGCTTGTTTGGCATTACTTCCTCCCATGAATCTATCTGATAGCCTACGGATGTTGTTTTCAGCGTTCCGCTTTTGACTTTCTGATAGATGAGGTCTGCATCTTCATCGCTGTCGAATTCGACCTCTGCCATTCCACGCAAGTCCTCAATCCATGCCCGATTTACTTTTCCAATGACACGGTTGCGGTCGTGGTTAAAGAGCAGCACACCGATTTCATTTAATCGTGTAAGGTCTACTGCTCCGTCTGAGTGGTCGAGGATTTCTGTTCCCCACCATCTCTCGTATGGTTCTTCAGAGGAAAAGGAAAGAATGAACTTTCGCTCATTCCCCTCGCCTTCCATGGCTCTGATAGAATTAACTGTCAGTTCCCTGGTCGTCTGTTTCTCCTTCTTCCTCTGTTCCATCGCCTTCTTCTGATTCCTGCCCTGTTTCTTCTCCGGTTTGGTTTCCGTCTGTCCGCTGAGGATTGTCGACAGGTGTTTCCTCATCCTCGTAGAGTTCTGCTGCTGTCTGGTCAAAAATCACACCTCCTAAGTCGATACCCTTATCCTTTGCGTATTCGAGTACCTCTGCCATTTCATCTATCTGCTCTTTCCAGTCACGACCCTGTTCTGCAGCAATCTGCTTGAAGGTCTTTTGTCCTGTGTTCAGCGCAATCTTGTTTGCGTTTGCTTCCTTCTGAGGGTCAATCCATTTCTTCGGTGCTGTGATCCATGCGTGCTCGAAGTATTTATCCTTGTTATCCCAGAAGTCATTTGCGGCCAGTTCTCCTGCGAGCCACAGTGAAATAATAAATGTTTCGTATATTTCGTCCATGACTTCCATCAGCATCTTCTTTTTCCTCTGCGTAGGTCATATCATCTTCGATGATGCCCTGTCTGGTTGAGGAGTAGTTGCTCTCTGACATATCACGGCTTGTGGCTTCGTAACTGATGCCCTGTCCTGCTCCGACAAGTCTCTGCTGCAGCTTGATGTAACTCGCTGCATCCGTTGCCTGTCCGGTCGGGTTTACGACCTGTATCTCATCTCCGGCATTGAGTTCCTTAATCATGCCGGGGGCAATGGATTTGCCCTGGTAGTCCTGATGCGGTCCCGGTACGCTGCCGTTCTGACGACCGATTCCGGTTGTCGGTAACTGCTTTTTGATGAATACCGAAAGACAGGCCGCTATTCGCTCTTTGACCGATACGGCTATCATGAATTCGTTAGCGTCTCGGATTCTTGTGATTGTCGGACTCATATCGGACATCTCACGCACCTGCGATGGGCGGTGTTTTGTGTATAAAAAAATGACATCTTTCGCATCCACATATACGGGATTTGAGAGTGCCATTCCGTCCACGGAATACTGTCTGATCCAGTACCCCATTGGCTTGTTATACTCATTCATTTCAATACCACCGACTACCTTGTTCCCTTTTTTCTTCGGGAGCATCTGCGAGTTGTCCAGTTCGTCCACCTCGAATGTCTGAAGCTTGAATGGGAGGTATCCGTCCTTGGTGTATCTCTTTACGATAAGGATTCCGCCATCAACCTTCTTTCGCTTCACGCACATTCTCATCATCTGCGTGAAGGACTGCGTTCCGGTCACATCGCAGTTCTGTTTCTTGCACCATTTCTTCCATGCTGTCTGGATGATCTCGTTGGTCTTGTCGCTTCCTGTTTTTGCCTGCAGTGCGTATCCGCCGCCGATAACATTTCGCTTGTACGCTCCGATGACTGAATTCATCATGTCCGAGTTTCGCTCCAAGTCTCTGGCTCTGGCTCTGACATTGTCTCGACTGTACCGGTCCGTAAATTCCGCTGACTGGTTGAGTACCCTCCAGTTTGCATTGCCCCTGTCATAGTTGCCTGCATCGTAGTTTCTCATCTCAGTCAGACTCTGCCGCCATGCTTCCCTGCGTGCTCCCCACTCCGGGGATATAAAACCTATAATTCCGTCTAACCAGTTCATGTCCTACCTCCCATCAAATACTGCGACATAGGTATCATCCAGTAAACTGGTTGAACCCTCTGCTGCGATCTGTGCTGTGAGGTCGTTCCTTAACTTGTAGAGCAGGCTAAGGTCGGCACGGGTTAGCTGTCTCGTACCAATCTTGTAAGACTGGCCGCCTACGAGCACTGCGTAAATGGCATTATTTACTTCGGTCAGCATTTCCGAAGCATTGTAATTGGATTCTACTGCTGCCATGCTCTGCCTCCTTTATACCCATGACCCTTCGTTCTGACTGATCCAGTGTTCTTCCGGGGTGTACTGGGTTGTTTCCTGTTTCTTTGGTTGCTCATTTTCCTGTATCTCATTCAGATGCAGGGTTCGTACTCCGAGGATGTCTGCCGCTGCTGTTGCGTATACCTCGCAGTCCAAGTAGTGGTTGTCTGCGTGGGAGGTTTTCTGCTGCCATTCCTGTTTGACCTTGCCGTTTCCCATTTTGACATTCACTTTATGTTCCGCAGTTACCTGCTCTGCGTACTCTCTGTCACATCCCTGGTAACCATCCATGATCCGCTGCCGTCTTTTCTTGCATTCGTCCGGCGATCATGTCCTTATATTTTCCGGTGTCTACCAGTACCAGATTCATGCCGTATGCCTTGCTGTCGCTCTTATTTACCTTGGACAGTTTGTAGTGTGACAGCATCGGGTTTGATGAACCCTTACTTGGCAGTGCCCATTCTGAATTGTTGGCGCAGAAATCGTACACCGTATCTGCGTCATTACCGGAGTCAATCAGTGCCAGTGCTACGACCAGTGGTGTGCTATCCGGCATCTGGTATTCGATGTTCATGATTCTCTCGACTTCCTGGAATGAGAAAGCCTGCCCATGTGCTATGTTCTGGCTTGTGAGGTAATTGCCCCACGCTCTGATGCTCCAGTATAGGCAGTTCTCCTGTACATCGACTCCTGCCGTGAGCAGTTTTGCCCACTCCGGCACTACCAGTTCTTCGTACTCGGTCTGTCTTTCCATGACGAGGTCTGCGTTAGTTTTTAACTTGGTATCCTCCCACGGCTCTGCGAGCCATGAGTTGACAAAGTTCTGTAGCTTCTCCGGGTCATCCTTGCTGTCCAAAAATTCCTTTACAATCTCCGAAAAGCGAACAAATGGAGAGTACAAGGTGTTCATCCAGAATGCTACCTTGCGGACGAACTTGGTGTTTTCCTTGACCGTCCGCCACTCTCCCTTGCGGAGCATCTCCGGCTTGTCCTGGTCTGTGATTACGCATCCGCACTCCTGGCATACATAGGTTGCGAATTCTGCACGGTCTGCGTAACTCATCCCTTCCTCTTTAGGGAAGTGTATCTGCTTCCACTTGAGTTCGATGTATTCCCCGCAGTGCGGACATGGAACGAAGTAGTGCTTCTCTATGTCTGCATCTTCCTTGGCTTTCCAGATATGCCCTGTTTTCAGTGTCGGTGTGCTTGTGATGAATATCTTCCTGTTGTGGAATGTCTTGGTTCGTTCCCTTGCCAGACTGACCGGGTCGGCTCCTTTTTGGATGCCCCTGGATATTTATCCACCTCATCGAGAAACAGGAATCGGATCGCCTTACTCGCAAGGCTTGATGGGGAGTTCGACCCTGCCAGTGTCAGATACATTCCATCAAACTGTAATTCCTGCAACTGCGAGTTCTCATCAAACCTCTTTCGGAGTTCCGGTGCCGCTTTGAACATCGGCTGCAGTCTGTTCTCCGATATGGATTTTTGCGAGCGTATCTGTCGGATATACGATCATGGTCGGCGCAGGGTCCTGTTGGACGATGTAACCTACCATGTTCTGGAGGCACTCTGTTCCACCTACCTGCGTAGGCTTCACGTAGACGATTTCCTCTGTCTCATAATTGTTGAACTCATCCATGATGCCTTTAAGGTATGGGGTGTGTTCTGTCCGCCATGGTCCCGGCATTGCAGAGGTCTTGGCATCCAGTACCCTGTACTTGTCTGCCCACTCCGATACCGTGATGTCCTCTGGTGGCTGTAGGAACTTTAAGGCTTCCTTCTGGTATTCTGTGACCTCGTATCTACGATACGGATTTCTTGCCACGCTTTTTCTTTTCCATTTCTTCCGGTGTGCAGCCTGCCACCACAAAGCTGTTTAATAACCGGATGATTTCTGCGTTCAGATCCTTTTCTATCGAGCGAATCTCCATCGGGTCGCAGTGACCGCTGATTCTGCCGGATAGTCGGCTCGGCAGGGATAATGCAAACTTTTTGAATGAAACAAAAAATCGGCTATAGTCCATCTTCACTTCCTCGATGTCGATGTACTTCCCCGATGCGATCTCTGTCTTTAATCTATGCATTTCTCCCTGGGATTCCTTGAGGGCGATCTCTGCCTGCAGTTTCTGTTCCCTCAGTTCGGCTTCCTTTTCGGACTTGCTTTTTCCGTATGCCTTGTCTGAAAGGTATTTGACATACCTCTGAATGGTAGGTGCTAATTCATACCGATTCCCCTCTTTGGTCTTGGTTGTTGATATGATGCCCTCTTGAGTAAGCTGCTGCACCCTTCGCACCGTTACTCCGAACAGAGAAGCGATGACCTCTACACGGTAGAAGCCGCCCTGCTGTTCCTCTGCCATTCTACTTTACATCCTCTGCCGGGATTCGGACTGCCTGCTGTCCGGTGTAATCTTCCCACCGTTTCACGATCACATCACAGAATCTCTCATCCAGTTCCATGATGAATGCCGTCCTTCCCAGTTGCTCTGCGGCCATGAGGGTGCTGCCGCTTCCACCGAACAGATCCAGTACATTCCATCCGGACTTACTGGAATTGGTTATGAATTTTCCGACCAGTGCGATTGGCTTCATGGTTGGGTGTATGTCATTCCTTGTCGGTTTGTTCTCGTAAATAACAGAGGTCTGATCTCTGTTTTTCCTGCGGAGTTCTTCCAGATATGCCACAAGTTCGTTTTTCTTCATGGCACTGAAATCTATATCATCTTCCAGAATGACGGTATCCTGTGTCCTGTCATTGATGAAGTAATGCGCCGCACCCTCTTTCCATCCATACAGACACGGTTCGTGTCTCCACTGGTAGTCCTGTCTGCCGAGGACGAATGCGTTCTTTTCCCAGATTAAGCACTGGGCGAGTTTCAGTCCTGCGTCAAGGAATGCCTGTCTGAATATGTGCCCGGTACTCTCTGCGTGAAATACATAGATTGCTGCCCCGGCTCTCATAAATTCATAGGCACTCTGGTAGGTTGCCAGTAAGAACGAATAGAAACTCTGGTTGTCCATATTATCGTTCTTGATGTGATTGATGTTGCGGTGTCCTTTGGCAGGGAGGTACTCATCGAGCATCTCTGCCTTGTCTCCGTAGTTGACATTGTATGGCGGATCAGTGACGACAAGGTCTGCGATTTCTCCATTCATCAGAACCGCCATGTCGTCCTGTGATGTACTGTCTCCGCACATGAGCCTGTGTCTGCCCAGTAGCCATACATCTCCGAGTTTTGTCACTGGTTCGGCTTCCGCCCGCTCCAGTGCTTCGTCCTCATTGAAGTCATCGTCCACTGCTTCCGGCTCGATAGCGAGTTTGTCCACCAGTTCTGTGAGGTCATTCTGCTCGAAGCCTGTCAGTGATATGTCGTAATCTCCGAGGTCGAGGTCAAGCAGGAGGTCTTTCAACTTCACTTCATCCCATTCGCCTGTAATCTTATTCAGTGCGATGTTCAGAGCCTTCTCTCTCTGCTTGTCCAGAGCCACCACGACCACGTCCACTTCCTGGTATCCGAGGTCTTTGAGAACGGTTGCCCTCTGATGGCCGCCTATGATAGTTCCATCCTCGTTTATGATGATGGGGTCAACGTATCCGAATTCTTCAATGCTCCGCCTTATTTTCTGGTATTCCGCATCGTCCGGGGTCAGTGCTTTTCTTGGATTGTATTCTGCTGCCTTTAAGTCAGCCAGTTTTCTGCGTTCTGTTCTCAGTTTCTGGTCCATTTCCAAGCCTCCTTCCCGCTTTGCGTAACGAAATGGTTAAAAATTTTTTTATTTTATCGGCAAAAAAAGCCGCGCCTTCCTCGCCCCGCATTGCATTTTGGGTCTGGGTAGTACCTACGGCGATGCCGTGCCCCGCCTGCACGCAAAAGAGGACACAGCGCAGGCTCCGATGCCTTGTGCCATGTCCTCTCTGAGGGGAGCAAGTGGAGTGGTTGGGTGCGACCGTGTGGTCTGTCCCCTTGTGCTCCACGCTACTACTATAGCACACCTCGATGTACTCTTGTGTACTCTCTTGTGCTTTCTTCTGTGTGCTGTGCTTCTGTGTGGTGCTGTGCCCCTGTCCTGTGGTGTGCCTTGTGCCTTGCCTGCCCTGCCTGTGGTGCGTCTGTGTAGTGCTGTGGCTGTGGTGTGTGGGTGTGTCCTGCCCCTGCTCTCCCTGTCCTCTGTGGGTGTGCGCTACGGTGCGCCCCTGTACCCCCTGTGCTTTTCCTGTCTTTTTTCTGGGCATAATACCTGCCCCATATATGGGGGGTGCTATATGCGGGCCTTGTACGTTCCCTATATACGTGCCCTATTTTTTAGGCTTGCTATTTATGATCTGTTCTGTACACACAGTAAAAGCCGGCCCTTGGATTCCGAATGTGGATTTCCAAAAGTCGGCTTGAATTTTCGATGTTCTGTTTTTTCTTTTGTGAAATTTTCCCCGGTAAAATTTCCAGCTTGATATTTCCGTGATTATTTTTACTGATTTTTTCTACGCTCTATACTGCGTGGATCTGAAAAAGTCGCCAAGATATATCCGATGATTTCGCTTTGGACATGGTTCGTAAATACAAAATATCCACGATGAAACTCCAATAGTCCTTCTCTGGATAATTCGCTTTTAATCTTCTGGGTTATCTTTTCCCATGATCCATCCTCGATGTCTCTCTCTTTATCGTAGTATCCGCCATACATTGCGCTTTCAAAATAAGCGAAGGCTTCATCGCTCAGTCCTGCCAGTTTTCCTGCAAATCCTCGTTTCTGAATGTCTTTGTACATTCCGTACTCCAATGCCAGTTTGTACATATGCACGCATGGTAACTTGTTTTTCTTATAATCTTCGCAGTCGCATCCTGCCATGGTACAATGATGCTCTTCCTTGGTATGTTTGTCTGTCATCGTTCCTTTGAATTTTAGGAAGCCTTTTTCTATCTTGACCTCTCCGATCCTGTCTCCGATGACTGCGTGTTTTAATACCGCCAATTGCGGCCCGTTTTTTGTATCTGTGTAATCTTTCAATCCCATATTGCTCCTCCTTTTAAGGGGTAGAATTTATCATCTGACAATAAGCTATTTTGTCAGTACAATTCTACCCCCCCCCTACTCCGAAGTCAAGCAATTTCAAGGCTTTGAGGGTTCTTGGGAGGAGGCGAATTCCTGTAAAATTGACTGTACTTTTTTGTATGTAAGCAGCTTGTCAATTCCTGCGTTGTAGTATTTGTTGCAAGGAGTCCTTGTCATGTTTGCTTCCTTGCACACCTGCTTCCAACTCAAACAGTCAATGTGTCTGTATTCCAGTATGCTTCGTTCCGTGGAATCCGTTGGTAAAAAATCCATGATCTTCATCACATTCAGCATGGTCTTTGCCATCTCTGCTTTCTGTGATTCGATTCTGTCCTCGATCTCCATCGCACGGATGACCTGCGTTGCCGGTCCGTCTCCTACGCTGTTGGTCTGGCTGCGTGGCACTGGGGAGTATTGCATCCCCTTTGTGCCGAGCATATTTTCTCTGAAAGTACGAAGTCTGGCTTCCAACTGCTTCTTTTTCATCTTGGCATAATAATATTGTCCGAGGTACTGTTTGAGAAGCAGTTTTTGTTCTTCTACTTCATTTGCCATGCTGTCTGGTGTCATAGTTTTCCTTCTTTCTAATCCCTGGGTTTGTCCTCCGCAAGGAAGTATGCTTTTCCGCCGAGTATTCTTACCTGCTTAAGTACCCGGTCTTTGTTCTCCCAGTCTCGTATCTCTACTCCACGCTCCTGCAGGATATTAATCTGCATTTCAATGGACGATAGCATTGCCGACACCGGAAGCTGTCTCATTACCTGCGTTGCATCCGCCAGACTGGAATTCATCCCGAATGGCTTACGCTTTGGTTTACCTTTTGCCATTGTCTCCACCTCTTTTCCACCAGACTCCCCTTTTCATGCATTCACATCTCACGATGTAATACCAGAGTAAAAATCCGATGATTGTATCCTCGTTGCTCGGTCTGGTTGTTCCGTAGAACCACAATTCCAATCCCTGCCATAACATACCAATCAGCAACCACTTAAATGTCGCTTTCATGAGTGCGTACTCACGGATTTCGTTCTCGCTCATTTCTTACCACCTGCCATTTCATGGATTATTGTGCGAACGATATGACCGATTACCTTTGGCTCATCCCAGTCGTCCGGTCCGCTTAATATGCACCCGCATATCTTATGCTCTCCGAACTTCTCTACATTGAATGGGCAGCCATCGCATGAGAGGTGTGTATATTCATGATCCGTTCCCTTGCCTTCGATTACCTCATGCTCATACTTCCTACAGATGGCCGCTGCTTCTGTCATGAACTTTGCCCAGTAGAATGCCCACTTTGCATTGATCGCCTTTTTGAATATTTTACTCTGCCTGCTGATTTTCTTTTTCAGTCTCATCCTCTGCCTCCTTTATTTCTTTTCCACACCACGGACAAAATTCCAGAGGTATTATTGCTCCTATTGTTCTATTTGGATCAATCGCTGTTTCGTGTCCGCAGTTCTGGCAAATCATTACACAACTTTCAAATTCGTCATTCATCGTTGCGCTCCATTTTGAAGTTCCATTATCTTCGTTGCCAATGACATAGATTCATGGTCTTTCTTTGGATACTGCTGATATGTGGCATTACATACGCTGCTTTTCACATATTCTCTGTAGTATTTGTTTGCCAGTTCTACTGGGATATCCTTGTGCTTTCCGGTTATCGTCAATTTGCTTTTATCATCGTATTCTATAAAAATCTTCCACATGGTTTACCTACCTCTTGCTTTCAAAATCTGGACATTCTTCTCCATCATCGTACTCTGTATCACATCCGTATGCGTCTGCCATGAAGTTATCGCAGTGCCATCCGCTCAGATGTCCTGTTTCCCATGATGGTCTGTGGTGCAGGCAGTTTCCGCAGCAACACTTTTCATCATCGTTCATCCTGTACATCTCCTTCCCAGTTCCACAATCCTTGCTTTCCCTTTGCCGGAATTGGCTTATTGAATAATATTGCATCTGCCATTACCCATGTGTATCTGCCGATGGTATAATCTCCGAATGCTAACTCTGCCGGATTCTCTCTTTGCAGTTTTCTCCGATAGGCTTCATCGATCTGGAAACAATCCACGAGATTTGCTTTCCCGATGATTGCTCCTGTTGGTAGTTTATTTACTACACCTGCGTCCTGGAAGTGCTTCAATTCTTCCATCGGGATATGTAGCAGGATTCCACTGTGGTCTGTTTTGGCTGCGTGGATGAGGATTTCTCCACGATAGCTTGTTTTCCATGACCGTGTTTCGTTATGTTTCTGCCCAGTCGCCAATAGCGTTGCCCATGGTTGCCATACTGTTATTGCTTTCACGATTCTTTCACTTCCTTCTTCTGCATTCTTCTGTAATATGCCTTGATAATCTGTCTATATCTGCGCTTTGGCTTTTTGAGGATTATGATGTTGAGGTGTTCGTCAGACACCGCCATATCATTGACTGGCTTTATTTTTACTCTCATCTTCCGCTCACTCCCTTCTTTAAAGCGCACATGGTGCAGAGTCCTTTTGCTCCCTGCGCCTTGGCTACTTCTGCCAGTGGCAGTTCCCAACACTGTGCACCGCACTCCGGGCACTTGGTCAGCTTCCAGTCCTTGCGTCCTGTCGGCACATTTACCTTCAGCGGCATACAGTAATATCCGCCACGGTCAGTTGCTTTTCTCGGTTCGATTGCTACTCTCATTCTATTTGCTCCCTTGCTATTTCTGTGTCAGTTCCGGCAGCAGGATTTCTGCTACTTCCTTTTCTGAAGTGACAACTTCCGCCCTTCCGCCTGCCCTGCGGATCTGCTTTATGGTCTGTTCCTGCATCTTACTCAGCACCCCAATAAATGGCCGCTTGACCTCGAATCCGTAATACCTGCCATTGATGATGCAGGTAATGTCTGGGATTCCCTGTCTGGAGTACGGGCCGGCTGCTTCTTTCCATGCGATGGCATTTGGTGCGTTATCCTTTATCCAGTCAAGGATTTTCTTCTGGAAGTAACTTTCCTTTGGCATCTTCTCCCGGATGAATTTGTCGGCTGCTTCCCTGGTGCTTATGCCCTTGTTATGCTCTATGGTGTAGTCCTGCAGTTCCTCGTAGGTTCTGAAGGAGGTATAATCCAGTTTTTCCGCCACGCATTACATGGCGGATTGCTTCCTCTGCTGTTGGGTCTGGATACCCTTCTGCGTTCTTTGCTGTCATCGTCTGCCTCCTTAAAATCTGGCGGACACTCTCCCTGTGATGTGGAGTTTTCCGTCTTTCTCTATGGCATTGAAGTACATTATTTCCTTTTGCGACTTCCTCTGCGAGGTCGCATGCCATTGTGACGGCTCGTACATATTTGCCAGTCTTATCAGTGATCAGTGCTGCTTCTTTTCCGTGTTCCGGTTTCGGTATTACTTTGATGATCATGTCGTTCCATCTCCTTTTCGATTTCATCTTTGTGTTTCAGATAAACCCTGCACTCGGTGCAAGGCTTATCCGGTTCTACGCATCTATCCGAAATGATGATACAGAACCATGGCAGGCTTTTCTTCTTTTCCTTTTCGCCCTGGCTCTCTCCCTCATTTGGGATAACAGCTCCATCATGCTCATACTGGTGTCGCCTCCTCAAATACTGGGGCGGTTGCCTCCTGCATGGTCGGCTGATCTGCGTATTCCGCTGATCCGTTGTCTGCGTATGCCGGCTTGTTCCCCTCATTGTTTTCCATGAAGTGACTTGCCTGTGTGTCTGCGGAATGCAGTGCCCAGATCATCGGGTATCTGTCGATTGCATTGTTGAATGATAAGGTGTCGGCTTCGGTGTATCCCATGTGCCATCTGATTGCATATCTTTCTACTGGCTGAAGCTTCATATATTCCTCGATCATCATTACAGACTTTTCTCCGTGACCGTATGGAATCTTGTCGTCCACTGCGAATGCTTCGTACTGCTCCCACTTTCCATTGACCTTGCGGTTTCTGATTTCCGTTGTGTAGAAGTAGGTCTTGCAGATGTCATGGAGCAGTGCCATGATGATCACATTTTCCTCTGTCACTCTGGCTGCCGGAACTCCTGCGACCTCGTATGAGTATGTGCCGTCATCGTTCTTTGTGAGGTTCGCCCTCAGTGCATCCAGTACATTGAGTGAGTGCTGCAGCAGTCCGCCTGTCACTGAAAGGTGGAATCTGGTACTTGCAGGTGCTGCGTACATATCACTCTTTCTGATAAATGCCATCAGCTTGTCCACTCCGTCTCTTGTTACCTTTGCCATCTCTGCTTCAAATCTGTTGATGTTTACCTGTCTGTTATCCATTGTCTTGCTCCTCCTGTTCTACTGTATCTGGTCCTTCGCCATATTCTTTGGCACATCTTTTACTGTCTGGGTGTAAAAACATACACGCTCCCTCTGTTATTTCACACTCCCATCCGTGGTACTCATCCGTTGGTATCGCTGCTTTGCATCCCATCTGCTTCCTCCTTATTTCTTAATCCCTCAGCCAGAATGTGGCACGCTCCGGCTGTGATGATCATTCTCTGTTCTGATTCCCACTCTGGTTTCTTCTCCCAGATGTTCTGTTCCTGGTCTACAAGGAACTCTTTTGTCAGATCGTTATAAATCTTCGGTGGCGGTCCGTCCTCATCGAAGCACTCCGGTGCTGCGTATAAGCAGCAGTGTTGTTGCCAGTAAGGTATCCACAGATTCCAGACTGCTATTCTGATTTCTTCCACCGCCTGTAGGAATTTCTCCACACTGTATTCCTTGTAGAGCGTCCTGCCCAGTTCCTTGCCTGTTCCGGCTCTCCGTTTTTCCTCAAGCATTTCCTGTATCTGCTTTATGAGAACCTGTCCGGCTTCATCGTTTTTTATGACGATGTCCTGTCTGATTCTCCTGCCGGAAATCTGATCCGCTACTTCCTTGATGCTATTCTTCAGTTCCCGGTACGGTTTCTTGTACTTGGTCTTTAGGAGTTCCTTTGGCACATTCTCGTCATTCTTTTTCAGTGTCTCCAGTAGCGATTTCAGCTTTTCTTCATCATTTTGGATGCTTTCATCTTCCATTCGCACCACCCTTTCTGTCTCCGAACACCTAATGCTCCATTTTTCTACCGCACACCTACGTGTTCATTTAGGTGTGCGGTATGAAACCCTTGATTTTACTGGCTTTGTCGGGGTTACTAAACACCTAACACCTAATTTTTGAAATACACCATGTTTTTTTAGTGATTTTTGTGACTAACCCTTCATGCAGTCACACAATTTTCCGTAAATACAATAAAAATAGTGATTTAGGTGTTTTAGGTGTTTAGATGTTATTAAAAGCCTTGATTTTACTGGGTTTTTTACTAAACACCTAACCGAACACCTAACTAAACACCTAATTTTAGGTGTGCGGTTTTTTAAGGTCATTTATAACTTTTTAGCGATTTTGGTCACATAATTTCCAGTCACACAATTTTTTCTGCTCCATGGTTTTTGTGACTAAATCGCAAATTCTGTGACTAATTGAACGGCAGCTTATCTGCTTCCTCATCTGGTATGGTCTGCCATCCGTCATTTGTTCCCGGCAGACTCATCTGCTGCGGTTTCATCTGCTCTGCGATCTCTTCCTCCTCCAGTAACGGGTCCTTTTCCTCTGCGAGGTCGCCCAGGTGGAATTCCACGAAGCGACAGTTTCGGTTGTTGAACCATTTTGTCACTGAGTTCTTGGTACTGCCGTCCTTAAGGACTGATACTCCGATCAGACCCTTATCTGCGAGGTATTTCAGTGTCTTTCTGGATGAGTACCCTGCTTTCGTGAGTGCCTGCGTCAGCATGGATGGGAAGATGTATGCGTTCTTGTTCTGGATCATGCCCAGGCACGTTCCGAAGGCTTTTTCCCCGAAGCTGTCCTTGTTTGACAGTATCCAGTCCACGATGTACTGCGTGGCATTCTCGTTTACATCTCCGGTGTCTGCGTTCATCTGCTCCTGCAGGATGTTCCTTGCCATCTCTTTGGCTCTTTCCCATGAAACCGGATCAATTTGCAGACATTCCGTATTGTTTTTGGCTGATTCCGTATCAAATTCTCCATTTTCGTACCGTTTCAGCCATTCTCCGTTATTAAATACCCATGTGTCGATGATTGCGTCTGCCAGTGCCACCGCTGCGATGCCTGCTATGTGTGATCCGCTCTTTCCTTTGCTGATCTGGTATACATACTGCATCATTTCATCGTATTTCTCCGTGATGCTTCTTTCGTCTGTGTGCAGGAGCATTCCGATGTAAGCCGGCCCTGCCCATCCGCAGTTCATTCCAGACTGCTGATGCATGACGGAGGCTTCCCTCTCATCGTCAAATGGTCCGCCGTATATTTCAAGCACACGGGTGCTTACACCTGTCTGCGATGTTTCTGTTGATAGTGGTTCTTCTCCGGTTGCCAGTGCCACGGTTCTCCATGTCTGTGTTGCCTGGATGCCACCGCTCTTTGCACCTCGTATCTTTCCTGTACCACTGGCGATCATGTACACGATTTTCTCCAGTGAGTTCTGGTTATTTCCTGCCAACTGTCGCTCATCAATTCCGAGCGGAAGGTCGCAGTAAAAGGATGCGGTTCTCTCCAAGCCTACCTGCGTTGCATTAAAATTTACCATCAGTCTTTCCGGGTCGCCCCATACGGAGAGTGCTGCCTTAAGTGCTGCGGTCTTTCCGCCTTTTGAACCGCCCCAGTTGTACACGAAGAATATTCGCTGCTTTATGATCCGCAGGAGCGGTGCTGTGAAACTGGCCGCCAATATGAACCGGAACTTGTCTCTGCTTCGGTGTGGCTTTATCATTTTGAGCCAGTCCGCCATTGTTCCGTTCTGGCAATATGCCGCTGCCATGCCCCTCTGCGATGGGTCAATGTCCAGAACGATATCCTTGTCATGCCCTGGCACGAACCGCTTTCCGGATTGCCATCCGAATGTACTTGTGGAGTCTGCTTTCTTTATGATGTCTATGTTCTCGGCTTCCAGTGCTGCCAAGAATTTTACGATGTGCTTTGCATTCTCCGATGTGACGGTGCATCCTAAGTCTGCCAGTGCTGTGATGGCTCTGGATGTGAAGATGGTGCTTCGTGGGTAGATTGCCTTGTGCCACTGCCCATCCCTCTTGAATGCTACCTCTATCTTTTCCTCTCCTGTTTCCATGCTCCGCAGTCGCTGCGTGATAATGATCGGGGTTCTGCATACCATGACTGGTGCGTACTTCTTTTCATCGATCACACTGATCCCTTTTCTGAATAAATCCAACCTTCCGGCTGTCTTAAGTTCACAGGTGCTCCCTCGACCGCTTCCGGGACGTTATCTTCCTCGATGTCTATCTGCTCTGCGTTGCTGATTGCTTTTCGGATCTTCTCGGCCGCTTCCTCTTTGCCATACTTCATATAAACTTCCGATGGGTCCTTGCATCCGAGTGTCCGACAACTCCATTTGTATACTTCTCCTACGTAACTTTCCTTCCCGGAGTGCCCTTGTGACTTTGGCGAGGAATGCTTCCCCGCCCTTGTCTGGCTCTACATGGATGTAAAGTTTCAAATCCTGCAGGACTCCTGCCCAGTCTGCCCGCATCATGGACGCTCCCGGTATTCCGAGTGTGCTGATTCCCATGTACCACATGGACTGGGAATCGCTCTCGCCCTCGACCAGTGCTGCGTATCCGATATTCCTTATGGCTTCTATCTGCCATAATCCATACATACACAGCCTGTCTGTCTTTCCATATTCCCACCGGAACTGCTTTCCGCCGTATCTCTTACGGTGCAGTGCCAGATTTCTTTCTGCGTCAAAGTATGGTATGTATAAATACTGGACTCCGTTTCGGTCTTTCTTCGTCTGCAGGCAGCATTGTTCTTTCAGCCAGTCCTCTGGGAGACGCTTCTCGAATGAATACTGGGACACGGTGTAGTGATCCAGTCCTGGTTTCTTCTCTTTTGGTTTCTCCTGCGGCTCATTCAATGCTCCATACTTTTCCAGTATCTGCTTATAGGCTTCCTTGGTATCCAGTCCATTCAGCTTTGCATAAAATGTGACGAAGTTTCCGCCCTCATCCTCTGCGAAGCAGTGCCACATTCCGGTCTTTAAGTCTACCGAGAATGAATTTGCACGGTCGTCATGGAACGGACACAGACCTGTGAGGTTGTCGCCTGTGATCTTGTGCTTTTTGATAACGGAGCAGTATTCAGTTTTATAATCTACCAGACGGTCTAAATCGACCTCCGCTGCCTGCTGCATATTATCGCTCCAATCTACTAAGTATTACCTGTTCCAGTCCAAGTCTTGTGAAATTGATTGACTTGCCCTGCATCATGAGTTTGTTCGTCATGTAGTCGATTTCCTCATTCATTCCCTCGCTGATCACATTATCCACGGTCACTACGAGGAATTCCTTGCACTGCATCATCAGACGCTTGCCTGCTTCCATTCCGAAGTATCTCTCCTCGGCGATGGAGTCATCCATAAATCGTGGGAAGTAAAGGTGTGGTGCAATCGGTATCTTTCCTTCACTGACTACCTTGTTTGCTGCCCACTTCGCCACTCTGATGTTTTCTTCCAGTTCCTCTCTGGTATCTGCCCTGTATCTGCTGCAGATATAGCACATCGGCATGAGTGCCGGATTTCTATTCTGTAACTCTCCCGGATAGCACTGTCCTGCGTACTTCCATGGCGAGTATCTGTTCTCTTTGTATATGGTGTCATAGATTGGCAGATTGCCTACGATGTCTGCGACCTCGCTCATCTGGATCATAGTATCCGTCTGGTTTCCTGCGTTCTCTCTAAAGTTGTAAACCATAGCCGCTTCCACGATATCTCCCGGCATTAAGCATTCGTCATCGTATCTGCCGGTCCAGTTATCAAATAATATCTGCATACTGTGCCTCCTTTATATTGGTGCGGTTTTGCACCTTGCACGAGTCGGAGTCGAACCGATCCGTTTGAGGACTCGAACCTCGCTGCACCGCACTGGATGGCCGCCACCCATATCTGCCTTAGTTGAATGGCAGATTTGCATCTCCGTCCACACTCTGGAAGTCTGCTGCATCCACGGCGGCTCCTGTGTTATAGTCGGCTTCATCAATATCCGGGATGTTGTCCGCCTGTGCTTTGATCATCTCCACCATTGCCTTTGTCTCGGCTCTCTGCTCGTCCGTCAGTTTGCTTACGAATGCGAAGGCTGCTCTGGAGTATGTGATGCCGTCTGCTGACTTTTCCTCTTCAGCGTGATCTTGGTTACGGCATCGTAGCAGCGGAGTCCTTTGAGGAGGATTCGCTTGCCGATGTAATCTCTGATGTATTTCAGAGAGGTTGGCGGTAAAGCGAGGATAATCGGTACAGGGTTGCCTTCCTGCAGGATGTAACATCTGTGAATGTTCTTGCAGGCTTTTCCAGATCCGTTCTTTCCGCTTCCGAACTGGTTATGCGGACACTTGCTGCAATCATGGATTTCCCCAGTCTCACGCTCCACTCCCTGCTTTCCGTCATGGCTTGAGCAGTCCGGCTGAACATTTCCGCCTGCGTACTCCTCTTTCCAGTATGCATTTACCGGGTGATGATGGATAAGAACTCCGGTAAGATCTGTACTCATCACAGGCTCATCCTCAGTCTCTCCCGGCAGTTCAAATGCCAGACCGCCACCGCTTGGAATCTTTGCTCTCTCAAATGGAAGAGTGCCCAGACCATCCAGTTCTTCTGCGACTGCTTCCTTCAGTTCTCCGGTCAGCGTGACCAGATTAAAATTCTTTTCTGCTACTGCTACCTCATTCTTTGCCATGTCTTATTCCTCCATTTCCTCTGCATCTTCTTTGTTGTTGTCTGCTTCCTCGAAGCCATCATCCTCTGACGCTCCCGCTTCCTGCTCGTCCATGTATTCTTCCATCGGTGTCGGCTTTCCGCTCTCTCCGTAGTAGAGGTCGTCCATGATCCTCTGCGCCTGTGCTGCAAGTTTGATAGACTCCACTGCTACCTCGACCGCAGAATTGTAAAGACTGCCGATTACATTGAGGACATCGCCGTCTCCATTCGGCAGGAGTTTCAAGAGGTCGTCCATGTCTGTCTTGGTGGACTTCATCTTACCCTGCAGGGACGCATATCCCTCCGCTGCGATGCCGTATCCCTCATGGCGGTTCTTTACCTTAGTCGGGTGCTGATACTCCATAATCTCGCCCCAGTGCGAACTTGGCAGTCGCCTGCATATTCTCTTTAAGGTCACGGTCACTTTCTAGTGTGATGTCAATTTCCTATCTGTTCGTAGTCCATCTTTATACCTCCTGTGCTTCTTTGCTCTGTTCAGAGCCTTGGCGTTGGCTTTTCTCTTGGATACCTTAAGTTCCGAATAAACGGAGAGTACCTCTGCCATTTCTTCCGGCAGTTCTCCATCGTTCTCGGCCGCCAGATTGTTCATCGCAGAGTCGAGGGTTCGTGGATCTACTCTTTCCGTGATGAGGTGTCCGAATCCCTGCTCTCTCAAGACATCGAAGAATACCAGACCTTTTTCCATCAGCTTTTCTTCTGAAATCTTGGAGTATCTCGTTTTCTCCTGCAGGCTGTACTTGAAGCCATCCACCGTAGTATCCGGCTTTTCCTCGTCCACCATCTGCTGTGCGATTTCCTGTTCGAGGTTTTTGAGTTCCTCATTGTTTGCCTTGGTCTGCTCTGCTAATTCATCTTTCTTGTCGAGCAGTACCTTGAAGGCTCTGACCTTGTCGTCTAATGTTGTGACTGTTTCCATGTTGTTGCTCCTCCTTTGGTTTTATAATTCATTTCCCCACTGGTCCCAACCGTCACGCTCCGCCCTTGCGAAGAGTTCCAGTTTCTTTGCTTGTGGGAAAAATGTTTCTAACATCTGATAGGCACATTCCGGCTTCTGGCTGTGATGCCTTTTACTGTTCTCTCTGAGTACCGTGGAAAATGCTCCACGCTTGTCCTTGTCCGGGAGGATAATGTTTCCCTTCTTGTAGAACCATAGCAAGTACTCATGTGCGAACCGTACCGTGTAGGCGGGTGCCGGTCCGTTGCCTTTATCCCATATCAGCCTTGCATGGAGTTTATATCCAAGCAGGCTCATGATTTCCTCTGTCTGCGGCAGGTACTTATCTATCGTCCACATGAATACATTGTGCTTTTCATTCATGAGTTCGTTTGTGACATATCGGTGCAGTTCCATAATTCCGGGGACGTCCATTGTCTCGTATGGTACTGTCGTTCCGGTGCTGTTCGGTCTGGCCGCTTCTTTCCGCCCCTGCCTTGCTGCCACGGTGGGTCCGTGTAGAGGATGTCATATTTACTTTCCGGATTAAAAATATCGATCTTTGCCATTACGATACCTCTCGTCCTGCTGTTCCTGGTACTCTTTCATTGTTGGACGTTTTCCGTCTAAATCATCCCATGTATATAAGCAATGATTCTCGTCCTGCCAGTTTGCTTTGTAACAATTCCTGCAAGTACATCTTCCCGACAGCCATCTCATTTCTCCCCAGTATTCTGGCTTACCGCACTGCTTGCAGATTACGATTTTGTCCATATCAATCACTCCAATTCTTCGATGAGGTTTCTGATTTCCACCTGCGCTTCTGGCGGAAGTTTTTCAGCGTAAATGTCATACCATCTATTGAATTTATCCTTTAAGGTCATAACACTGGCGCATGGTATTTCCATAAGTGTTTTAATACGCTTTTCCTTTTCCTCTTTAAGCAGCTTCGCTACTCCGGATGGAACTACTACCGGATTTCCACCATATGCTTTGACTTTTTTCACATCTTCCTGTGAGTCTACTGGGATGGAGTATGGCTGTGGATTTTGACTATCAAACGATTCTATTAGCATTTCCTGTACTTTTTTCACATCGTTTTTGTAAGTATTGAACTCAAAATGATATACATCATCCGCACGTTCCTCAATCATTTTCCTAACCTGCTCTATTGGAATGTCTCCCTTTACCATTGCTTCAGCAATCATAAGAGATGTAATTTCTTCAACATTCCAACTATCGCAAGTCTTTCGGTCACGCTCCAGTCGTATGTATTTAGGCTTGAAGTTGTACCCGTATTTCAAATCACTGTTGCAATCCACGAACAATCCATTGACATATACTTCTCCGGCATATTCTTCATCCAAGATAATTTCGCCGTACCCTGTGTCGGCTTTGCTATAATCGCAGTTCTCCAAATGAAGCCACACCTTGTATAAATTATTGAATTCCTCGTGTGTAACATTTCCAACTTCGATACATAAACCAGAGTTATCTGTATCATGCTTGTACACATAAAATGCGAGGATCTTTTCCAACCATTTTTCAGAGTTTTTAAATCTGGACTCCCAGATTTCCCCCTTTTCATTGTTGTAAATCGTGAAGGTTTTCCCAAGTCTGTTCAAAACAAGAGCAGCAATTTTATACCCTTCTCCAAACTGTCCAACTGTGTCCTCATTGTTTGCTTTGCTGCTTCGTCCTAAAAGCAGGGTATTTATCTTAAGGACAGATTTTTGATTTACAAGTCTGAGTGTTTTTTCTTTTCCGTTGTAAATGATCTGGAACTTATTCTCCTTATCCAGTACCTCTTGGTCTGTGCCATTCTGGATTAATTCTCTAAGCGCATCATTAAAAGTCCAATCTGACACATAATTTGGTGTCAGTGTTAATTCATAGCATTTTGCATCTATATCTTTCTTCATTAAAAATAATCCCTCCATGTATCCACGACTGTTTTTGCCAGATCCTCTTTCTTTGCCAGTGCTTTCAGCACCACTTCGTCTATCGTTCCCTCTGTGATGAGGTGGATATAAGTGCAGGCATTCTTCTGCCCGATACGGTGGATTCTAGCAAGGCTCTGACTATATGCTGCATAGTTGAAGTTGACCGAATAATACACACAGGTGTCTGCGGCCGTGAGTGTGATTCCCAGTCCTGCAGTATCGATCTGTGCGAGGAATACCATCGTTTCCGGGTTCGTCTGGAAGTCCTTGACGATGTCGCCCCTGTCCTCCAGTTTCACATCTCCATAAATTTCTCCGTAGCGGAGTTTCTTCTTTTTCAGCATCTGCCCGATGATGTCTATCTCCGGTCTGAAACGTGCGAAGATTACCAGTTTCTTTCCTGCGTCCACCACATAATCGTCCACGATTTCTTCCAGTGCGTTCAGCTTGCCCTTGCTGACCAGTTCCGGCTTTTCCTCTCCGTCTGCCACTAAAAATCCGCCAGTGAACTGCTGAAGGCGAAGCAGCTTTGTCAGCACGGTCGTTGCGCTGATCTGCCCGCCGCTTTCCAGTTCTGCGAAACTCTCACGCTTGATGCGGTCGTAGATGTTCTTTTCCTTTGCCGACATCGTTATGTATCTCTGCAGGAATGTCTGCTCCGGCAGGTCGAGTGCTTCGTCCTTGGTCACTCGGTATGCGATGGAGTGCTCTTTCTGGATTAACTGGTCGAGGTCTTTGTATCCCACGATCTGGTGTCTGTTAAATCCGCCCATGATGGCATATCTGTTTCGGAACTGATAGAAGTTCGTTCCGAAGATTGTCGGGTCAAGGAAGCGGTACTGGCTATACAGGTCGATTGCATTATTCTGTACCGGAGTTCCGGACAGGATAAGTTTGTACTTTGCCTGGTCGCCCAGTTTGTGCATTGCCTTGGACTGCTCTGCATCGTGGCTCTTGATTCTCTGGCTCTCATCGCAGATGATCATGTCTGCGTTCCATTCATACAGTGCGTACAAAGATCGCCTTCTCTCCATGTGGATTCGTAATTG
>ENA-OQIU01000020-OQIU01000020.1-human-gut-metagenome-genome-assembly--contig:-NODE-20-length-38843-cov-4.096962_pt1 | contig 38843 bp, 44 predicted proteins | sample MGYA00242590_ERZ504755 | MGnify/ENA primary metagenome ERZ504755 (study PRJEB26092, sample SAMD00036359) | human gut metagenome | host: Homo sapiens | study: EMG produced TPA metagenomics assembly of...
GCTATATGAAGTCTGTCTGGTTGGATGATTTCTAATCTCATTCTTTTCTTGATGCCCCTTTTACTTAAATGCGTCAATCGCCGTCAGCGTGTTTCCCCTTCCTGGCACTTCCGTTAATAATCACAATTTTCTATGTATGTTTCCTCCAGCTTCTGATTTCATGAAATCATTATACCTTTTTTCGTCTTATCCTGTCATCACATTTCATCAGATCAGAACCTGTCAAAATCCTCCTGTGTGGCAACCTGTCTCCATCCTTTGTACTCATCATTCCTGCTCTCCACAAACATATCATTCACCATCCCGATAGTCAGCAGATCCAGATCCCGGATGGAAATCCCCAGCTGCACACACCGGAGAAGAAACAGAGGAGTTGTCATTTCACGGTCTGTTGCATGAAGTTTTTTTAGCCTCCACATCCGTCCTGATGTTCATCCCCCACAGCTCGATCAGCTTCGGCAGAACCTGATAAATACTAAATGTGTTAAACTCATCCAGCCAGTCCTCCGGATTATCCGGGATAGACGGATCCGCATGTTTCGCCATCACATACGCAATGTTCTCAAACATCTCAAGTGAAAACATATCCAGTGAGGACTTTTCCGGATCCCCGTCCCCGATACTCTTTTCCAGAACAGATAAATCCTTGTAGATATCCCTCTGGAACTTAATCCTGTAAATACGCAGAATGGCGGCAGAAGCCTTAAAAACAACCGCCTTCCCGTCAATCTCAATCTTCTTCATCATGCTCATATCCGAATCCCCCTCAGCTCAGTGCTTTTCCATTTCCTGAAGCATCCACAACAGACTTTCCACTATCAGATGCCTGCAAAGAAACCGGATCCGCGGCTGGCAGATACACCGACTTATACCAGTCTGCATAAACAGTTGCATCCGTAGTATTCCCTGTCTTTGCCTTCACCTTTCCATCCGACAGTGGCGTGGCTTTAATGGTCAGTGTTTCCGTCTGCACTTCCTTCTTCTCCTCATTGGTCTTGCCTTCAATCTTCGGACGGGAAGCCGAACAGTTATACATTACATGGCGGATATGGCGCACATCCCCGTCAAACTCAAAAAGCAGGGCAAACAGTGCCAGTTCTGCATCCGAGTTTTCAATCAGAACGCCCTTGGCATCCAGTTTTTCTCTCAGCACATCCGTTCGGAAACTCTCCGGAATCAGTGCAAGCTCCAGATCCCCGTCATAGCCCATATTGTTGTTGATTACATAGTACGCAATGCCATCCGCATAAAAATTCTCCGGTTCCCCGTTGGCATCCAGGGACAGTGATACAGCGCCCGGAAGCGGCACCTGCGCTGCATAGGACACCGCCCCGTCCTCTCCAACCGTCAGTAAAGCGTAATGCGCATTTTTCAGATTATACTTCACCTTGTTATTCTTATCAGACATAATATCCCTCCATCATTTAACAATTCATTACAGTTCCATACTGTACAGCACCTCATACAGCTTTTCGCTCTGGATCCAGACCTCCGACTTATTATAAAAAATCCCGGCATCATCCAGAACTGTTTCCATCAGGGCTTCTGCCCCGGGATCCTTCCTGTCCGTGTAAAGCTCTATCCTTACTTCACTGATCCGGAAATATACCCGTCCGTCTGCCGAAAAATTATCACTGCCGGGAAGCAGATAACAGATAAACGGCGTATCCGGGCTTTCACCTTCTGCAAAATGATCATAGGCAAAAGGAAAACCAATCTCTTCCAGCATCCCTGCCAGTTCTTCCAGTGTCATGTGCTTTCACCTCCCGCCATCACCTCAGTGCCTTCTCCACTTCCCGTTCCAGAGTCTGCGCAGCCCTTTCCTCTGCAGGCGCAATATGGGGAAACGCCCTTGTCCTGCCGCCTTTTCTCAGCGCATGGCCGAACTCCAGCAGATGGGCCAGCTGGTACCTGTTTCTGGAATACACCACGATCTCCATCGCATTGGCAGTTTCCTTCGTGGTCTTCGCCGCCCAGCTTTTTGCATAGGCACCGGTCTTCACAGGGGCATTCTCCTGGATATCCTTCCTTGCCTGTGTCCCTGCCTTCTTTACCGCCTTTTTCATATCATCCTCTGTTTCTTTCGCTTTACCATTACCGGCAACAATCCTGCTCCGCGAAGATGGCGTAAGCCCAAACTCTGATGACGCCTGCAGCATCAACTTCTGATTCGTATTTGCAATTCCAACCCAAGGTGTCTGCTGCTGATATCCTTTATCAGTTTCAAATGTCGAGCCAACAGAAGTAATATGCTCCTGAGCCTCCTTCCATCTTGCATATGACTGACAATATGCAGCAAACGCCGCCATATCAACTTCAGTAAGAACACCCATCTGATTCATCAACTTCGCCAAGCGTTCCCATTCCTTCTTCGCTTCTGGCATTAACCAATCAGAACAAGCAGGCATTCCTTTTGCTGGAACTGGCTCTTTCGTATTCAATTTTCTCTTACCTGGATTACCTTCCAGCTTCTTCACAGCTGTAGGCTTTGGCTTTCTTCCCGCCATCGAAATCCCTCCTTTCTCAAGTTCCAATATTTTCTATTGTCAAAACCATTATTTCTACATATAATAATTAAGAACACGAAGCAAATAGTGTTCCTCAAAAACTCGTTTTCTGTTGACTACGAGTATTTTTGTGATATAATGAAGTTAGAGGATAGTGGCGTTGACCAGCTATCGTGGTGTTGAAGCAATTGACTGTGTCGGCATGCAGCCGGTTGTGGAGCCTGACCTTGGGTTATGCGATAACCTCAAACCGAATAGGTTCTTCGGAACTGAATGAAAACGCTTTTTAAGGGCCTTGCATTGGCAGGGTCCTTTATTTTTTGCAAAGGACAAGGTATAATATGGATCTATTACAACAGTCTGCACAAGCCTGGAAAGAAATAACTGAATATAGATATTTGTTTACATATGGCTATAAGAAACAGCTGTATCCAATTAATCTCACCTTTTCTCTGGAAGATTATCCGCATTTAGCTGGCTTCCAGTATATGAAAGATATCTCACTTCCCAATTATTCTTCTTCCAAAATTGCTGATAGAATTCTTGAGGGTAAAATACTATTTGAAAAAGTTCAAAAAGCAGCCCAGTACGAGGAGATGATAAAACCTCGACTTGAAGCTTTAGTTCACTTGAAAGAATCCCTTGATAACAAATTTAATTTATATTCATACATGCCACGCATGTATCCTTTCATCACAGGCATTAAAGCAGATTATTTAATATCCAGCCATTTTAGTGTTGATAATTTCATCTTTATCATCAAGGCAAATGCGCAAGGTGAATTAAAATGTGATTTTCTTTGTTGCTCCATTTTCGAAAGAGGTGATCGCGATTATGAAACAAATCAAAAAGCTCGAACACTGATGAAGAAAGAACGAATACATATTCCTTCTAACACCACCGATATTCTATTGGATCGCTTATCAGCTCAAACAAGGCCAGAAGACAAAACTACTGATCCTTCAGATAATACAGAAGCAAAATCCGATATTTCACAATAGTACCACTTTCTTTGGGAGGTGGTTTTTTTCTGCTATCCCCCCTATTCAATTTTGCGACTGCACACGCAAGACCCACCCGCCGTTCTATGGTGAGCCGGTCTACAGAGATTTTGATACCCCCTACCGGTCATGCCAACGATCCCCACGCTTCGCATGGATCTGTGAATGACACGACTTACACAACGCAATCAGATTGCTCCGGTCATGTGTGCCGCCTTCACTCAAAGGAAGCTTGTGGTGAATCTCCTCCACTGGAGCCAGAACTCCTCGCTCGTAGCACTTCTCACAGAACGGATGCCCTGCAGCATACTTATCACGAATCCTTTTCCATGCACGATCATATCTTCTCTTCGCATTTTTATCTCTTCCGTATTTCTCATAATCACTATTCACTTTTTTCGCATGCTCTGCACAGTACCGCCCTGTCACTAACGCAGGACAGCCTGGATAAGCACACGGTTTCTTCGGCTTGCTAGGCACAGTTACACTTCCTTCCATGCACTCGAAACAAATTTTCTCATTGTCGCGACATTCGTCAAATGTCTGCTCATGCAAGCATGGCAGCTACTTTCCTCATTACTCATGCAAAAAAGCCCCGGGAAAATTTCTTCTCTCAAGGCTCTGTTCTGTGATACACTTTCGACACTATCATAATAACATATATGCTTCTGCCACGTTGTGACAAGGTGTGCCAACCTTATTCCGGTACGACAAAATTATTTAATGCTGATGCATGGATACGATGTACTGTTCTATAAGAAACATTCAGCTCATAGGAAATATCTTCCCAGCTTTCATTTTTAAGATAACGATATTTAAGAAGAAGCCTTTCCTCTGAATTCTCCATCATTTCAATCGCTGTATTGATTTCTGAGCGAAGATCTACCAATCTATTAATCTTACCATCAATCTTCTTCTCATACTCCCATATCTTCTCAATAGTTTTAATAAATGGAGCCTCCAGATTTATGTTAGGATTCGTACCAATCTTTTCCCCATAGCTACATCCCTGAATGGTGCCACGCATCTCCCGAAGCTGTTCCAGTTCCTTAACCTCAACTTGTATCTGCTTATCCAAAAGATACGCCTGCTTCAAATACTCTTTTGCTGTCATATGCTACCTCCGATAAAATAAAAATTTCCCTCGGATTTACTCTGATTGTCTTATTTCATCCTGAAGCCTTCTTATCAAAAACTCTCCATCCACTGAAGCCAGTTGCTGATATCACGGACTTCTGAAGAATTTCTCTATCCGCAAAAACCTCATCCATTGCTGTCTTGCTTCCCTGATTACGCTTTACCCTTTTGAGTGCGGCTCTATAATCAGAAACCGCACTAAGAATAATAGCATTGGCAAGATGTTCATATGGATCTTCTGCTAAATTCTTACCTACCATGCGTTACCCTCGCTTTTACAGCAGCAATCAATCTGCTTTGTGTCATATCCTTATTGGCCAATGCTTTCATGACATCTTCATCTATCGTTCCTGCAGTAATAATATGCTGGACCACAACAGTCTCAGCCGACTGTCCCTGCCTCCACAATCTGGCCACTGTCTGCTGATACAGTTCCAGGCTCCAGGTAAGTCCAAACCAGATTAAGATATTTCCGCCTGACTGCAGATTGAGACCATGCCCTGCTGATGCAGGATGAATCAGAGCCACCGGCAGTTCTCCTCTATTCCATTTACGGATACACTGGATTAAAAATTCCATGCTCCCTTACACTGGCAACCATGTCTTCCAAACGATCTCCTTCGTACAGATGAAATGGATGATCATGGAAAGGCCGGATTTTCTTTATCGAAAGCATCCTCAATCCGCCAGCTGCCGTTTTTTCCTCGATATCATCCATTAACAGGTCCACTGCGTCACCAAATACTTTTCTTCTATTATTAACCTTCATAATCGATCAACTCCTCTTACAATAACCTTACTCATAATTACTGTTCCTCCTTCTCTGCCATGTACTGTGCCTTTTTCTCAGCTACAAACTGCGCATACAGCTCTTCCTTTTCTCTTTGGAATCGCTTCTGCAGCTTCTTAGTATCCTTTTCCATAAAATCAGCCTTCATCTGCTCCAGCTCCGCTCTTTCAGTATCTAGCGTAATCACCAGTTTCCCATTCTCACAACTGACGGAAATATAATCTCCGATCGCAAATCCCATCTCTTCCAGCCACTGGCCCTTCAGGATAATTGTTGGTGTTGCTTTATAATTTCTTCCATTCTGGGAATATACCTTCATACTTCTATTTTTCTGATTCTTCATAAGCTCCGTCTCCTTTTTAATTTGGAATTTTACATGGTCTCATGTACCATTTTGTGTTATACTCTTCTTAGATCTGCAACAACACATAGTCGGAGGAAATACCATGAGTGAAGAAAAAACCACCCATTCAAAGCTTTCAGAAGCTCGCAGACGAGCAAATAAGAAATACAATGATCGATTCGTTGAAATGAAAGTTCGTGTAACCCCAGAAAAACGTTCCATCATCAAGGAACATGCTGAAGCTATGGGAGAAAGTGCAACTGCCTTTATCAACCGAGCCATCGACGAAGCCATGAAACGGGATCTTTCCGAATAGCGACATATAGCGGTATATTCGCATTTCGCTTCCGGAAAACAAAAAAATCCGGTGACACATGGATACAATTCCACACATCACCGGACGATTTTTATCCTCATAAATTTTCTCATGAGCAATCTACAATGTGTACTTTTCTACATAAATAATATCATGTACAAGGTTCTTCCTTTAAAGGAAAAGAAATCAGCATCGTAATAGCATATCTCAAAGTATGTTCTTACTTTTTTTCCAGACTGCATCTGTAGATCCAGATACTCGTCATAAGACAGAGTATCTCCTCCGACCATGTCGTCTTTTCCCTGTGGATCAAAATCAATCAGTCCCCACTCTGTAGTGGCAAGCAGTTTCTCTCCCCAGAATTCTTTCTTAAATTTCTGCCACTTCTCATTTTCTGGGCATTCTGCCTTATAATCTGCTTTACCAGTTGGAAAAATCCCCTCAAGTCCGTAAAGTTGTTGTATCCTCCAGTGCAATCGTTCAATCCTTTTGCAGAACGGACGAGAAATCCCTTAGAGTTCATCATGTCGAAATCTATGGGGTGGTTCCTGCATTCATGGAATGAAAAATATGCATACTTTTTTTGTTTCGTTATCCTTAAAATATCCGCACATATCGTAATGCCCCGTCTCAAAGGTAATAAGCCTTAATCCATATTTTGCGGCATTAATTTTCATGCTCTTTTTCATGTCATTTGCAAAATCTATAAATTCCTTGGAATTTTTCCCATAGTCATCTTTTATTGTTTTTCCCTGATATTTTCTGTATAGTTCTTCCAAAACGTTTTCCTTTCATATTCTGAACTTTTGAAAGGATGTCGCCATTGATAACATTTTTATTATGCAGGAATGAGGCGGTAATCGCAAACACAATCCACAATACAAAATGATGTTCTTTTTTTCTGGATGTTTCTGTGATATACTTATACGCGGTCGTATCAGACCGGAAAGGAAATATTATGTTACAAAAATTATATGTTTTTTTCAAGAAAGAAACTGTTTTGTCAATTGCAGTGATCCTTGCACTTCTTTCTATGTTCTGGATCAGACCTGATAAGGTTTATTTTAATTATATCGATTTCAGGACTCTCGGGCTCCTCTTTTGTTTGATGTCAATCGTAGCTGGTTTGAAGGCAATTGGTGTTTTTGATATGCTTGCAAAAAAATTGCTGATGGGAACATCGGGAACTGTGGGTGTAATCAGGCTGTTGGTGCTTTTATGCTTCTTCCTGTCAATGGTGATTACCAATGATGTAGCATTAATTACCTTTGTTCCTCTTGCACTGATCATTGTACATAAGCTGCCAAAGGAACTGACCAATTACTGGCTTCTTAAAATAGTAGCCATGCAGACAATCGCTGCTAATCTCGGAAGCATGCTCACACCAATCGGAAATCCGCAGAACCTTTATCTATATGCCAGAGCAGGGATGTCCGCGGCAGAATTAATAACCCTGATGCTTCCCTATTCCGCCACAGCACTTATCCTTCTTCTGATATGGATACAGGTAGCCGCTGCCAAAGCACCTCACGTATGCGGTTCCGAAAAAGATAAAACTCTTTTGGGCTTCTCTGACAGAAAAGAACTTAACATGGAATACCTGGCCGCTTACCTGATCTTATTTACAATCTGCCTGCTCACTGTTGCACGTATCATTCCATACCAGATTCCTCTTGTATTTGTTCTTATATATATGCTGCTAAGAAACAGGGAAAATATAAGCAGGGTGGATTACTCCCTGCTTGCCACCTTTATCGCATTATTTATTTTTATCGGCAACCTTGGAAGGATTCCGCAATTCAGCAGTTTTCTGGAAAGAATCATGGCAGGAAGGGAAACACTTACTGCTGTTCTTGCCAGTCAGATTATGAGCAATGTTCCCGCTGCGCTTCTTTTATCCGGCTTTACAGATAATTACCGGGCTTTAATTGTCGGAACCAATATTGGAGGTCTCGGCACTCTGATTGCATCCATGGCAAGCCTGATAAGTTTCAAATATATTGCAAAAGAAAACAGGAATCTGAGAGGGAAGTATTTGGGAATATTCACAGCCTCCAATATTATATTCATGATATTCATGTTAATATTGTATTTTTTTCTTAGATAAAGGTTTTCCCGGAATTACAAAAGCTATAGCAATTCTTTCTTTGCAAAAAATTCTCCGCGGCACTCTCCCATCCTGGAAGAAAAGCTGCGGAGAAATAAATATATTTTCGGTGCCAATATAAAGATCATTAATCTTTACACCACTTTACAACTTTCAAATTGTCTTATAAATATAGTTTTTTCAACCTTCCTATTTTAGTTTTCTATATTCTTCATCACTTACCGGTTCAAGCCATTCATTGGAACTATTTTCGCCCGGAACTTCTATTGCCAGATGTGAAAACCATTCATCCGATGCGGCGCCATGCCAGTGTTTCACTTCTGCCGGAATATTGATGCAGTCGCCTGGCTTCATTTCTACAGCTTCTTTACCTTCTACCTGATAATATCCTCTTCCGGCAACGCATACCAGAATCTGTCCGCCTCCACTTTTTGCATGATGGATATGCCAGTTATTTCTGCATCCTGGTTCGAATGTCACATTGAAAATTCCAACCTGAGAAGTAGAAATCGGTGCAAGAAAACTCCTGCCCGAAAAATACTGTGCAAAGCCATCGTTTGGTTCACCAATTGGAAATACCATCTCTTTTGCATGCGCCCGCATCGCTTCCTCTTCGTATGGCAAATCTCCTTCGCCTGTTTCCCACACTTCCTTTGCAAGATTGAAAACAGCCCATGCTTTTGGCCATCCTGCATAGAATGCAACATGTGTGATCACAGCAGCAATCTCTTTTTGTGTCACACCATGATTTTTTGCATTTTGAAGATGATATCTTAAAGAAGAATCCGTAATTCCGGAAGCCATCAGAGCAACCACTGTAATAATGCTTCTTGTTTTTACGTCGATGTCCTGATTATTCCAGTTTTCGCCGAAAAGTACATCATCGTTAAAATGTGCAAATTCCGGTGCGAATTCACCAAGTGTATTTCTTCCTGCTGTCTGTACTATTTTTCCCATATTCTGTATACCTCCATAACGCTGTTATTTATAAAGAGTTTACCCATTCAGTGATTTCCTGTTTCGTTCCACAATTTAACAGTCTGCCTTCTGTAATAACTGCGTCTGATGCAGATGACTGCAATTCTTTCACAGTGTTCCCAAATCCACTTCCTCCGGATGTTGCAAAAAGCACAATCTTTTTACCACTGAAATCGTAAGCTTCTAAAAATGTATTGATGATTGTCGGAGCCACATACCACCAGATTGGGAATCCCAGAAGGATCTCGTCATAAGAACTCATATCCATCTCTTTTTTCATAATCGCCGGTCTATATTTTTTATCACTCATTTCCACACTGCTTCTGGATTTTTTATTCATCCAGTCAAGATCAAGCTTTGTATATGGAACTTTCGGCTCAATCTCAAACAAATCCGCTTTTGCTTCCTCTGCGATCATCTGTGCTACTTTTTTTGTTGTTCCGCTTGCACTGAAAAATGCCACTAATTTTTTACTCATAATAAAAAGCCCCTTTCTATACGTATTTTTCACAAAAAAATAGATGTATAAGATTTACATTCATCTTACACATCTATTTTAAGCTCTATCGCTTCATTATGTCTAATGCTTATATTGAATTTTGTTTTATGCCTGAAAAGCATTAATCTCCTCGATCATTTTACGGACTGCCAAAGAATATGGGATATTCCGTCGCCAGGCAATCACCGTACTAGTCTTGATTTCAGGAGAAATTCTTCGCTGTACAAGAATATCCTCTCGCCAATACTTTGCAGCACCCTCAATTGAAATTGGATACCCCAGTCCATTTGCCGCCATAACTCCGGCATTCGTTCCAAGATTACTCGTAAAAGCAATCTGTAATTTTGAAAAGTCTTTCCCAAACCAGTTGGCAAGTTCACTTTGAACGTTCATTCTTTCCGGCAGGATCAAGGGCTTTCCAATAAGATCTTCTTTTTTTATAAACTCTTTTTCTGCCAGCGGATCATCCGGCCGCATTCCGACACACCAGTGATCGCAATCTGTGATCCGGATATAATCCAGCCCTTCGGTGTCCACTGGCTCCATGAATAATGCAATATCTACAATTCCTTTGTTCATCATCTCATACACTGCATCTGCTGTTGCAGTATGCAATACAATCTGAACCAGCGGATATTTTTCTTTATATGTTTTACATATCTTCGCCAATGTCTCCACTGCTGCAAATTCACCGCATCCAATGGTTATCGTGCTCTCTACAACCTCTTCTTTTCCTTTCAGTTCCTCAAGCGTCCTTTCCTCAAGATTAAGAATCTCCAAGGCCCGCCTTTTTAATAAAATTCCTTCATCAGTGAGCGATATTTTCTTCCCGTTTCGAATAAATAATGTTATTCCCAGGTCCTCTTCAAATGCCGCCATTTGTCTGGATAGCGTTGGCTGGGTAATATGCAATTGTTCTGCTGCTTTTGTAAAGCTCTGTTCTTTTGCTACTGTTAAAAAATAGCGTAATAATCTTAATTCCATATCTTTATATTCCTACAAATTTTTCTTGTAACCATTCTATCATATTGCATCCCAGACATATCTGCACAAAATACCGTGGGTTATTTTTGGGTTATTTTCTAACCGCCTATGCCCTTCAAACTGTGATTTTACTGGCTTTTGGGCGAAGCTTTCAAAGAGTACCGTGGCATATAAATAGTATTTTTATCATTGTTCTTAAACGCCTCTTCCTTTTCCACTATTATAGCTGATCGTACTTGGCCGCACTCCCTTTTGCCTTATCTACCGGATACTTTGCTTCATTCTGCGACATCTTCATATTTATGATTTCATCTGCATCCAGTTCCAGTTTGTCTAACAGATTCTGACTATAAACCAAAACATCCGCCAATTCCTCCTTGACATGTTGCAGATCATATTCTTCATCAGACCACTGAAAACACTCTAATAACTCTGCTGCCTCAATTACGATTGATTTTGCAAGATTTGCCGGCGAATGAAACTGATCCCAGTTTCGATCTTCTGTAAATTTTCTAATTCTGTCTATTGTTTCATACTTCATAATTAAATACTCCTTTATTTTGCTACTTCTAACAATGCTTTCTGACAAAGTGAAATTATTCAGTTCAGCATTTTTAGAGCGTGTCTGAAAAAAGCTTTCTGCAAGATGTGCGTCACAATTTGTGGGATATTTTGCCCGGATGAGGGCGCCGTAGTGGGCTACGGCAACTGAATTCGGGTGAAATATCCCGCAAAGTGGGGCGTGCAGATTGCGGGAATGATTTTTCAGACACGCTCTAATGTTTCATCAACACTATTTTATACATGCAGATTTTTCTGCATCTCTTCTTTAAATTCTCTTCCTTTAAACAATATCACTGCTACAAGAAACAGGAAACATATTAACGCTCCAAACATACTTACTGTTGGATTTTTCACCACTTTGCATAAGAGTAAAATTCCCGGAAGAATCAATCCGTATCCGGCAGCCATAATTTCGTAAATAAGATACTCTCGCACAGGACATTTCCGCACCTTAGCGATTACAAACATCGCTGTAAGTGTAGATACACTCATGATCGGCAGCACAAGATCTACAGACCAACTGTGCCAACCGGTCAGTGCATCCCATATAAAGCAGATAATAGTACCAATAAAAAGCTGCCACATCGCATTTTTCAGCAGGTTATAGCGTTTAAAAAATCCAATCGATGAGGCAATCCACATTGTCACAACGCCTCCGGCTGTGAATAAGGTCCAGCGAATTCTAGGATGGAAATTATACTCCGTAACAAGCATTGCTGCAACAATTGCAATACACAGAAAGCTATAAATTTTATAGACTTTCATTTCCTGTTCGCTTGGCTCATCTGTCTTTGGAAATTCAGGTTTTACTTTTTCAGATGCAATTCCCTGTTCTTTTAACAAGCGATAAAAATTACGTTCAATGTTCACTGTGTCGTATCTGGATGTAAATGCAAATGATAATTTATCCTGAAAAGAACACAAACACAATTCAAACTTAGGAGTGTTTGTGTACACACCAAATCGTTCAATATAAGGCACATAACTCGCATGCATTTTAACCGCACTCATATTAGAGAAGATTGCTGTCGTGTTCTTCTCTGAATATTTTGCCCCGGCCTGAATACATAGATTTTTCAGTTCCAAAGGTGCAAGCCTCAGAATCGGATGCAGTTCCAAAGCAAGCAACTCGCTGATATGTGCTGACATCTTTTCTTTTGTCAGTTCTGTCTCAAAAAATTCTTTCGTATATTTCAGTATTGCCTCAAAACTTTGATCTTGTGTAGTAAAATTATATCCCGGCTCAATCCAATTAAAAAAATTCAGCATCGATAAAGACGGGAAAAACTTTCTTAAGTTAACCGGAACCATTAACACAACCGGCTTTTTCTTTGCATTTTAGACATTTCTTCATTTATTGCCATCATAAATAATGCTGTCAAAAAGACTGTCATAGATACTCCGAGTTCCCTGCTCCGCTTCAATACTGCCTGAACTGAAACAACAGATTCATGGACGTGCAGATGATTTCCATCTTTCTTTTTTCTCCGTATCTGGAAAGCATGTAGTTTCTTTTTTCCGGTCGTTTCTGATCTTTTGAATAATATTTCAAAAAACTATCAACTTCTTGATCTTGTACCGTCATATCTTCTGGTAACAATGAAACTGGTTCTAATCCATTTACTTTGTGAATAAGATAGAGATAATTTTTTTACCAGTTCTTTTTAAAAAATTCTGTCGCTCCTGTGCCATCTGTCAATACATGGAATACTTCGAAGTTGATTCGTTTTTTATAATAGGTTACTTCAAAAAGCAGTGTCTTCTTATCCTTTATATAGAGTCTACTACAAGGCTCTTTGTACTCTTCCTTTACAATCGGTCGTAAATTACATGGCTCAAGATAATGCCAGAATAATCCTTTGCGAAGCACCATTAAAAACGTAGGAAATATTTCTATTGTCTGATTCAATGCTTCCTGCAAAACGTCAGGATTTACTTCTTCTTTCAATTCGCAGTAAAAACGAAACACTCTCGTATCTTTTTTATTACTGGCAGCAGAATATAATTTTGCTGCATTATCTAGTTTTCTCCAACGTGCTTTTTTCTTATTCACAGTGTTTCCTCTTTCAGAAATTCATTGATATAGGTGAAACTTTCCTGTACATGAAGCTGCTTGATCCCCAACGCAAAATATCCATGTAATGCATCTTTGATCCGATGTATCTCCACATAATTTCCAGCCTCTTTTAAGCGCTTCCCATATGCTTCCCCTTCATCTCGAAGTGGATCAAATTCACATGTAAGAATCAATGTATCAGGTTGATTCGCTAAATCTTCTGCTATGTATGGTGCAAAATAAGGATTCTTCTTATCCTCTTTATTTCTCGCATAAAGATCAATATAATCCTGCATCTTCCCAGCTGTCAAAAGATAATCTGTTCCATTTTCCCTAACAGATGGAAATGGTGAATTTTCTGTATAATCATTATATGTAGCCGGGTAGATCAGTATCTGTCTTTTTGGCATAAATTCTCCACAATCTCTAGCCATCAAAGATAATGCTGCACAAAGATTCCCTCCGGCACTATCTCCGATCAATGTAATATTTTCGGGTTTTATGTTGAGCATAAAATCTCCGGAATATAATGTTTTCGCAACGGCATAACAATCTTCCAGACCTGCCGGGAATTTATCTTCCGGTGCCAGTCGGTATTCAACTGCAACTACATATTGTCCGGTTGCATTAGCCAGCCGAGCACAAATTCTTTCATAATTATCGATACTCTCTGTAACCCAGCCGCCGCCATGTATAAACAAAAGCATCTTTTTATCTTGAATATTATGTTTCTTTTCTTCACTCTCACGAAAACTTTTTTCAGTTGGAAAGAAAATACGAATCGGGACTGCATGACTCCCGTTATATATTTTCTCATCTATTTTTTTATAAAAAATCTTCATCGGATCCAATCGTTTTAAATCCGCCATATGACGAAATGCTTCTACTTCCACACCATCAAAAGACAGAGCTTTCAAAATCTTCTTCGCTGTCTGATTAATCAATACTATATTCTCCTTATACCCGTTCTTATGTCTGTAAAAGACTACGAGCCCATTATATCATAAAGTGCTTATTAAAGTGAATTTAATATTGCAAAAAGCACCAGCCAACTGAATGACTGGTGCTTTTAACATCAATATGCTTTATTTTGTATAAACTGTATTCCCTTTTGCAATTACTTCAACAAGCTGAAGTTCCTGGTCAAGAATACAAAGATCCGCATCATAGCCTTCTTCAACCTTACCTTTTCCTTTGAGCCGAAGAATATCTGCCGGATTAGATGTAATTGTAGAAATAGCTATTTCTAAAGGAATTTCTGTTTTAAATACACATTCCTTTACTTCCTTAAGAAGGCAGCTGGACTGTCCAACGCCCATTCCAAGGAATTCGCCATCACTACTGTACATCGGAAGGCTTCCCTGTCCATCAGAAGAAATTGTCATGCGGTCAGGATTTACTCCTGCATCCAGCATCCGTTTGATACCATTACATACACGTACCTCATCACAGATAGTTTCCCAATAGTCAATATCTTCATTTCCGGTAAAGTCTACTGCTCCGCCTTTCAGCGCATACTCAATCGACTTGCCAAAAAGCATCTCATTTCGATTGATATGTGTTGGCAGTATTTGAGAAGCCGGTATCTCTGTCTCATCTACCACTCGTTCAATAAGATCTAAGCATCTCGGACTGTCGCCAAGATGAACATTTACAATACCTGCTTTCCCAGAAAGAACACCGCCAAGTCTTGTATCCGCAACGACACGCGCAAATTCCTCAAAAGTCGGCTGTGAAGAACGATGATCAGAAATCGCGATTTCTCCGGTTCCAATGATTTCCTGAATCATCATAATATCTTTGACAATACTGTCCGTCAACGTGTGAACCGGAATCTGATAACTGCCTGTATAACAGTATGCAGACATTCCCTGCTCATTCAATCCTTTTGTCTTTGCAACCAGTGCACACATATCACGACCGATTCCATCCGTTCCAAGGCAACCAACAACTGTTGTTACTCCAAACTTCGTAAGTCCTTCCATAGTTGCTTCCGGAGTACGATTGGCGAATCCACCTTCACCACCGCCTCCAAGTACATGAACATGACAGTCAATGAATCCCGGAGTTAAAAGTAACCCCTCTCCATTGATTATTTCTGTCTCAGAAAGAAATCCTTCTGCGGATATAGAACCTGCATCTTTAATCTTGACAATCTTATCATTGATTGTAAGTACATCTTTTTTCCCCAGATGCTGTGGGGCATAGACATCAATATTCTGAATTAATTTCATCATAAATCTCTCTCAATTATCAAATGTATGTTTTAGAATCCAATTCCAACTGCAATAAGAATTGTAATGATTGCACCAATCATTAATACACCAAGGAATTTCCACATGAATTTAATCCAGTTAGACCACTCAATCTTTGCAATTGCAAGGGATCCGATCAAACATCCTGATGTAGGAACAATCAGGTTTGTAAATGCATCACCAAGCTGGAATGCAACTACAGCTGTCTGACGTGAAACACCTAACAGGTCTGACAGTGGAGCCATGATCGGCATTGTGATCGCAGCCTGTCCTGTTCCGGATACAACGAAGAAGTTGAATACGGACTGGAACAGATACATAAGTACTGCTGCAACTGCTCCGGAAACTCCAGACAGTGCATTTGAAATATTATACATAATTGTATTAATAACCGTAGGTGTTGTCGGATCAGATCCACCAAGAACCTGCATGATACCCTGTGCCATAGCAACAACAAGTGCAGCACCTATCAGGTCTTTTGCTCCATCTTTAAATGATGTTGCGATATCATTCAGTTTCATATCGTTCAGTTTAAAGATAACTCCAATCACACCGGAAACAATTCCCATAATGAAGAACTGAGTAGCAATCTCTGGCATGTAGTATCCTTGAGTCATAACTCCCCAAACTACCCATACTACTGTAGCAGCCAGTGTCAGAAGAACTAAAATGTGTCCAAGACCAAATGAATGTCCTTCGTCAATTCCTGTTTTTTCATTCTGCTCACGGAAATATGCATCGGTCTTATATGCGATTGAGATTGTCGGAGTCTTTTTGATCTTTGATGCATAGAACATAGTCATTCCACAGCCGAGTGCTGTAAATACTACCCACATTACCATACGGAATCCTGCTCCGGAGAATACGTCAATACCTGCAATTCCCTGTGCAATACCTACAGAGAATGGATTCATCCATGATGAACCGAAACCAATCTGTGTTGCAACATAAGTAACAAGAACTGCAATAACTGAATCGTATCCAACTGCTACAAACAACGGACAAAGAATCATAGTAAACGGAAGTGCTTCTTCTCCCATTCCAAAAACTGCTCCACCAAGAGAAAACAATACGAAAAGTATCGGAATCAGCAGTTTTTCTGCTCCCTTTGCCTTACGGATCAATCCAATCAATCCGGATTCAATCGCTCCTGTACGGATCATGATACCGAATGCACCGCCTACTACCATAAGAAATGCGATAATCTCGATTGCAGAACTGCTTACGATTCCGTTATACATATAGTTGAAGAATCCTGTTCCACCATCTCCACTAAAGAGTGCTACTCCTTCTGTTACTACATTTCCTGCATCATCTGTCAGATACTGGAAACTTCCGTCTTTGATTACTGTACGGGTTTTCTCAACACCATTGATCATATACGAAATATCCTGTGTTTCGTAAAATCCCTTTGGTACAAGGAAAGTCAGAAGTGCAGCGACAACAACTACTAAAAAGATAATAATGTAGGTGTCAGGCACTTGAAACCCCTTGTTAAAAGACTTTAACCCTTTTCCTTCTTTTTTGCTCATTTTCGAGTTTCCCTCCCATTTTTGATATACTATATCAGTGTACCATAGAATGCCTAAAATATAACTAAAAATTTACATATTTTATCAATTTTTGTCATTTCCCTGTATTTTTATACATCAAAAGATAGGTGTTTTATTCAATCAATCACATCATTCTGAAATCTTGACAAATGTTCATAAGGTAATATCAGTCTTCCCCTGAACAGTCCGCACCCATCATTGATCAGACTGTTATCTACTGCGGAAAACATATTTACATCCAGATCTGCCAGTTCCAGCTGCAAAAGACGCATGCCCCGTTCATAGGCTTCATCGAAATAAACGCACTCGCCTTCTGGAATAGCATCACGTCTTTGCACGCTCATCCTGCTGTTTTTTCTCATATCCCAGATGATTCGCCGGACCAATTTCCGCAGTGTCATCCATTTTCTGAGTACGCAGCTGCACTTCCATGAAAGAGCGGGAACTGTTGTCATAAACTGTGATATGCAAGGACTGATACCCTTCCCTGTTGGTTCCACAGATATAATCCCGATAATAGGGCTTCACATCTTCATTTAGAAGCGGCGATGTACTTTTCTTCACTCCATAAGCAGACTCCACAGTAAACCCTCTCTCTTCCAGAAAGCCAGGCAGAACATTGGCAATCTCATAAAGATAACGGATCGACGCCATTTCCTGATCTTCTCCTGGTTTCAGATGACACTTTGGCATACATAACACAATCCTGTATGCAATAAAATCCCGAAAACAGCTGAGTTTATTTTTCAGTTCCGGCACAGAAGGATAGGTTCCATGTTTTGTATAATAATCGTAAATATATTCCACAATGTAACCGTTAAATTTCTCCTCCGCCCGAATCAGCGACTTAATCCTTCCTTTAAATGTAAATGCAAGAAAGGGATACTCATGAGCCATATATTTATAAAATTCCCTGATCTTCTGGGACTGGGCCGTAAGGAAATCATTGTGTTCTAAAAGCTCTGTGATCTGAATCAGGAAATTCACATGCATCATATCAATTTCATTATGAGTAAGTTTCGCTTCTTTTCTCAGATCCCGGGTATATTTCTGTAAAATTTTTAAAACCGTATCTCCTGAATACAGATAATCATTTAATGTAATCATAAGTTTTTCCTCTTTTGGAGTTATAGCGTGTTTGAAGATTGTAGAAATGATTTTTCAAACACGCTATAATCTATAACCGAAATTTAGTTTTTCATTAATTTTAATGCTTTGTCAATATATCTACTGTTCTGTCAGCCTTTAACCAAACTGCTTCTTTTTCTTCATGAGTAACAAAGATCAACGTCTTTCCCTCCGTCTTTTTCAAAATATAATCAATTGTTTTTGCTCTGGTTTTTTCATCAAGACCTCTGAGAGGTTCATCCATGATCACACAGTCTGATTCAGCCAGCAATGCCCTCAGGATAGATACTCTCCTGCGCATTCCTCCACTCAGTTCACGAACCGGTTTCTGCCATATCTCAGTAAGCGCAACTGCTTTATACGCCTCCTCCAGTTCTCTGTCTGTTATTGTTTCTGTACATACCAGTCTTATATTAGAAGCAGCGCTCAGATTTTCACACAGACGATCTTCCTGAAATACTGCACTGAGTTTCCTGTCACTTACCCCTTCTATTTTCCCCTTATCCGGAACATCCAGTCTCAGAAGAAGCCGTATCAGTGTTGTTTTGCCACATCCGGATCTTCCTCTGATACAAGTGGTTTTCCCTTCCAGAAAAACACAGGACAAGTCTTGCAGTACCTGCTGTTCTCCGTATGCTTTACTAATATGATCTACCTTTATATCCATATCTCTTCTCCGCCTGTAACAGACCTCATAAATAATGCATTTAAGAGGATTATCATAAATCAAAATTTCCGTTATCTATGTTCTATCATATAAACTACTCTGCTTACAATTCCAAGAAAACACTTTTCAAATACAAAACTGATCACAATTATCACAATTGTCCACGCAAAAAGATCCGGAGTATTCAGATATATTTTTGCATTATACAGTTTCTCACCAATAGAACCTGAAGGTACTCCGATAACCTCTGCTGCCACTCCTGCCTTCCAGCACATTCCAAGAGAAAGCCTGCATGCTGAGAGAAAATAAGGCAGTACCTGCGATACATAAATATACCTGATCTGTCTTCTGAGATTCACACGAAATACTTTTGCCATTTCCAGTATCTTCCTGTCCGTCTGTCGTATTCCCTCAAAGATATTTGTATATATCACCGGCAGAACCATAAGAAAGGAAATAAAAACTGACAGATTTTTCGAAGGAATCCATATCAGGCACAAAATAATAAAAGATGCCACAGGTGTAGATTTGACCACTGCGATCACAGGTGCCGTCAGGATTTCCACTGTTTTTGACCAATATGCCAACACTGCCAGAAAGATTCCCAGAAACACAGCCAGAAGAAATCCTGTCACAATGCGTACAAAACTAAATCCGACAGACTGCCAGAAATTTCCGCTGAAAATCAGTTCAAAAAGCTTTCGGACAACAGAAACAGGAGATGCCAGAAGGATCTCCTGTTTCAGATACATACTCGCAAACTGCCAGATTGCGATCCAGAAAAACACTGCTAATATGCGAATTCCTGTATATTTCGTTCCATTGTCAGTTTTTGCTCTATCGTGTGTAATAGAATGCATCATCCGGCAACTGTCCTCCTATAATCTCAGGATTCTGATCATCCAGAGTTGCCAGATATCCTGAAAGCATGGTTTTCATCTCATCACCTTCAATAAACACAATACTGCAGTCAGGGATTGCTTTCTGTGCAACTTCTTTTGCAATAATATCATGATCTCCTATGATCTGGGCCGCAACTTCTATGTCACTGTTGACAAAATCTACAGATTCTTTATAAGCATCCATAAAATCATTTACTTTATCTGCATGATCCTGAACAAACTCATTGTTTGCGATCACAACTCCTGTCACAAGTTTACTTCCGTCATCCATGGAATCTTCCCACAGTTTGTTCAGATCCAGGGCAACCTTCAGCTTATCGTTTTTCATCAGCGCTGTAGTTACAAAAGGCTGCGGAAGAAGTCCGACTGCTGTCTGATCCTGCACAAGTGCGGAAACTACCTCTGCGTGCTCAGTATTTAAATTCAACAGTCACATCTTTTTCAGGGTCGATTCCATTCGCTTTAAGAACAGAGTTCAGGGCATATTCCGGAGTTGCACCCTTCCCACTGGCATAAATAGTCTTTCCCTTAAGATCCTCCACAGATTTTACACTGTCTCCATTCTCCACAAGATAGAGAACACCCAACGTATTGACCGCCAGAACACTGACATCCTTATCTGTCTTCTGATACAACGTTGCTGCCAGATTTGCCGGAACAGCTGCAATATCAAGCTTGTCCTGTACTACCATCGGAACAATCTCATCCGGAGATGCAGCAATCGTAAAATCGTATCCGTCTTCATCAAGAAGCTGCGCCATTCCCATTGCTGTCGGACCTTTCAGAGCGCCTATCCGGACAGCATCCGAAGATGATCCTTCGGATGCCCATACGCTGACCTCTCCAGTGTTACCGGTCAATCCTGCACAGATACACAAAGCCATTGCACAAATCATCAATTTTCTTTTCATTTTACTCAACATCCTTTCTTTATTTAAGAATTTAAAAATCATTTACAGCAGTTCAGAAAAATAATACAAATAAGGCGCAAAACTCTGTCTTTATGTCCCTGATTTCAAATCTGCCAGTATTTTTCTTAATTTACTTCCATAATCTTTTCCTGCTGCCCAGCCGCCGCCATAAGGATTTTCCTGGATTCCCAGCCATTCCACGTAAGGCGCCGTCTCTCTTGTCACGTAATCGAAGCGTTCATCTACACATTCCTGATTCAGGGAATCTGTGGAGGCGTAGGCTTTGAGATGCTGAACCTGAGCACGTATTCCTGTTCTTACATCCGGAAATGCGATTCCTTTGACTCCACCTCCGGTTGTTCCAAGACCTGCGAAATTGAACTGGTCGATTCCCGCATCACCACCGAAACTCAGCCATCCGGTTTCCAGCATTGCCTGCGCAAAAACTACTTCACCACGTACATTCTCGGCATTTGCCTCCTCTACAATAATATTGCAAAAGGTATCTATATCAGATGCTCCGCCGCCACTGAGTTCTTCAGATGGGTAAGTGCATCCCTGACTGTTGTATAATGAACACATTTCATCGACGGAAACAGTTGTTCCACCCATAATCGTGTAGTATCCATAAGTATTATCTGTCGGGTCTTCATCGGAGATAATTTCTTCTCCGTTATTTTCTGCATTTTCGAGATATTTAGGTTTGGAGATCTGTCCCTCTCCTGAATGATCAGTTTCCTGACTGTTTTTTTCTGCACTATCAGTTGTTTTAGCTATCGTGTCGTCATCTGGGGTATCTGCAGCATTGTCTGCTGCGCTGTTTTCTGTATCAGTGGACGCTATCCCTTCACTGGCACTTACCAAAGCAGGTGCCCCGAACATCAGGGCACCTGTTATTGTCATAAGCAGCCAGAAATATTTTCCCGGCACTTTTTTCATCTTATGCGTTTACCTTTCTCATTGCAGCTTCTACCACATGACCAACCAGTACAGAAGTTGTTACACTTCCAACACCGCCAGGTACAGGTGTAATAGCATCTACGATAGGCTCTACTGCTGCGTAATCAACATCACCGCAGAGTTTGCCTTCTGCATTTACGTTGATACCTACATCGATGATTGTCTGGCCTTCTTTTACATATTCGGCACCAACAACACCGGCGCGGCCTGCTGCTACAATAATGATATCTGCTTCACGTGCTACAGACGGCATATCTACAGTTCTTGTGTGGCAGATCGTAACAGTTGCGTTCTTTTTAACCAGCATCATTGCTGCAGGTTTACCAACAACAAGGCTTCTTCCGATTACTACTGCCTTTTTGCCTGTGCAGTCGATTCCGTAATGATCAAGGATTTCCATACAAGCCTGTGGTGTACATGGCGGGAAACCAATCTTCTTGCCTGTGAATACACCGGACATGGAAAGGTCTGTCATACAGTCAACGTCTTTTTCAGGAGCAAGTGCATTCTCGATCACTGCCTGATCCAGATGTTTTGGAAGCGGACGGAATAATAATACGCCGTGAATGCTGTCATCTTTGTTTACTTTATCGATTGTTGCAAGAAGTTCTTCCTGGGAAACATCTTCCGGAAGTAAAATTTTCTCACATGCAACGCCTAAAGTTTCACAGCGTTTTGTTGCTCCTCTTTCATAGGAGATATCGCTTGGGTTTTCACCAACACGGATGATGCAGAGGGTAGGATTTACTCCTTTTCCCTGAAGCTCTGCTACGTTTGCTTTGATTTTCTCGTTTAATGCTGCTGTTACTTCTTTACCTAATAACTGCTTAGCCATTTGTCGTTCCCTCCGAAATTATACGTTATTATTCTATACTGTATCTGAATGATTTCAGCATAACCGCCTCATAAATCATATGCACTCTGTAAAAAAATACATCTCAATAAATAATGTTACACTTTATTAAAAGAGACGGAAAACAATACAGAAATTTCTATTTTATTTACTATTATTTCAGTCTGCCAAGTACGCTGTTGAATGTGTCATCTGCGATCTTTGTATATTTCTCAAGCATGGCATCTGCTTTTCTGTTTAATTCTTCTGCATACTCTCTGTCAGCCATGGATTTTGTGTTGATGTATACGTTCAGGCTGGCACCCTGTAATGCTGCTTTACAGAAAGCTGCACCAACGCCTGCATCACTGATGGCAAGCTTAGAGCCTTTTGCACCGAATTCTACGATCAGTTCAATTGCTTCACAGCATTTCTCCATGATCTCCATTGGTACAGAGCAGGCATCTTTTAATACGATCTCCATGACTCTGGCTTTCTCAGCTTTCTCTTCTTCTGTTTCCTTTGGCATTCCATATGCCTTTGATAATGGCTCGAATACTTCTGCATCACGCTCGATCAGACGGAGGAAATCCTTCTGTAACTGATCGCATTTTGCTTTTAATTCGTACATTTCGTCTTCAACATCCGCATATTTCTTTTTTCCTACAGTAAGGCTTCCTACCATATTTCCAAGAGCAGTTCCTACTGCACCAACTAATGCAGACGCACCGCCGCCGCCCGGAACCGGAGCCTTAGATGCCAGAACTTCAACGAATTCTGTACATGTACTTGTTGAAAATCCCATTTTTTCTCCCTCTTTCTTTCTGTTTATATTTACTTATCTGACTCTGATATCCGCAGATTATTCTGCAATCTCTATAATCCTGATATCATTTGTCATTTCTGAACGCATTTCAGGTATGCTTTCAGAGAACCAATAATCACATCTCCCATAACTGCCATATCCTCTGCCTGGAAAGAAACAGGGAAGTTGTCAGAAAAGAGAATCTGTGAAGACGGCGGAAATTCCTCATCGCCCTCCCAGAGGATCATCTGTATTTTATATTCCGGAAAAATTTCTACTTCATAGGCAATATCTCCATGCTTTACAGGTATGGCACTGATATGCTCCATGATCGCCCTGAAATCTCCCGGACGGTTACCATAGGAAAATGCCAGACGTTTGATACATCTGCCGTCAAACTGTCTTAAATATACTTCTCCCCATGGCATCTCCCGGTATGTCTTAAATTTTCCGGAACTCTCAGACTTCACACCGTTTAAAAGAAAACGAATCGTCAGGATCCTTGCATAGATCATGTTCTCCAGTGGATAAAAACCTTTATCATCCGGAGTATGTGTTACTTCAAAATCCGGCCATGTAATCTGATACTGTGTTCCAAGAAAAGTTAAAGTCAGTTTTTGGGTTTCTTCATCGTAAGGAATAGACAATCTGGAAGCGATCTCCTTCGGGTCTGCAGCTGCAAACTCCTGAGTGTAATGCTCCCACGGCATTCTTTCCTTACTGTCTTTTTCATAATTTAAGTCATTTAAACTAAATGCCATATAAATCTCCATAAACAAGACAGATCAAAGGGATCCAAAGATCTGTCCTGTTATTTTATTTCTCTAGATATTCATAATTTCTCATATAGAAATTACTGAAATTCATCAGCGGTTCTGAACCTCTTCCATTACAGTCGGGAACATACTTGTATCTGTATGAGGAATAAAACATGCACCTACAAATTCATCCATATAGATCGGTACTGTAGAAAGTTCCATATATGTCATATTTGCAGCAAGTTCATAAGTCTTCTTCTCTGCCGGTGTTGACAGAAGCATCAGATACGCACCTGTCAGAGAAGAGTTACCAATGTAGTGGAATTTCTCGATCGGGATATCCGGGAACATACCGATGTTGACTGCATTCTGCATGTTGATACCGCTTCCGATACCGCCTGCAACATACACATCATCGATCATGCTCACATCGAAGTCCAGAGAAGTAAGCATTGTACGGATTGCTGAGAAGATGGCACCTTTGGCACGGATGAAGTTGTCAATATCAACTTCTGTAATCTCAACATCCTTTACAGAACCTGCCTCTTCCTCAAATGCAAGGATATAGCTGCCCATACCGTATTTGTCATGTTTGATTCTCTTTCCTTCACGGATAAATTTACCCTTGGGGTTGATGATTCCGCAGATATAAAGTTCACTGATCACATCGATGATACCGGATCCACATAAACCTACAGGTTTCGTTCCCGGATCACCTACGATCTTGTAGGTAGGCTCCATAGTCTCTTTGTCAATGGTACATGCTTCGATGGCTCCGTCTGTGGCACGCATACCACAGCTGATGTCACCACCCTCAAAGGCAGGACCTGCTGAACATGCACAGCTCATCATAAAGTCTGAGTTTCCAAATACAAGCTCTCCATTTGTACCAAGGTCGATAAACAGTGAGAATTCGGGCCTGTTCCAAATCTGGCTGACCAGAGTTCCGGCTGTGATATCGCCGCCTACATAGCTTCCGATATTCGGCGCCATAATAATATGAGCATCTTTATTGATATCAACTCCCACATCGGAAGCAAAAAGGGAATTGGTCTTAAAGAATGCAGGGATATAAGGCTCTGTACGCAACGGATCCGCATTGATTCCTGCAAACAGATGATTCATAGTTGTATTGGATGCCACACACATCCTGTAGATATGGTCTTTGGGAAATTTTGCACTCTTGCACATTTCGTGGATCATTGGATTGATAGTCTCCTTGATCACCGCATCCTGCAATTTTTTCTGACCTCCGGGTTTCTGTGATTCCACGATTCGGTTTATTACATCTGCACCAAAACGGATCTGTCCGTTTCCGGCAGAACTTTTTGCCAGAATTTCTCCATTTTCCATATTAATCAGTACAGCAGAAACTGTAGTTGTACCGATATCAATTGCCAGACCTCCGATGACCACATCCTCGTCTTTGCCAAATATATCATAGACATACATATCGTCAGAAGTAGCGCGGATCACACATTTCACTGCAAAATTGTTCTCTCTCAGTACATCAGGGAGTTTTTTCAGGACTACATATGGTATCCGTACTCTGTTGATATTTAAATATTTCCGCAATGCACGTGTCAGTCTCTCATTGTCCGGCATAGTATCATCCAGAGAGGGAACGTCCATCAGCACATCCACAACCTCCAGACTATTTTTCAGTTCAATGCCTGCCAGCTGTATATCACTCTTGGCATTTTCAAAAATGGCTATTTCCTCTTTCGAACTTAAATCAGCTACTTTCATTCTGCTCTTATAGGCAGATGCAATATCAGGTACCAGCACATTGACGTCCGCACTGATCTTGCTGCAGCAAGACAGACGCCATCCCGCCTGATATTCTTCGTCAGAAATATGTAATGTCTTTTTGCTTTCCAGTTCTCCGCTCTTTAACTGGACACGACATTTTCCGCAGGCTCCGTTTCCGGAACATGGTGCATCAATAGCCACATTGGCACTTCGTGCAACCTCCAGTAAATTATCCCCCGCATTGGCAAAAGTTTCTACCATACTGCCATCTTCGAATGAAAATGTTACCTTAAACATTCGGCAACCACCTTTCTCATAGTCGTAATAGCCTGTAATAAAACAGGGACCGAAGACCGAAGCCTTCAGCCCCCATAATTATGTATTCATTTATGTCGGTCGAATATTTTATTAGATTTCTCAGCTATACTGATTAGATTTCCAGGTAGGAATCTGCATACAGTGTATTGCCTTTGAATACATCACAGGATTTAATAGTTTCCATCAGACGAAGGTCGTTAGGATTAACGATTGCAGATGTAAGACCGTTCATCATAGCCATTGCTACAAGAGCAGAGTCCATGATCGGACGGATATGTTTCGGCATACCGTTACTGTTATTGGAAAGACCACCTGTGGAGTTCAGTCCCATATCAGAGAACATTTTGATTGCTTCAAGAACTTCCATCTGTTTGTCCTGCATTCCTTTTACAACCAGGAATAACGGGTCAAACCACAGATCTTCAGCTTCCATACCAAGAGACATACCTCTTTCAAGCATGTTCTGGCAGTGCATCATACGTTCATCATTGTCTGCTGCTACCATACCGGAAGAGCAAAGTGCGATACAGATGGCATCGTTTGCTGCTGCAAGGTCGATGTTTGTGATTCTGTCACCAGCATCAGCAGAGTTAACGATCGGTTTTCCTTTTGCTCTGTTATATACAGAGATACCAGCTTCAATAGCTTTCTTGTTTGTTGTATCCAGTGCAAGCGGAACATTGTCAAACTCTGACTGAAGGAGCTGTACTGCCCATTTCATCAGATCTTCTCCATCGTTCTCAGCAGGTCCGATGTTTACATCAAGGTAAGTAGCACCAGCGTCAAGCTGCTGTTTTGCTCTTTTGATGATCGGCTCTGGATCTCTTTCTGTAAATGCTTTGTTTACTGCAGGTGCAGTAGTGGAAAGTCTTTCTCCGATTGTTACAAATTTTGCCATAACCGTGTTCTCCTTTTTATTTATTTACACAGGAATAAAACCTGTATGCTTCTTATTAAGAGCCAGACCGGTCAGATGACCGGTCCGGCATGTCATTCCGATCAGATCTGACCGTCAGCCTGCATATCTTTTAAGAATTTAACAAGCTGTACAGCTTCTCTTGGTCCAACGATGATTTCCCATCCAGGAAGTTTTGCTTCAAGGTCACCCTTAAGAACTGCTACCTTACCTGGGATAATAAGCTTTCTGGATTTTACCTTAGGCTCAACATTTTCTTTGATGTAAGCGGAAATGCTGTTGCCGGAGAATTTACCAGCTGCCCAGGATGTCAGTACGGAAAGTCCGCCTGCATCATTGATTACCAGGTTAAGCGGAACACCGGAACGCTCCAGCTCGCCGGATACTACGAAATATGTAAGAGCGAAGTCTACAGTAGTAACTACTACTGCATTCTCATCAGCACCATTTAATGGATAGATGCCTGGCTCAACTTTCATTGGTTTCTGCGGATCAGTGAAAACGTTCTGACGCAGACCATATAATGGAAGAGCTTCTGCATATGTCATCTGCTCCATAACGATGATGGAACCATATTTCATTGTAAACATAGATGCTAAAGCTGCCTGTAAGTGAAGGTCACCTTTTGCGATCTTAACAAGGTTTACGATAGATGGATAACCAAATGTTCTGTCCTGATCTTTCAGAGCTGCACGACGAACCTGTACAGTGTTTGCAAAGGTTTCTTTGATGTCAGCGCCTGTTGTATCAAGAACAAGGTTCTTGTTTCCGAGTTTTTCAAGAGCTGCTGTTGTATCATATAATTCATTTAAGTCTTTACCGGATACACCGAGAACAACACCTGCTTCTGTAGCAACTGCGTTCATTGCTTCATAGTTGGAAGCATCTGCACCGTTTAAGACCGGTTTGCTGTCTTTGCATACTGCAAGAGCTGCTTTTGCGATTTCAGGATCTTTACATTCAAGAACTAAAGTTCTGCCAAGACCTGCAGCTTTTTCTACAAGTGCAGTATATTTAGCTGCATCTGCACCTTCGCCACAGTTTACATATACAAGTTCAGCATACATTCTTTCACCGATACGGTCATAATCTACCTTCGGGATTTCTGCAAGTTTCGCCTCTACTGTAGCATCATCCATACATGTGCACAGAGCTACTGCATATCTTGGCTTGCTTACAAATGTTTTTTCATGTCTGAATAATACTGTTTCTCCACCCAGAGTGTGCTCTTCTGCACCAGTACCAATTTTGATTGTCTTCATTGGCGGAGCAGTTGCCTCGGAAAGAGATGCTAAAGCTTCATCAGACATATGCGGACATTGTTCGATTTTCATAGCGCCCTGAGCAACTTTCATAGAGAAAGCCATACATGTTGGGCATCCGCATTCCTTACAGTTTTTCTTTGGTGTTAATTTAAAGATCTGAATACCATTCAGTGCCATTTTATTTGTTCCTCCTATTCAATTACGCAAGTGCTTTGATCATTCTGGAAATAGTTGCAACAGCTTCCGGATGTCTTAAGATGACTGCATCAGATCCGGCTGCAAGGTCAGCAGCAGCTGTCATAACTTCCATATCGATTCCACGCTCTTCTTCCGGTCCCCATTCAGGCATGTCAGCTTCAGAAGCTGTAGCTTCCTTTACGCCCCATGTCTCAGCGGATACCGGTGTAATGATAGGCATCTGCAGCATGTTATCATTCTGAGATAAAGCTGCACCTTTGATACGATCCATTGTAGATACAACGTACTCATATCCATATCCGGCAGCAGCACTGCCGATATTCATAACGATCTTCTGTGCGTTAACGCCTAACTGAGTAGTTACAACGTTAAGCTGTTTAGCAAGGTTGATATCTACGGCAGATTCTGCACCTACGATCTGATCGTAAGCAAGTCCTGCTGCAGCACCGATTGCTTTGTAGTTTTCTTCTTTTTCAGAAAGGATCAATACATTTCTTCCCTGAAGAGCTTCAGCTACTTTCGGAAGAAGTTCAGCGTCTTTTTCTACGTTCTTGCATCCTTCTACTACTAATGGTGCATCAATGGAATCTGCAACGTCTTTTACAACTGCAATAAGTTCATCAACAGATTTGTTTACACCGTTCGGATCTCCGCCTTCAAGGATAAGCGCTACAAAATCAGCACCTTCCATAGCTGCTGCTTTTTTAGCCATTTCTCCGATTGTGGAAGCTCCGTCGTAGTATGCTTTGATACCTTCGGATACAACATTCTCAAGACCCATATCAGAGATCTCCACACCGATCTTAGGTGTGTTTTCTGATGGTGCATCAAAAGAATAAAATGGATAAGTAGAGTCTCCGCCGATTGTTACAGTCTTATCTCCGCTGCCAATGGTGACTGTATTAATCTTTGCATTGAATTTCTGAAGTTTCTGATTAAACGGCATTTTTTTGGCCTCCTTAAAAAAATTACTATGTGTATGTATCTTTTCGCAGACTTACACACTATGTCATGTGTAGTATACAACATTATCCTGCCCGTTGACAAGTACAGTCTGTCATATTTTGTTAAAAAAACAACAATTTCACAGCTTTCCTTTATTTTCCATAACAAAGTGAAAAAAATTCGGCAAATTGCCATATCTAAACTTTGCTGATTCTTCATACACTCCGCATATATTTTTATCAGCAAATCATTACGGCAGCCACATTCCGTCCTTACGAAACAGAACGATTGTACTTTCACACGATCACATTCTGTATGTCCTTGAAATATAATATACTATGGTTTTTATCTATACGCTTTTGAGCGTTTAAACCCGGAGGCTTATTAAAAGCCTCCGCATGACTCACATAATACCTCCGGGAAAACCACCATCTTTACATCATCGGATCAAGGGCTAATGCCGGATGGCCTTTTTCTGTAAGGAATCCAACCAGTGTTTCCGGATCAGTAGCGATTGTTTCATCACCGATCATATCTGTAAAGTTTTCAATTCCGTAGAGTTCTTTTGCTGTGTTGTTAAGACGCTCAGCAACAAACTCTTTCAGTTCTTTTGGCATCCATACGATACGTTCAATACCGCCTTCTGCCTTCATGAACTTCTTGGAGCTGATGAAATGTTTACCATGTCCCATGAAACCAGGTGTCTGAACACCACCACCTGTCATGGATGCCATTTCTGAGAATGTCATTCCAAGAGGTGTCATGCCTGCATACTCACGGTTAGCGATAACAACACCATTGGAGAATGGCTCGATACCGCAGATACACTCGAAGCATCCGCATGATGTCATAGGATCCTGCATGATAGAGTACAGTGTAACGTGCTCTAATGCACCCTGGGATAATTTCTTAACAGCTTCATCTACATCTTCATAAGAACCAAGGTTCTCATCAATAGGTCTTTCTTTTGTAATTACCTGGCAAGGTCCGTTTGGATCCAGCTCGTGGGTAGCTTTTGCATCCAGCCATGAAACGGCACCGCAAAGTCCAAGTCTCTCAGGTGTAACAACACATACGTGAGACGGGGAGAATGCCTGGCAGAGGATACAGCTGTAATATACATCTACAGATTCGTCTGTCAGAGTATTCAGACGGTCATCACGTTTCTCGAAGATCGGGATAGCAACTTCATGACGGATTCTTGTACACTCAGCAGGATCTGTATAAATAGTAACTTCACATTTATCAACAACTGCGTCAAATTCATTCTTAACCTGTGTATAGAGAACTTCACCGATATGTTTGATCTTGAAGCCTGCAGCAAATGCATCTTTGCTGATACGGATTCTCTGCATATCTCTCTGTCCTGTATGGTATACACCTTCGATACAGTTGATGTAGTTATGGAACTTACGCTCGATAACAGGTTCAAAGTCAGGCTGCATGTTTTTACCTGCAACTTTAACAACATATGCAATGCTGTTCTTGCTGCCAAGTTCCATGTCGTCTACTTCCGGACCAACAACTGTAATCTTATGGTCTTCTACTTCACTTGCATCACATGTATGTACAAGCTCTGCACAGTCTACACGGGAACCATCGAATTCAACCTGCATGTCTTTACGACGGATAATCTCACCTTCGAATGCAGATGCGAAAGCAACCGGGATATCGATGTTTGTAATTTTGATTTTGATGTCACGTGCTTCCAGAGAAGTTGCATTCCATTTGGAGATGTCTTTCTGGCAGATCAGGCTCTTCGGTACTCTTGCAACATCTTCCTGGTTTGTGATAACCGGGAATCCAAGAGCGATAGCGCCTGCACCACAAGCTACGATCACATCATTTAACGGTGCAAATGCATTAACAAATGCAGGTACACGTTTCATTGTGTAATCCATCAGAGTTGCAGCATCACCTGGTTTTACGTTACCGAAGATAAGAGCTGCACGAAGTGCTACAGATACTACATGGATAACTGCTGTAACGTCTTTTCCAAGCGGGATAACACGTACGTTAGCACCTGTCTTGTATCCAACTTCCTCTAACTGGTCAATAACGTCACCAACCAGAGTGATCAGGATACCCTGAGACTGATAGGATTTAACAAGGTCTGCTGCTTCCTGAGCGGAAGGAGCTTTTCCAAGGATAACTGCTACACCAGGGATATCGCCTGTTACAAGCGGTACACCAAGTTCACGGATCACTGCATCTGCAAGATGTCCGTAGCAAGGAGCTTCGTAAGGAACTGCTCCATCGATATATTTCAGAACTTCGATAAATTCTGCGCAGAGAGCTGTAGCAACACCTGACATAAATACGTCATTTGTTCTCTTCTCTCTTGTCATAAGAGTTTTTACTACTGCAAGAGCATCTTTTAACTCTGCAAGAGTTCCAACCTTTGTTCCTGTTACTGCATAGTAGCATGGTAAAGAATATGCTGTATCAGGGAAGCTGACTGCTTTGTCAGCGCCGTATTTTTCAATTGCCTGGTTAATGGCACCCTCTGTCAGTCCATAAACCGCATCGTTTCCCGCGAAAACACTTTCAAATAAAGTCACTTTTGTTTACCTCCTAATATATGAGATTATTGACGATCTATTTTTTCTTTTATCTTAATGATCTCATCAGTAACTGTTTTGCTGAAATCATAAGGGGACTTGCCCTGTCTGTCCGCATCAATTACCTCTGTGTTGTAATGGATCATTCCTAAAAGATCTTCCTGTGGAATCCGCTCTCTGATAAAGTTTTCGTCATCCTCGTTGCGTACTTTGTTTGCAACAACCTTTACCTGAGATACTCCCAGATCCTTTGCCAGACGCTTCACATTCTTGTATGTCTGAACGCTTCTTGCACCCGGTTCGATCACTACGACAAATGCGTCAACTCCTTCTGTGGTTCCTCTGCCGAGATGTTCCAGGCCGGCTTCCATATCAAGAATTACTACATCTTCTCTTCTCAGTACCAGATTGTTAATAATACGTTTCAGCATTACATGCTCCGGACATACACATCCGCCACCGCCTGTCTCGACAGTTCCCAGGACAAGGAGACGCACGCCATTACAGACCTTACCATATTTCTCCGGGATATCGTCTACTTTCGGATTCAGATGATAGAACTGATTTCCCGCAGTCGCACCTGTACGTTCTTCCACAAGCTTACGCATTTTGGAAATTGGTACAATAGAATCCAGTGTTTCTTCATCAAAGCCTAATGCAAGACCAAGATTCGCATCCGGATCCACATCTGCTGCAAGTACCGGTCTTCCCTCTGCTGCATACAACCTGGCCAGCGTTGCTGCAAAAGTAGTTTTGCCTACGCCGCCTTTTCCTGTAACTGCTATTTTCATTTTACGTCATCCACCTTTTATTACATTTTTAAGATCACAGCAGATTAGATTCCTAATGCTGTTCTCTTCTCTTCGATTCTTTCGATCATCAGATCAACTAATTTCTCAATATCTGTTTCTACTGTATAAGCAGCTCCTGTCCATTTTCTTGTTCCCTCTGTAAGAAGCTCTCCCATTTCTGAAGAACCGGAAACATATGGATCAACACCAAGGAATGTATCAATACCGGTACCTACTACATAGTTACCGATGGATACAGCTTTTTCAGACATCCACTCAGGAGCACATCCAACTACAGGAAGCTGATTAATCTGAAGACCTGCATCTTTTGCAAGTTCAGCAGCAAGGATCATCATACGGGAAATATCTACGCATGATCCCATGTGGAGTACCGGTGGGATATCAGCCAGTTCACAGACACGTTTCAGACCTGCACCGCAAAGATCTTTTGCAGATTTGTCCATAAGACCTGCTTTTGCAGCTGCCTGTGCAGAACATCCGGAAGCAATGACAACGATATCATTAGCGATACATTTCTTCATCAGTTCAATATGTGCATAGTCAGGACGGATCTTAGGATTGTTACATCCAACCATAGCAACAGCACCACGGATAACACCGGAAGTGATGCACTCAAGTAATGGTTTTGTTGTTCCTGTCTCATCAACCTGAGAGTTTGTAACACCGTCAAGAACCTTAACGATTGCTTCTACGGAATAACCAACTGTAGCTTTCTGTTTCAGCTGTGGGATATGTACAAGTTCAGGTTTTCTGTTCTTGAAGTTATCAATAGCCATCTTAACGATTGCTTTTGCATTCTCTCCTGCTGTCTCAGCATTGAATCTGATAAATTCAGCATCAGGCATCTGAGCGATCGGAGAAGTTGTGATAAATTTAGTATGGAAGCATTTGCTTAAAGGTCCTAATGCAGGGAAGATACACTGAACGTCTACTACGATCGCTTCGCAGGCACCTGTCAGTACTACATTCTCCTGCTGCAGGAAGTTACCGGCCATCGGAACACCGCGACGCATAGCTACTTCGTTTGAAGTACAGCATACACCGGAAACAGTGATTCCTTTTGCTCCTACAGATTTTGCATAATCGATCATTTCTTTGCTGTCTGCATATTCACAAATCATCTCGGAAAGACTCGGATCATGTCCGTGTACAACGATGTTTACATTCTCTTCAACCATTACACCAAGGTTAGCTTCCGTGTCAATTGGCTTCGGAGTTCCGAATAAAACATCAGAGAACTCTGTTCCCATCATGGAACCGCCCCATCCATCAGCCATACCGCAGCGGATAGACTGTTTTACAAGAGCTTCCGGAAGAGAAGAACATCCCATATGAGCCATATGTAAAGAAGTGGAAACTTCACGGTCGATCGCACGTGGTGCAATTTCATTTTCAATCAGTTTCTCTTTCTGTCCTGCAGGCATTCTGTCAAGGAATCTCTGATATCCAAATGGTTTACCATATTCCATCAATCCTGTCTCAGCCATTTCATGAGCCAGATCATAGATATCTTTTCCTTCTGTCTCTACGCCCCATTCTTTTGCGATACGGATCAGTTTCTCAGGATCTTTTACCTGATAGTTTCCGCCGTCTTTTGCACAATATAATGTGTGGCAGATTTCACGACCGTGATCAGAGTGAGTAGCTGCACCACCTGCTGTAAATTTCAGGAAGTTTCTTCCTACGATACCATGGACGTCACATCCACAGATACCTCTTGGCGCTTTAGGGGTAATACGACATGGTCCCATAGCACAGATACGACAGCAGACACCCTGCTCACCGAATTTACAATGTGGAGTCTGGTTTTTTACACGGAACTGCCATGCGTCAGCTCCAACCTTTGCACCTGTCTCCAAAAGTCTGGCAGTAGCCTCTTCAAACTCTTCCACTGTAGTTAATTTGAATTCACTCATTATAGACCTCCTTTAATTCTGGTTTGTGTATTCCTTTAAGATACACATTTTTATTTTATTAATAATCCCACAGGCAGGAAATCCCGGTTATCTATATCTGAAGAATTGGCTCCGTTAAAGATAACTGTGATAACCCATCCCATCCCCTCCCATGGGTTATTTAACTTAAAAAATAAAGATGTAAACTTGTATTTATCTCTGCATATATAGATTTCCTATGCGCACAAACATCCCTCATCGGATTCTCATCCGACAAGGGGTGTATCTTATAATTTTAAATTATCAACGATTGCACGAAGTGCAGTCTTGACAGGGTTGTCTTCCGGAAGTGTGCTTGTAGGACGTCCCTCACAGTCATATTCATAAACTGTTTCATCCTGTGGAACAACACCAAGAAGTGTCAGTCCCTGATTTGCAATCTCTTCCTGAATTCCCTTATTCAATTCTCCTTTCGGAGCTCGGTTAATGATCAGACCGACTGTATCAGGATGCATATCACATTCTTTAATGAGTTCTGCAATCCTGCCTACTGCCTGTACGCCTCTTCTGGAGCAGTCGCTGACCAGAATGGCAGTCTGCATGCTCGGAAGAACACCTCTGCTGATATGTTCCATTCCGGCTTCATTATCTACAACAATATACGGATAATTATTCTGGTATTTTGCAAGCTGAGTCTGAAGAAGACCATTAACATAACAGTAACAGCCTTTTCCCTGAGTTCTGCCCATGACAAGAAGATCAAAATCATCATCTTCTACAAGCGCATCTTCAAAACGCATTTCCGCGTAATCAGCCTTAGACATTCCGGTAGGAATTGGATTCTCTTTTGCAAGCTCTGCACGTGCAATTTCTTCGCGCACATCGCCAAGAGTTGTCTCTACCTTTACGCCAAGAACCTCATTGAGGTTTGAGTTTGCATCAGCATCTACTGCAAGAATCGGCCCTTTACCCTTTTCACACAGGTACTGGATCAGCATTCCGCATAATGTTGTTTTTCCCACGCCGCCTTTTCCTGCGACAGCAATTACGTGTGCCATAAAACCAGGTGCCTCCTAAATCTGTCTTAGTATTCTTTCTATAAATAAAAAATGATGTTAAGGTCAAAAGGTGTTTTGTCCCTATCTTAATATCAGTCACATTTCAGTTTCACAATACTGTTGGCAAGGTCAACCATTAAAATAGTTCCCTCGACCACTCTCTCATCTCCCATAATATCACGGAGAATCAATTTATTCCCATCCACATCTATACGGGAAACATTTTTAAAAATAACAGAATCGTCACTTTCTTTATATACAGTTGCCAGACACATGTGATGTCGCCTCCTATTTCATCTCTTCTTTAACAAGTGTTAAGGCAAGTCCAAGTCTCATATTGCCTTTCTGAAAATCTGCAACAGCTTCCTTAATAGTCTTACATGCTGCATCCATTCCCATCTTGGCAAGGTTATCAGCCATCTGATCCAGTTCCTGAGCATGATGCTCATTGTGCTGAAGCATATATGTCAGAAGAGCCAGTGTCTCATTCTTACAGTCACCTTCACTGCAGGATCCGCAATGAGCAGTATCACAGGCATGATCTGTATGAGAATGTCCATGATCATGACCTTCGCCATGAGTATGCTCATGAGTATGAGTCATACCATCTTCATGGGTATGTTCATGAGTGTGCCCATGTCCGTGCTGGACAAGATTCCCATTTTCATCTTTGATTAAATGCATGGTTAAATGCTCCCTTCTATTGAAAAATACACTGAATTTATAAAATTCAGTCTTTTTTTATGACAATAAATTATCAATTTACTGATATTATACATCTTTTTTTTCGTTTCCGCAAGCCATTTAGCATAAATAATCACTAAAAAAATTTTGAAATATATGCTTTGAAATAGCTTTTTTCACAAGAACTGTTAATACTTTAACCCTTATGTTATATTGTTAACAATGTGTTCTTGCAAAAACTTAATAATTTTTATGTACTTCTGACACATTTTTATGTTATACTTGGACAAGATTATCGGGCAAAGCAGCTTGCCCAAAGTGTATATAGGAATTGGAGGAATTGTTTTGGATAATACTGTTTTTCTGAATACAAACAGAGAGATGCCTTTACTCGGACTGGGAGTATACAAAGCCACCGGGGAAAATGAGGCCGAAAATGCTATTATTTCTGCTGTTGAATCAGGATACCGTCTGATTGATACAGCCTCCGTATATAAAAACGAAGAAAATGTAGGACGGGGAATCGCCAGCTGTGGAATACCGCGAAATGAACTTTTTATTACTACAAAAGTATGGAATACCGCACAGCGTCTGGGAGACATTCAGGGTGCTTTTGAAAGAAGCCTGGACCGGCTCAAACTGGATTATGTGGATTTGTATCTGATCCACTGGCCGGTTCCGGGATGTTATCTCAGCACCTGGAAAGTACTGGAGGAAATCCAGAAATCCGGGCGGGCTCTTTCTATCGGTGTCAGTAATTTTGAAATCCGTCATCTGGAAGAACTGGAAGCCAATTCCGGAATCATACCTGCTGTAAATCAGATTGAATGCCATCCTCTCTGCTATCCGAAAGAGCTGATTGATTATTGCCAAGATAAAGGAATCCAGGTACAGGCATATGCCCCGCTTGCAAGGGGTGCATATCTTGATAATGATGTTATGTGTGTACTCGGAACTAAATATGCCCATACTCCTGCTCAGATTGGTCTGCGCTGGGCTACCCAGAAGGGAATATCAGTAATCCCGAAATCCGTACATCCTGACCGCATCAGAAGTAACGGCAATATTTTTGATTTCACAATCGAACAGGAGGATATGGATCTGATCGATACTCTGAACGAAAATTTCCACAGTTCACATGTTCCCGAGGATTTAAGGGACATTGCATTCTGATAAATATTAACAGAAAAAGCATTTTATCATGTAATATAAACGCAAAAAGCAGATGTATTTATATAACATCTGCTTTTTGTATTTATCATCTCTGTTCATAAAATTTCCTGCAAATGATGCATTTGAGAGTTTTTTCTATAACATCTCAGTTAGAGCATTTTCAGACACACTCTAGCAGTTCATTGAATGATTACTGTCCGTCTTCCCATGGAAGCATCGGCGTCTCCACTTTCTTATCTCTTACCATAAGGTCAATCACCGCTTCCGCTGCACTTTTTCCTTCGAACAGGACTTTGTTTATTTCTGTGATGATCGGCATTTCCACATCATATTTCTCAGCCAGTTCTTTTGCTGCTTTTGCGGAATAGACGCCTTCCACGATCATTTTCACTTCAGCCATCGCCTGCTCCATGGTATATCCTTTTCCCATCAGATATCCGGCTTTCCGGTTACGGCTGTGGACACTGGCACAGGTAACGATCAGATCTCCGATTCCGGACAGACCATAAAAGGTTTCCATACGTGCTCCCATTTTAACACCCAGACGTGAAATTTCTGCAATTCCTCTTGTGATCAGGGCTGCTTTGGTATTATCGCCGTATCCCAGACCATCTGCGGTTCCGGCCGCCAGTGCGATCACATTCTTTAACGCTGCGCCAAGCTCCACTCCCAGCATATCCGGCGTGGTATAAACTCTGAAAACAGGGCTCATAAAGATTCCCTGCAAATATTCTGCTGTCTCTCTCTGGTGAGAACTTACCACACAGGTAGTCGGAAGTCCTTTTCCAACCTCTTCTGCATGGCTTGGGCCGGAAAGCACAGACACATTTGCCTGTGGAAGTTCCTGTTCAATGATCTCGCTTAAAGTAAGAAGAGTTTTTTCCTCCACACCTTTGGCAACATTTACAATTTTCTGTCCGTTTTTTACAAAAGGCGCCATACGCTTGCAGGTACTTCTGGTATAAGGCGAAGGAACTGCCAGAATTGCCACATCTGCATCCCGCAGGCTTCTCTCAAGATCTATTGTGATATCAATCGGTTCAGGAATCTTTACACCCGGAAGTTTGCTCACGTGTTCCCGCTTTTCTCTTAATGTTGTTATCTCCTCCCCAAGCGCCGACCAGAGAATCACCTCGTGTCCATTATTAGTAAAGAAGGATAGACAGGGCACGTTCCCCAGCCTTCCCGCACCAAGCACACTTATCTTTGCCAT
>ENA-OQIU01000024-OQIU01000024.1-human-gut-metagenome-genome-assembly--contig:-NODE-24-length-38017-cov-4.779282_pt1 | contig 38017 bp, 41 predicted proteins | sample MGYA00242590_ERZ504755 | MGnify/ENA primary metagenome ERZ504755 (study PRJEB26092, sample SAMD00036359) | human gut metagenome | host: Homo sapiens | study: EMG produced TPA metagenomics assembly of...
CTATATTTTTGCGTGAATAGTCAAAATATAGCGCAAAAAGACATCCATCTGATTTGATTTTGCCGTTTGCAAAGTTCTTCTTTTGATAAAAGATTAACTTCCTGATTTTCTATATTCCGTATTACTGAATTTTGATTTTCACAATTCTTAGGCAGCTCATTCTGCTGGAAATACCCATCCCGGCGGCGATAATGGCGGGCGGTACATTTCCAAGGAAGAAATTGAAATCCAAGGGACGTTCGCATTTCCGAAATAAAAAAGTTTCTTTTTAAAATAGAACCAGCATTCGTCAATAGGCTTATTTAAATGCGGTCATTTTTATAAATCTTCTGGTTTCCAACAAAACAGCAACTGTTTTCTGTCATAAACCGATTTATTTTGTAGTTTGCATTGGAGGATATTCACTAATATGCCCTTAAGTTGACGCTAGGTTGACCACATTGAGGTTGTACCTTTTTGAAACTGATTGCTGACGGATTCTTTAAAAGCTTCTTTATATCCATTGATCAGTGAGAAATAACCGATTTTAAGCAACATCCTTCTGGCATATTCTTTGTCAGTAATTATCAGATCTTTCTTTTCTTCCAGAAAAGTAATCTGTTCATCATATGTTGAAAATTGCTTTTTCTCCAAGTTTTTCACCACCTCTCACCAGTTTTAATATTTTGTTCGTATAAATAACGAAAGGCCCCCGAAGGAGCCTTCCGGACTATGGGCTTCTCAAGTTTCCATAGTGCGATCACTAGGTACATCATAGCCTTTCCAAACAGATTTGCCAAGGAGAACATACCCGTTTTAGTTTATGTTCGTCCATGTCAAATAATGCATTTAAGACAGTTCAGCAGAGTGCGAAAGACGCGGTCATAAAAACCATTCCATCTTCTCCCTCACATCCGCATGCTTCAGATAAATAACATTAAATTCTCTGACTATGGGCTCACCCTTCAGTGTAAAAATCCCAAGCTCCGGGTCGCTTTTGGCAAGTACTTCATATACAAATGAGATTCCATACCCGGACTTGATCAGGTCAATGATCATCTTAAAGCTGGAAATACATATATGCCGGTGAAAACGCTCCAAAGATTCATTATGCTCCAGAAGCTTTTCCTTCAAGATAGCCAGCGTTCCAGAACCTTTTTCGCGATGGATCAGAGTTTCTTTCAGAATCTCCTCTACAGATACTTCACGGCCTGCAAAGGGATGATCCTTCGGACAGATTCCCACAAAAGGTTCCCGGCGATACAGCTGGCTTCCGAATCTGTTTTTGTCAAAAAATCCTTCTATGATAGCATAGTCCAGAGTATTTTGTTCCAATAGATGCAAAAGATGCTTTGTATTATCCACGATCAGAGTCAGTGCCGTATCCGGCTGATTTAAAAAATCGTGAATCCTGTCTGTGATCACATAGTCACCAATGGTCTTGGTTGCACCGATACGCAGTTCCCGGAGACCATTGTTTTTTATCTTTTCCCTGAGAAAATTTTCACGCTGCTGAACCGATCGCAGGTAATCCTCCAGCATCTGCGCTGCAGGGGTCTTGATCAGTTTTCTGTTTTCATAAAGAAAAAGACGGCAGCCATATTCCTTCTCCAAAAACTGGATATGCTGGGTAACTGCCGGCTGGGTAATATGTAACAGCTCTGCCGCCTCCCTGTAATTCATAACATTGCATACTGCCATAAAGGTTTCCGTTCTGTGATCTAACATAATCTTTTTGGACTCTCCCATTCTATTGATATCAGAATTTCATAACTATTACTTATCGTATAATAAAAACTCATAAATTGATTTTATCATTCATAAAGCCTATAATCAACAAAAGAAACGCCGTATATATCAGAGAACAATAACGGCTACATAAAGGAGATACTGAATCATGAATGAGGAAAAGCCAGTAACATCTAACAATCAAAAGCTGAGTCCCGAGGAAATCAAGCGGGTAAAGGGTCTCGGATGTCTTCAGGACAAACGATATGATGACATCTTTAATATTCGGGTCATCACAGGAAATGGACATATTACCACAGATGAACATCGTGCTATTGCAGATGCAGCAGACAAATTCGGAAATGGCCAGATCACTATGACAACCCGCCTGAGTATGGAAATCCAGGGAGTTCCTTATGATAATATTGAGAAAACCATTGCTTTCCTTAGAGAACACGGCCTGATGACAGGCGGAACCGGAGCCAAAGTGCGTCCTGTTGTCTCATGCAAGGGAACAACCTGCCAGTATGGTCTGATTGATACCTTTGCACTCAGCAGGAAGATTCATGAGCGTTTTTATGTGGGTTATCACGATGTAGTGCTCCCGCACAAATTCAAGATTGCAGTTGGCGGATGTCCTAATAACTGTGTAAAACCTAATCTGAATGATATGGGAATTATAGGTCAGAGAATCCCAAAACCGGATGCAGAGAAATGCCGGGGATGTAAGAAATGTCAGATTGAAAAGAGCTGTCCTGTCCATGTCCCGAAATTAGTTGACGGTAAACTTTACATTGATCCTGAAGAATGTATCCATTGCGGACGCTGCAAAGGAAAATGTCCTTTCGGCGCAGTACCGGAATATCAGAATGGTTATAAGATCTATATCGGAGGCCGTTGGGGTAAAAGAATCTCACACGGTCAGGCTCTTACAAGAATTTTCACAGAGGAAGAAGAGGTAATGGCCGTCATAGAAAAAGCAATCCTTCTCTTCAAAGATGAAGGCATTGCAGGAGAACGATTTGCTGATACTGTGAAACGTCTCGGATTTGAGTATGTAAATGAGAAATTGATTGGCTGAGTATCAACAGATCTGCCTTGTCCTTTCTCCGTCCTCTGTGTATAATAGAAATATTATTATCCTCTGAAATATCTATAATAATCAAGATTCAGGAGTACACTATGAAAAAAATTCTACTTATCGCTACCGGCGGTACAATTGCTTCAAAATATACCCAGGAAGGACTTTCCCCGCAGATTTCCGCTGAAGAACTGCTGAAATATATCCCTGCTGCCAGCGAGTTCTGCACAATCGACACAGTACAGCCTTTTTCTCTGGACAGTACCAATGTGCGTGCTGCCCACTGGCTGCAGCTGGCACAGCTCATTGAAAAAAAAATACGAATTCTACGACGGGTTCGTGATCTGTCACGGCACTGATACCATGGCTTACACCGCAGCTGCCCTGTCATATCTGATCCAGAATAACCGCCGTCCTATAGTGATCACTGGAGCCCAGAAACCAATTGATCTGGCTATCACAGATGCTCGCTCCAATCTGCTGGACAGTCTGCGTTTTGCCTCCCACGACAGAGCTCACGGTGTTTCCATTGTATTTGGCGGCAAAGTAATCGCCGGTACCAGAGCCAAAAAGGAATTCTCCAAAAGCTACAATGCCTTCTCCAGCATTAATTATCCTGATATTGCCTCAATTCACGATAACAAGATCATCTTTTATATTGATGACAAGGATCACAACACGCATCCACTGGTATTCTATCATCAGATGAATACCAACATCTTTCTTATGAAACTGATTCCCGGAACAGATGGCCGGATTCTGGACACTCTGGCTGCTTCCTATGACGGGCTGATCATTGAGTCCTTCGGAGTAGGCGGTCTTCCAAACTATGGAAATGACAGTTTTCTGAATGCACTTTCTGACTGGATCAGTGCCGGTAAGCTTGTATGTATGGCTACTCAGGTAACTCACGAGGGCAGCGACATGGAGGTCTATCAGGTAGGAAAAGTGATTAAGGAGAAATTCCCGGTTCTGGAATCCTATGATATGACTCTTGAGGCTTCCGTCACCAAAATGATGTGGGTTCTTGGACAGACACAGGACATCGAAGAATGCAGAAAACTATTTTACAAGACTATCAACCACGATATGCTGTTTGTATAATATGATTTCTCAAACACGCTCTGGCTACCTCTGACTTAATATCTCAGAAAAAGAAATTTTACAGAGATTTTTCATTAGTGCGCATGTGTATTTTACAAACTGTTTCTATAATAAAAACCAAAGAATAGAAATAGAAAAGAGGAATCATTATGTATCAGACATTATGGAATTCTATTAATAAACAGGTAAAAAACTCACATGCTTACGCAGCTTTTCTGGCTGTTTCACTTATGGGCTGGACAACGATCGGTCTTCTGGCAGGATTTTTGATCTGCATGATCGGCGGTATGTCCTTCGTTACAAAGATAACCGTTGTCCTTTGCAGTGGCGGGTATACAGGATTGATCTTTGGTTTCTTTGGCGGTATTTTATATCTGTACCGGACAGAACCACGTCATTCAACTGACTCTGCCCCCTCACAGGTTCCCACTGTTTCCCAAATATCTCTCAACGCCAAGACAGCTGCCCGGTAATAAATCGGACAGCTGTTTTTTATCCAAGCGCTACATCCAGAATCATCATCAGAGAGAATCCTACTGCGAAGAAAAGAGTTCCTATGTTGGAGTGTTCTCCGACAGACATTTCAGGTATGAGCTCTTCTACCACTACATAGAGCATAGCTCCGGCAGCGAAGCTTAAAAGATATGGAAGTGCCGGGACAATGAGGCCGGCAGCCAGGATTGTGAGGACTGCACCGATAGGTTCTACGATTCCGGACAGGACTCCTCCTGCAAAGGCTTTGGTTTTTCCCATTCCCTCAGAACGCAGGGGCATAGAAATAATGGCTCCCTCGGGAAAGTTTTGAATGGCAATCCCGATAGAAAGAGCCATGGCTCCCATTATAGTGATCTGGGCGTGACCTGTTAAATAGCCTGCATATACGACTCCTACTGCCATTCCCTCCGGAATATTATGCAGAGTTACTGCAAGAACCAGCATGGTAGTTCTCTGAAGTCTGCTCTTCGGACCTTCTGCCTTGTCACTGTTCTGGTGAAGATGCGGGATCATGTGATCCAGCAAGAGCAAAAAAAGCACCCCTATCCAAAATCCCACTGCTGCCGGTACAAATGAAAGCTTCCCCAGTCCGGAAGACTGTTCAATTGCCGGGAGCAGCAGACTCCATATGGAAGCCGCAACCATAACTCCTGCTGCAAATCCGGTAAGTGCTCTCTGAATCTGTTCATTCAGATTCTTCTTCATGAAAAATACACAGGCAGCTCCTGCAGAGGTTCCAAGAAAAGGAATCAGAATTCCATAGAATACATTTATATCCATTGATTTATTCCTCCTGTTTTATCTATATTCATATTTAAGAAATATGTTTCTTGAGGTTAGTTTATGCTAACTCATGTAAGTATAACAAATTTTTCGCAAAATAAAAAGAGGATACAAAATTTTTTTGTTATTTTGTATCCTCTGCATTAGATTGTGTTTAAAAAGACTTTCTGCAAAATATACTGCAAAGTGAGACGTGCAGATTACGGGAATGTTTTTCAAAGTACGTTACATAGTACAACAGAAATAAATATTCTCATGTAAACTGCATTTTGGATTAAATCCTGCGTGGCAGTAAGGGCAGCTGCCTTTTTTGTATTCCTGAAGTGTAAGTTTCCTGCCACAGTTTCCGCATAAAACAGGATAAGCTTCTTCCGGTGTTGTTGCCACAAATGAATGATCTTCCAGTTCATCGTGGCAGGAATAACATGCGTAATATTTCCTGCACTTCGCGCAGAGCAATGCAGCTATATCAAGCTGTGTGTGATAGTGTGTACACCGTCCTGCTTTATCAAGTCCGATTCCGTGGATCTTTATGTTTTCCTGCTTTCCCCGAGTATCTTTCGGCAGGCTATTCTTTATCCTGTTACTGTTATCAGCGGTTTCCTGCATTGTTGATTCCTTTTCTGATGGGAATTGCGATCAGAACTGCAAGAACTGTGATTACAATGTCCTTTGGAATAAATGCTGTTAAGGAGTATACTGCGATTGCCGGGATGCTCATGGAGCCTCCTACAAAGTGCCACTGCAGACCACCGATTGTCTCAACGATCAGAAGTCCGATCAGTGCGAATACGATTGAGATTGCAAGATTCTTTGTCTTGTTCTCTGTTTTCGGACGGATTCCGCAGAGCCAGGTCATGATTGGCCATGCCCAGATGTATCCTCCTGTAACTCCTACGATGCTGCTGATTCCGCCTGAGAAGTTAGCAAAGATTGGAAGACCGATGGCTCCTAACAGAACGTAAACCAGTGTTGCTGTAGTTCCAAGCCTGGAACCAAGTACTGCGCCTACAAGTGCTACACCAAATACCTGAATGGTGATCGGTACACCGGTAGGCATTGGCAGTGAAATCTGTGATATTACTGCAAGAACTGCTGCAAACATACCAACCAGTACCATTTCTCTGGTTGTAAATTTTCTCTCTGCAGCAGGGCTTTTTGCATATGACTGACTCATAATAAGACTCTCCTCTTTCCCTGTTGATGATTGGTTTTGACTTTCTTTTTATATCATAGGCGCGGAGAATTGTCAACTTATTTATCTGAATTCAGTTTACATTTGTTTCCGATAAGTATCCGGCGATACATCTGTATAGCGTTTAAACACTCTGGAGAAATAAGTGCTATTTTCGAATCCAAGAAGTTCTGAGACTTCATAGACCATTTTTCCATCCTGAAGCATTTGTCTGGCCAGTTCTATTTTTCGGAGGTTTACATATTCTATGAAATTATAACCGATTTCTTTTTTGAACATGGTGCTGAGATAAGCTGAGGAAACTCCTGTTTCAGCAGCTGCATCTGACAGATGGATTGGTTCCGTGATATGCGCTTCTATATATTTTACTACTTTCTGCAGGATTTCAGATCTACTGCATTTGTAGGCAATCCAGAATTTTTCCATAAAAATATCATTAAATTTCAGAAACCATTTTTCTATTTCCCTGAGGCTTTCCATCATCATGATTTTCTGATAATGACAATTATCACCATCCAACTCTATTTCTTCCAGTGCGCCGTCCAATGACTGTGCAACCAGGGAATAAATTCCCAAAATATCCATAAAATTTCTTCTCAGCACATTGATACTGACATAAGGCTCCTGTCGGATCAGTCCGAAGATTCCATACAGCTCCTGTTCAACTTTTTCTCTGTCAAAACTTCGAATCTTCTCTTTTAGGGAATCCAGATATCCATGCATTCCTCGTGGACTATGACCTTCTGTTTCAATCTTCTTCTGAAAAAACACCAGTTTCTCTTCTTTATCATAATAACTGAAAAGCTGTATCTGCTCGGCCATCGCAGCAGCCCGAACAAGATCCGCAGTTTTTTCCATGCAACCTTCAAAGATTCCCATGTACAGTTCTCTGCCTGTTTTCCGCTCTGCCCTTTTCTTTAATTCCATATAAACAGATCTTTCCGGTTTTTCTTTCAGCAGGAAATATCCATACTGATTTCCCCTCTGAATCTGCAGGCCTTCCCTGAGTTCGGTTTCTGCCCATTTATGGATCATTTCCATAACCCCGGACAACTCTTCTGTATCTTTCGCCAGTATACAGATTAATGTCTGATAATTACAGGTACCTGCAAAAATATCTCTGCTGTCGCTCATAATCTCTTCATAACGGATCTCACGTATTCCCTGCATATGCACCTTATTTCTTTCTTCTGTTTCTCCCAGACACTTTTCCAGAATACTTTCCAGTTCATCAGAACTCAGATTCAGTTTTCGCAGATAATCATACGCCCCCAACTTCATTGCCTTCTTTACAACATCGAATTCTTCCTGGCAGCTTACCACGATTACTCTGGTTTGCATTTCTTCTTTCTTCAAAAATTCCAGAATTTCTAGCCCGCTGACTCTGGGGATATTCAGATCAAGAAGAATGATATCCGGACGGCTGTTCCGGATCATTTCCAATACTTCTTCTCCATCTGTTGCATCCGGCAGCAGTTCCAGATCCAGTTTCTTCCAGTCTACAAGCTGACGCAGTCCAAGTCTTGCCAGAATTTCATCCTCTACGATCAATACCTTTTTCATAGAATGTTCTTCCCTTCATCCGGATAATAATTGCTATCTTTTTATCCTATTTTATCACCTTTCTTCTGATTCTGTAATTTTTTTGGAAGACGAACCCATATTTCGAAACCATTTCTGACCTTTTCATTATAGATCAGTCCATAAGATTCGCCGTACAACAGCTTCAGTCTGGAATTTACATTGTAAAGCCCGATCCCCGTCACAGCTCTCTGGTTCTTCTCTCCCTTCAGAAGATCTTCAATCTTCTTTTTATCCGCAGAATTTCCATTATTGAATACAGATATGACAAAATCATTCTCATACTCTATTGCAGAGACTATAATCTGCCCTGCTGTCACACCTTTTACTCCGTGCAGAATCGCATTTTCTACAATCGGCTGCATGGTAAATGCAGGGATTTCATAATAGAATAGTTCTGTTGGAATTACATTATAATACTGAAACGAACTTCCAAACCGCATCTGCATGATATCTACATATGCTTTCAGAAGTGCCGTTTCCTGTCCCACAGTAGTCATGCCGTTTTTGTTACTGTAAACTGCATGCAAAATATCTCCCAGTGCTTCCAGTGCTTTCTCCGTGTTTTCATTCCCCCCTGCACGGTCCTGTCCTTCTTTTATGGCCATGATCCTTATGGAATTAACCGTGTTAAAGATAAAATGAGGGGAAATCTGCGACATGAGCATCTCATAATGGGCTTTTTCTTTTAATCTGCTCTCTCTTTCTACTTTTTCCAGAAGCTCTTCGATCTTTTTCCCAGCCTGGTTATAGCAGGATACAAATTTGCTCATCTCCTTGAAAGAACCTCTGGGTTCCTCCAGAACTGCCATTCCATTGGGAGCTTTTTCCAGAGTCTGTGCCACTTCAACCAAAGGTTTGGCGATTCTTTTAGAAAAATATAACATGGTGCAGACAGTGAATCCAATCACCAGAAGTAACATTTCCAGAATTCTCTGGAGAATCTTTCTGTTTTCTTTTAGGAAAATTTCCTGGGGAACAAGGTAGACCAGTTTATTGGAATCATTCTCCAGTTCGCCTTCCATATAATAAAAATCATCTTTCAGATTACCTGTCGTAATTTCATTCTCAGAAATCTCCTTTACAGTTTCCTGTTCTCTCAGTTCTTTCAGCTGTTTCTGATATTTCTCATTATACTCCATCAATATATCATTGTTTCTGTCCAGGATATAAAGGGCACCGCCTTCCTCTGTCACCATACCTGCTGCCAGTTTTCCCCAGTATTTTTTTCTCAGAAAGCCGAATCAGCATGACTCCCAGATTTTTGCCGGAATAATCTAGAATTTCCCGTCCCATATAAAAATATTTCTGTATATTGTCATGTATTGTCATTTCCTGGAACATGGTTTCTATGCCTGTACTGTAAGTTGTCTTTCTTCCATTTTCCAAAATCTCCTGATACCACTGTTCCTTCTCATAATTCGTTTCTGTTCTGCTTAATGTGTAAGAACCAATCATATATCCTTTTTTCGTAAGTATAGCTACTTTTCCGCCAACGGCATTTAAGACGGAGCTCTCTACATCCGAAATATCATTAGAAAGTTCTCTTTTCGCCTGATAGATCTCGTAGGAATCCCCGTCTTGCTCTAAAATTCGCAGGTTCTTCAGTGTATTTTTATTTGTCATCAACATGCTTGTAGCATAATTGGTCACTTCAATCATCTGATCTGTGTTATCCCTGATCTGGGATAGCAAATCTGTCTCATTGTTAATCTTATTTTCCGTGGTAACTTTCTGAAGATAGAAATTCAGAAGCATCAAAGCCAGGCACAACGGCAGCACCACAAAAAGTCCCATATAAAATGTGAGCTGCCTACTTATGCTCTGGTTACCCGGATTTTTACGTTTGAAACTCATACGCAAATTTCCTCTTTCTACATCTGACCTGTATTTATCCTTTCACTGCACCGGCCGAAAGTCCCTGTACCAGATTCTTCTGCACCAATGCAAAGAAAATCAGAATTGGTATCAGACTAATCACCACTGCTGACATCAGCAGTCCCCAATCTACAGAATACTGTCCTACAAAGTCCTGCATACCAACCTGAATGGTTTTCTTTAAAGTTGTATTAATAAAAATAGAAGCATACATATATTCATCCCAGGATGTCATAAAACAGAACAAGGCTGTAACAAAAAGTCCCGGCTTAGCCACATGAATAATCACATGGAAAAAAGATTTCAACCTGCTACAGCCATCAATCCTGGCAGCTTCCTCCAACTCCCATGGGATGGAAATAAAAAATGCACAGGTATTCCATATGGCAAAAGGCAGGGTAAAAGAGCAGTACATCAGAATCAGTCCTATATAACTGTCAATCAGGTTCAACTGTTTCATAATAATATAGTAAGGAATACACAACAGGATTCCCGGAAACATTCTTGTCATAAGAACCGCCATCTTAATTTTCTCGGCACCTACGATTCTATATCTGGTAAGTCCATATGCTGCCATTACTGATAATATCATACAAATCAGTGTTGTGACCAGTGTAATGAAAATACTGTTCATAAAATATCTTACGAAATTCGACTGAAACAGTACCTGTCTGAAATTGTCAAATGTGATATGTGTCGGTATGATCTGCGATGGATCATAGATCTGTTCCTTTGTTTTCAGGGCAGTCAGTACCACATAGATAAACGGGGTCACTGCAAGAAAAACCATAGCTATTGTAAATACATATGCTACCACATGCCGTATGGCTTCATTTCGTTGTTTTGCATGCATATAGTTTCCTCCTCCCTATTCTTTCTCACTTACCATCTTCAAATAAACTCCGGAAAAAACAGCCATGAATACAAACAATACCACGGATGCAGCTGCTGCAGTTCCGAAATTATGATCAATAAATGCTCTTCTGTATGCATATGTATAAACAATCTCTGTGCTGTACAACGGTCCACCTTTGGTCATCAGCCAGATAGTGTTAAAACAGGACACAATACCGATCAGGTTCAGGATTGTGGAAATAGCCAAAGGTTCTTTGATAATCGGAAGTGTGATCCTCCAGAAACACTGCCAGCGACTGGCACCATCTATTTCTGCACTCTCATACACATCCCCGGAAATTCCCTGCAGTGCAGCCAGAATAAAGATCATCTGAAATGGAATTCCCTTCCAGATTGCCGTCAAGATTACACACCAGAACGCTGATCCCACATTTCCAAGCCAGGATACAGATTCTGTAATCATTCCCAGTTTCACTGCCAGAATATTAATGATACCTACATTTGCATTGTATAAAAAAGTAAAAGGTCATAGCTGCTATGGCATGGGGAACTGCCCATGGAACCAGGATCAGAGTTCTGTATACAGATCTTCCTTTCAGCTTCTGGTTCAGTGCAAGCGCAAGAAGCATGGCCGCCACAAGCTGTACCACAAGATTCACCACTGTCCACTTTACTGTATTTCCAATAGACTGTATGAACACTTTATCTTTAAAAATATCAATATAATTCTGCAAACCTGCAAAGGTATTAAATGCAGGATCATTGGGGCGTACAAGGTTATAATTTAAGAAACTCAGATAAATACCTCTAAAAAGAGGATACACGGAAAGCGCCAGAACCGCAATCACTGCTGGTGCCATCAGAAGATATCCCGGAAGATTTTTTCTCAGCTCCAGACCTTCTTTTCTACGTATTTTGGACATGATTTTCCTCCCTTCTCAACGAAAAAGCGCTGCCGCCATTTCACGCCAGCGCCTCTGTTATTATTTCATGTTTGTTTCCCGGATATTTTTACTGATAATTAGATGCAATGTTTTCATTGAGCTTCTGGGTAAGAGAAGTCAGCGCATCTTCAGCTGATGACTGTCCGTAGTCTACTTCCAGGATGGCATTGGTGATCAGTTCATCGATGGATTTCTCATTGATAACAGCAGGTCTTGCTTCTGTATACGGAAATTCTTCTGTAAAGACTTTCAGTTTTTCCTTTCCTTCCAGTGCTTTGTCATAGTCGAAGTCTTTACGTGCTGAAATCTTTCCTTCTACGCCAAGAATAGAATCTCCTTTTTCTGAATTCAGATACTGAATCAGGTCATAAGCAAGTTCCGGATCTTTGCAGTTGGTATTAATATTCCAGGTCCATCCTCCCAGTACAGTTGCTTCTGTTTTTCCTTTTACCATCGGAGCAATGCCGTAATCCAAATCCGGATTAATATCTTCTACTCCGCTGGAGCACCAGTCTCCACCCAACAGGAAGGTTGCTTCTCCATTTGCAAAGCTTTCCTGTACTTTATCCCATGTAGTTGCTTCTTTAAAAGACTCTACCAGACCACCTTTAGAGATCAAATCACAGATATAATTCCATGCTTCTTTTCCCTCCTCATTGTCAATCACTACTTTCGGAACATCTCCGCTTGTATCGATTACCGGACACTCATTCTGATAGAAGAATGAATAGAACGCATACGCACTCTGATAAGTAATAATTCCACCGTATCCTGCCTCTTTCGCTTTATCTACTGCATCCGAAAGTTCTTCCCATGTTGTAGGAACATCAATTCCCAGCTCATCCAAGCGTTCTGTATTATAATAAAGGCCTGTACAGTCCATATACCATGGTACTGAATAATATTTGCCTTCGAATTTGCCGGAATTAAGAGGTCCTTCCTGATACTGTGCAGTAAGTTCTTCATCTGTAGTAAGTTCTTCTAATGGATACAGGAGCCCCATAGCAGCAAGGTCAATGGCATGTCCCGAATTATCCATCACTACAATATCTGCACCTCCGCCTGCCAGAGCAGCAGTCTGGAAAGATTCTTTAATATCCTGCTGAGAAGCACCCTGTAAGGTAATCTTAACTCCCGGATTCTCTTCTTCATATTGTTTAATTACTTTTAAAAATTCTTCACTGCTCGCTCTTGACTCATCAATCCAAGTATTTGTCATCAAAAGTGTCAGTTCTCCTTCTTTTTGATCTGAAGTATCGGATGCAGCCCACACACCTGTCTGTGCGCCTAAAAACCATAACCCCTGCCAGCATAACAGCTAATGCTCTTTTCTTCATTATATAGTTCCTCCTTCTCATCTTCTCTCTTATATCTCTGTATTTCTGATCTGCTTTCCAATCGATTGTTCTGCTATGCACTTATTAAAACATGAAATCCCTGATTTTTGAATAACGATATTATTCTTTCTTTTTCCATCTTTTCTAAAAAAAGTAGAGCTTTCCGGAACTGGTATTATTTTTATCTTTTTGGGGTCAAACATCTAAATTATCTTTATTCTCATTTCTCTTCTCATCACGTATAATCACAAGCATAAAAGACAGATGCAGGATTCCTGACATCCTGTGGATTTTATTCCTAACTAACTTTTTACTATTTTTTCTACTATTTTTAAGGAGGGTTTTCCATCATGAAAAAACTGAATGTTGCTTTAGTAGGCTTAAGCTTCGGGCTTGAATTCGTTGCTATCTACTGTAAACATCCTGATATTGATAAGGTGTATATCGTAGATAAAAATGAGAAACTTCTGAATATTGCAAAAGAACGATACAGCATTCCTGATGAACGCTGTTTCACAGATCTGCAGGATGTACTGGATATTCCTGAAATTGATGCAGTTCATCTTGTAACACCGCCAGCAACACATGCTCCGTTTTCTGTACGCGTCTTAAATGCAGGTAAACATTGTGGCTGTACAATTCCTATGGGAATGAGCATCCAGGAATTAAATGACATCATTGCAGCCCGCAAGGCCTCCGGCAAAAATTATATGTTTATGGAAACAACGATTTTCCAGAGAGAGTTCCTCTATATCCAGGAGCTTTATAAGAAGGGCGAACTTGGACGCCTCCAGTACATGACCTGTGCACATTACCAGGATATGGAAGGATGGCCGGAATACTGGGAAGGCTTCCCGCCACTGATGCATCCGACACATGCAGTTGCTCCTTGTCTGATGCTCGCAGGCCATCTTCCAGACAAGGTTTACGCAAGAGGTTCCGGAAAAATCCGCAAAGAACTGGCTGACAAATACGGCTGCCCGTTTGCATTCGAATCCGCATTTATTTCTCTTCAGGATAGCGATGTAACTATTGAAATGGAACGTTTCCTCTACGGTGTAGCCAGAAGCTATTCCGAATGCTTCCGAGTATACGGTGAAAACGAGAGCTTCGAATGGCAGCAGCTTGCTGATGAAGATCCTGTTCTCTTTACCCGTACAGGAGAACTGGAGAAAGTGGACATTCTGGATGAAGACAGCGAAAAATCCAGTCGTGGATCAGAGATTGTGGAAAAAAGAATCCAGATCCCGGATTATGCACACCTTCTTCCGAAGGAAATCGCATCCTTCACCACCAACACAGTATATAACAATGAGAACACCCATCTCTCCTTTACCCAGGGTGGGGGTCACGGTGGTTCCCATCCACACCTTGTACATGAATTCATTCGTTCCATTCTGGAAGAACGTAAACCTGCTATTGACGACATCATGGGTGCTTACTGGACAGGTACAGGAATCTGTGCGCACGAATCCGCTATGAAGGGTGGAGAAGTTATTACAATTCCTCGTTTCGAATAACCTATATCATTTAACTTTATATCATAAATACCTCAGAGAGTGTGTAGAAATTTTCCAATCTACACACTCTCTGATATTTTTCATCTATTTACAGCAAATCATATATAATGTTATCATTTCACTATCTTCTCAATGATGCACTGATGCTCTTTATCCTTTTTGGAATAGTTAATCCCTGCCAAAAGAATATTTCCTGCATATTCCTCCAGACTTTTACAATATTGCTTCTGTTTAATCTGAGAAATAGCTCCTTTGGCACTTTTATCCCATTTTAATTCCACTACCAGAGCAGGTTTATCAGGAAATTTTTTTCTCGGAATAAAGACCATATCCGCAAATCCCTTTCCTGTTGGCAGTTCACGATATACGCTATAATAGTTTCTAGCCGCATACAGAGCCAGTGAAATAGTATAACTTAATGCATTTTCATCATTATACTGAAGATGCGAAGTCTCAAAGTGTGCTCTTTGGATTCCCTGTGCAACCATCTGCTCATTCTGATTCCAGATTGCATTCAGGACATCTGCCGAATTTTTTAAAGCTTTTTGACACTTCACCCCAGTCTGATACAGAAACAGCATTTGCATACTCATTCCGGATTTCATTATTAGGAATATACACACAATGTTCTGTAGAATCATATGCCAGATATCCCAGATGGATCAATAAGGTCAAAACATCATTCTCATCCCGGAATGTCGTCATATCATTTGTAAAATTTCCGGTATTAACAGGAATATGCTCTCCTGCCAGCATACTGAGAATATCATCCTTTAACCCCTCAAAATTCATATCTATATAAGTCTGCAGTGCTTCAAAAGATTCTGTCATATTCCAGTAGTTTCTGATAGAGCCAAAGAGCATACCGTTTACCACAGACCTTGGATTATAAACCGGCTCACAGTTTTCAAACCTGTACCCGTCATACCATTCTCTGATTTCCCTCATATCCATATGATATTTCTCGCATAATTCTCTGACTTCCGTCTCTGTAAAACCCACAAACTTTGCCAATGGTCCTGCATAAATCATGGAAAATTCATCAAACATATTCAGGGCAGAATGTGTTCCATATTTCTTTACCGGCAGGATTCCTGTCATATAGGCAAGATGAATATAAGATTTATCCTTAAGAAAATCCCGCAGAAAATCAAGATACTGCTCCTGCGCTTCTTTATCTGACTTGTATTCTCTGAAAATACAATCCCACTCATCTATAATAATCACAAACGGACATCCTGTCTGCTGATATACATCCTGCATACTTTCAGCAAGATCTTCTTCATCAAAATAGTCCACATCAGGATATTCCTGTTTCAGGTCACGCATCAAAATCCGGTTTAATCGCAGAACCATTTTCTCTACTGTCTTACTGCGGCTTAGGAATTCCTGCATATTTATAAAGAAAACATTGTATTTATTCAGATACTTGGGAAAAGATAAATCTTCTTTTATCTTAAGTCCGTCAAATAATTTCGCAGACTGACACCCTCTGCTGTAATATGCAGCCAGCATATTTGCAGTCATAGACTTTCCGAAACGTCTTGGTCTGCTTACACAGACATTTTGCTGCATGGTGTTAAAAACACGATTGGTATATTGTATCAGTTCTGTTTTGTCCACATAAATCTCAGAATTGATTGCTTTATAAAATTTATCATTGCCGGGATTTAAATACACACCCATTTCACACACCTGCTTTCCTGACAGATATTTTACGTTTACCCTAACTATAAAAGTTCCAGTGCAGTAAAATCTTTTATGTTCTACAGCACATAATAATGCGGAATAATATCTTCATAATGTCCATCCGGCATTCTGAATCCCTGGGGAATCACGCCAAGTCTGGTAAAACCGATTCTTTCATATAAATGTAATGCATGGGTGTTACCATGAACAATCAGTTTTCTGTTTCTTTACACACATCCACCCATCCGTTTGCCTCCGCTACCTGTTCCAGTTCCGGGATTGTGAGCTTTACCTGTGTCCCAGCTCCCAGAATGCCACTGCACTTGCCGCAGCTACATTCAACGAATCTACTCCGTGGGACATTGGTATCTTTACTGTATAATCGCAGTCTGCGATGGTCTGTGATGCAAGGCCGTCACCTTCCGTTCCGAGAATGACTGCCAGTTTTTCTTCTGACCGGAGTGCTTTGTCATCAATTCCTACGGAATCGTCACGCAGAGCCATTGCCGCTGTTTTAAATCCCAGATTTTGCAGAATCTGCATTCCATCCTGTGGCCATACATTTTTTTTATTAAAGTATGTCCAGGGAATCTGGAATACGGTTCCCATGCTTACTCTGGCTGCACGTCGGTAAAGCGGATCACTGCATCCGCCGGTCAGAAGTACTGCATCCATATGGAGAGCTGCTGCTGAGCGAAAAATAGCTCCGATGTTTGTAGGGTTTACAACATTCTCAAGAACTGCTATGCGGCTGGCATTTCTGCTGATTTCCTCTACGGATGGCAGTGGATTTCTGCGCATTGCGCAGAGCATTCCCCGAGTAAGAGCAAATCCGGTCAGCTTGACCAACAGTTCATATTCCGCAGTATAGACCGGCACATCCGGATATTGTTTCAGGATTTCCTGTGCCTCTCCTTCCAGGTCTTTATGCTCCACCAGAAAAGAGATTGGCTGATATCCTGCTTTCAGGGCTCGCTCAATTACTTTCGGACTCTCCGCAATAAAAATTCCCGATTCCGGTTCATAATATCGTAAAAGCTGCACCTCAGATGTTCTGGCATATACATCCAGTTCCGGCGCAGCGAAATCTTTTATTTCGTTCCACATAATAAAACCTCCAAACTGAGTAATCTTATCTTACATCAGTTTTGAAGTTTGTACAAGAATTCTTTCCGCAGTTGAAGCAGGGGAGTTACTGTTCACTGGTAATATCCCGCGAGGTGTTTTTTGTGAGCAAAGGTCACAGAAAAACCGAGACATACATAAACTGAGATTTTATTGCTTTTGTCATGCGAAAATTTTATAATAAATTATACCAAATAAGAAGCCAAGTGCTATCTATTATCACTTATTTTTCTGTTGAGGGTGAAATATTATGATTTACAGAACTTATTATCTGTCTCCACTTGGAAAAATGCTGTTGGCAGCTGATGATATTGGGCTTGTGGGAGCCTGGTTTGAGGGACAGAAGTATTTTGGAGAATTTCCAGGACACAGGGATTTTGTTTTTGAGGAAAAAAGAAAACTGTATTTTGAAAGATGCTCTGCGCTGGCTGGATATTTATTTCAGCGGGCAAAATCCTGATTTCCTGCCGAAGCTTCATTTGATCGGAACAGATTTTCAGAGAGAAGTGTGGGATATTTTACTGGAGATTCCTTACGGTCAGACAGTTACTTACGGAGAGATTGCCCGCAAAATAGCTGATAAACGGGGGCTGAAAACCATGTCTGCCCAGGCAGTTGGCGGTGCAGTTGGACATAACCGGGTTTCCGTGATCGTCCCCTGCCACAGAGTTATAGGTTCAGACGGAAGCCTTACCGGTTATGCCGGAGGGATTGAACGGAAAATCAGACTGCTTGATATTGAACAGCCTGATTTTATTCGGACAATTCCTAAATTTTAACCAAATCAAGCAAATCTCAATCTCTTCTTTACTTGCTATAAGTTCAAACAACTGCCATTCTTTTTCTTCTGTCTTTATATGCCAGAAACAGAATCGTCAGAAAAGTAACTGTCTCCGCTGCAAGCAGAGAGAGCCAGATTCCATTTAATCCAAATAATTTCGCAAGTATAACTGCGCAGATAACAATGGCAACAATTCCTCTCAGGAATGAACCGACAATCGCAATTTTCGGTTCATCCACTGCTGAGAAATATGCCACCAGTACAACATTGATTCCTACCACTATAAATCCAAGGAAATACAGACGCAGTCCTGTATGTGCATAATTCAACAACTGAACATTGTTTTCACTGTTGAAAATGCTGATCAGCGTGTCGGTTGAAGTCCAGATGATCAATTGGGTCAGTGCTTCTACAGCAAGACATACGAGCAGGCTCCATTTCAGAAGTTTTCTTACCTGAGTGGGCTGGCCTTTTCCGTAGCTTTCACTGATCAGGGGCTGTGCTCCCTGAGCCAGACCGTTAAAAATTGCAAATGCCACGATAGAAAGGTTTGCCACAACTCCATAGGCTGCTACACCCATATTTCCCGCGATTCCCAGGATCAGAAAGTTAAATACAATGGCGATCACACCAGAAGACAGTTCACCGACGAATGCGGAAACTCCTAGCTGACAGCAGGAAATCAGGTGTCTGAATGACGGTTTTTTCCAATGGAATCCTACATGATTTCTGCTGCTTCTGTAGTGTATGGTACAGACGCTCATTGTTACGATCGGACAGATTGCAGTAGCCAGTCCTGCTCCGGAAAATCCCAGACCGACTGGGAACATGAATATATAATCAAATATAATGTTAAAGATACTTCCACTGATGGAACCGATCATTGCAATAGAAGGCGCTCCATCGTTTCTGGCAAATGCAGTAAATGTATAATTTGACATGAAGAATGGTGTTGCGATCAGAATAATTCTCACATAGTTTCGTCCAAGTCCAATCAGTCCGGCATCTGCACCCAACAAAGCCAATGCTTTGTCCGGAATAAAGATTCCGATCAGCATAAATGGAACTGCAGCCAATATGCTCCAGGTTACTGACTGTACGAAATAATGTTCTGTATTTTTTCCTTTTGCCCTGCTTATGGCATACCTGGTAGCGGAACCAATCCCGATCATAGCCCCAATCGCATAGATCAGTCCATAAACCGGCAGAATCAAATTGAGAACTGCCAGTCCGTCAGCACCGGAATATACAGATATAAAGAAAGTATCTGCCAGAACATAAACGGAAATCCCGATCATTCCGGCAACACTCTGGGTTACATATCTGGTGAATCTTTTCAGCATAATACTTCGCTCCTTCGTTATATTGTCAGCATTATCTTCCTTTCATCTGCAGACTTATCTCACCATTATACCCATATAAAACAAAAATGCAACCACAAAACTCCAGACATAAAAATCTCCTTAAGCAGATTTTTTAATGCTGCTCAAGGAGACTCTGTTGATATTCGCAATTCACTTCACGACACTCTTTATTTTATCCTGTTTTTTTTCAGGTCTTCTACGATTTCATTGTAACGTTTTTTGTTCAGACGGTAGAAAAACAGTACAATTGCTGTCACTATCCATAAAATTCCCGGAATTGTAGTAAAGGAATGTCTCATAATACTGAGGACAGCCGGATTCTGTACCTGATTTGCCACATATCCATATTTTCCAAGAAGTGCTGCAAGAAGCGCAGTTCCTATTGCCATGCCAATTTTATTTCCCAGTGACACAAATGCATATTGAAAACCATCATTTCTTAATCCCGTTTTCCACTCTCCATATTCTACGCAGTCAGGAATGATCGCATAAATTGCAGTGTTAAATCCAGAGAAAAAGAACTGTGTAATTCCTGCAAGTGTATAGAACGCTGCCGGTGTTTCTTTTACATTAAAGAAGAACATACAGAGCATGGAAATTCCAGTAAAAAGGGCAAAAATGGATGCAGTTCTTCCTTTATTATTCAATTTTCGGAATACAGGCTGGAAACATGCAGCACCGATAATGGATGGAATGATAATGCACATGGAATATGTAGTATAGTAGGATGCATTTCCCTCTACATAAGTGAAATAGTATAAAACATCTGCATTTCTTCCATAAAGTGTAAATCCGAATAACACCTGTCCGATTAATGCCAGAATATATGGGCGGTTCTGCATCACCGCTCTTAACTGCACTTTTATGGATATTTTGTCTTTTTCCGGCATAATCACCTGCTCTTTTGTTTTTGCAAAACAGAAGAAATGACAGGCTGCAAAAATACATCCGTATATGATTGCTACCAGCAGGTATCCGGTTTTAGCACTTTGACTGCCAAGTTTTCCAATCAGTGGAACTGTAATGATATTGATAATTCCAATTGCAACCATTGCAGATACTGAACGTGATGTATTAATCTTTGCACGTTCATCGATATCCTGTGTCATTGCTCCACAAAGGGTGCCATACGGGATATTTACACAGGTATATCCAAGTACCAGCAGACAGTATGTAATTACCATATAAATAACCTTTGATCTGTCCGACCAGTCCGGATGTGCCCAGAATGTCATAATCAGAAGCACGGCCGTGATCGGAGCTGCAATGAGAAGCCATGGACGATAACGTCCCCATTTTGTTTTGGTTTTATCTGTCAGTCCACCCACGATCGGATCATTGATCGCATCCCAAAATCTCGAAAACAGCATCAGGGCAGAGACTGCTGCCATACTGATTCCGAATACGTCTGTGTAAAAAATCATGAGAAAATTACTGACGAACATCCAGCTGAAATTACATCCTACATCGCCAAATCCATATGCGATTTTACTGATCAACGGAACTTTTACATTTTCGTTTTTACTCTCCATAATTCCTCCTGCCTGCTGCCATCCTCCGTCTTTCCGTTTACTCATGTCTTCTTTACAGCAGTCTTTTTTATTATATCTTTGTCTTACATAATGCTTATGATCAGCAGGGTATTTTATTTTTCCTGCACATTGATAATCACTTTCATTGTAGTCTCACGGTTATCGTCAATGTACTGGTATGCTTTCAGATAATCTTTAAATGCAAACGTCTTAGAGATCAGCGGTCTTAAATGCACTTTTCCTTCATTCACCAGTCTGATTCCGTCTACATAATCATCATGTCTGTACATCATTGTGCTCTTGATATCAAGCTCATGATCATTTGCAACTGCCAAATCGATCTCAGCCATTCCTGCAAAAACTGCAACCAGCACAATCACGCTTCCTTTTCTTGCATACTTGATTGCCTGTCCCATTGTAATGTTATTTCCTGCACAGTCATAGATAACATCTGCCTTATCCGGTCCAAAGGCTTCTACCATTGCTTCCCCGAAATTTTTATTCCTTGTGTTGATACATACGTCAATTCCACACTCTTTTGCTTTTTCCAGACGAAGATCACTGACATCTGTGATCATAACTTTAGCTGCTCCCATCCCTTTTGCAGACTGCGCTACCAGATTTCCGATCGGACCGGCTCCTATCACCACAATATTCATTCCTGTTACATCGCCCATCTGTTTAACACCATGAACAGCTACTGCCAGAGGCTCGATCATTGCGCCCTCTTCATAAGACATATCTTCCGGTATCGGTGTTACTTTTGATGCATCAACTGCAAAATACTCGGATGCAGTTCCTGTTGTCTGGAATCCCATTACTTTCAGCTCTTCGCAGAGATTATATTTTCCGTGACGGCATGGATAACAATGTCCACAATATACCTGTGGCTCAATTGTTACTTTCTGTCCCACATGAAATTCTGTTACTGCATCACCTGTTTTTACCACTTCTCCTGATACTTCATGTCCCTGGGTTACCGGATATTTTGTAAAAGGATGTTTTCCGTGATATACATGGATATCAGAACCACAGATACCGATATTCATAATCTTAACCAAAACCTGGTTGTCTTTAATCTCTGGTACGGGAACCTCTCTGAAAATGATTTCTCCTGGATTTGTCATAACCTGCTGTAACATAATATTTTCCTCCTTATTTGTTGAATGTACTTTGAACTTCTAGTTATTTATTAACTTTTATTAAATGTTTTATTAAAGTAATTACATTATTATTCAAATCGCTAAATTTGTCAATAAACATTTAAAAATATTTCTCATTTCTACCAGTTGCACAAAGTAAAGATTTTTATTTTTATGCAGATGTTACTATAACACTCCTCATAATTATCTGCTGAATTCCCGCACAACAACAAAATACCCTGCTCACAACCTTTCTTTGTTGTAATCAGGGTATTTTTTATATTCAGATATTTGTTTAATATGGTATATCAGCAGATCATCAGTGATTCAAGAATGCCATCGGCTATATCTTTCCGATAAAATCCTGCAAGAAATGCTTTGCTGCACCTACAGCTGAGGCTTCTTTCTTATAAGAACAGTTTTTCAGATATCTCAGATCATGATCAAATCCATTATACTTCATTACTTTTTCCCCAAGAGGTATCATATAATCTGAGAGATATCCACCCATTTCGCCGCCAAGAATGATATCCATATCATATGCCATGCGCAGATTTGAAATCAGAATTGCAAGATAAGTAAGATACTCTTCCCATTTTTTCTCTGCCTTTTCATCATTACTTTTGAGCAGCTGCATAAACTGTTCCACAGAATCCTTTGACTCACCAACAAGTGCGCCTGCAGCGCAATAAGCATCTGCACAACCTGATTTTCCACAATAACACTTGCGGCCCTGAGGTACAAGTATCATATGTCCAAATTCTCCGGCCTTCTGATTTTCTCCGGAAAACAATTTTCCCCCTATGCAGAATGCACCGCCAAGAGTCTGATTCAACGAAAGGTAAATTGCATTCTGATAGGTGTTCATATCTTCTGCCATCATTGCCGCATTGGCATCATTTGAAAAATAAACCGGGACAGAAAATGCCTGTTCCAGGAAACTGAGACTATAGTTTTCAAGTTTCAGTGCGTGGGATTTTATCACCAGTTTCTGCTCCTGATTAATGATTCCCGGAATAGAGATTCCAATACCCAGAAGCTTTTCTTTCTGTTCTGCATCATTCATATTATCCAGAAATTCCGCCGCAAACTCTGCCACCTGACTGCAATATGACATATCAGGTACAAATTTCAGACGGACCCGCTCTGATTTCACAATCTCATACTTCAGATTTACCAGCACCATTCCCAGATGATTTGCAGTGATCACAATTCCCATTGCATAACGATAGGATGGATTGATTCCAATACTTTTAGCCTTTCTTCCTCCTGTGGATTCATATTCTCCAGTTTCTATTATGATGCCTTTTTCCAATAAATCTTTTACATTAGACAGAACTGTTGGCATACTCAGATTCAGTTCTTTGGATATTTCCACTTTTGATGTGGATTCTCTATTTATAATATAATTTACGATTTTTGATTTCGTGGCAAATTTCTTTTCCAGTCCGCTCATTCTGTTTTACCTTCTTTTATGAATGTATTTATAAAAGAATGATACCTGTTATTGTCATATTTGTAAATAGCCATTGTCTCTGCAGAGTATATTGCTTTTTGCAATTGAGGCAGGGGACTTAACTTATTCAGCTGATTCAGTTAATATATCTACAATAACAGAGTTACTGTTCACTCCGTTCTCAGTAACACGCTTCGCGATGCACAGAATTTATGCTAATCGCATAAATTCGCGCTGTATGTCTCGGGATTTTGGCATGTTCATGCCAAAACACCTCGCGGGATAGTGGCGTGTGAACAGTAACATAACAGATAAATTTATATCATTCTGATGAAATATTATATTTCATTTTTCACGTTAATGATATAAAATTATCGTAACTGTTCAGTACCTTCACAGTTACGAGCCAAAATGCATTAAAAATCACCTGCGGTGATGGCATTTTGGCTTGTATGTCTCGGGATTTTGGTACTTACGTGCCAAAACACCTCGCGGGATAGCAGACTGCTGAATAGTTACAAATTATTAATATAAATATCAGGACATATTCGAAAAATTATTCTCAATCTTTTCAAATATGCTCCGGAAAGGAACTTTTATACCAATGAAAACCAAGATTCAGGATATGACCTCCGGTTCACCGGGACGGTTGGTCATTCTTTTTGCAATTCCCCTGATGCTGGGAAATATCTGTCAGCAACTTTATACAATGGTGGATACCATGGTCGTTGGACAGGTTGCAGGTGTGGAGGCTCTTGCCGCACTGGGCGCTGTTGACTTTCTGATGTGGGTTGTCACAGGAATATCCACAGGACTCACTCAGGGATTTTCCATTCAGCTCTCCCAGTATTATGGGGCAAAAGATTTTGAAAATCTGCGTAAATCTCTGGCACACAGTTACCGGCTGACCGCATTTATTGCAGCCGGAGTATTCATTCTCAGCCAGTCATTTGCTTCGCTGGTATTAACAGGGCTACATACACCTTCCAATATTATCGGAATGTCTCTGTTATATCTGCGCATCATTTTCTGTGGAATCCCGGCCACAGCAGCCTATAATATGTTTGCCTCTGCTCTAAGGGCTATGGGAAACAGTAAAACACCACTGACTGCAATGATCATCGCATCTGTGCTGAATGTCTCACTGGACCTTCTTTTTGTGGCAGGCTTCGGATGGGGTGTGGCAGGAGCAGCAATCGCAACTGTGATCGCACAGAGCTTCTCTGCTGTTTACTGTTTTCTTGATTTTACGCAGAATTGATATTGTTCATCTGACCAGAGCAGATTTTATGCCTGCATCCGGCATGAATGCCCGCCTGATGAAGCTTGGTATTCCTGTTGTATTCCAGAATATCATCATCGGTGTGGGCGGTCTGGTAGTCCAGTATGTGATCAATGGCTACGGTTTCCTTTTTGTGGCAGGATTTACAGCTACAAACAAGCTTTATGGTCTGCTGGAAATGGCTGCTATTTCCTATGGATATGCCATCGTTACCTATGTGGGTCAGAATCTGGGAGCCGGAAAGATTGACAGGATCAGGAAAGGTGTCCGCAGCAGTATGCTGCTTTCCCTGCTTACCTCACTGATTATTTCTGCCGCTATGTTTTTATTTGGAAAAAATATTCTCTCACTTTTCATCTCAGGTGAACCACAGCAGACACAGCAGGTACTGGCAATTGCTTTTAAATACCTCTCTATTATGGCTACCATGCTCTGGGTTTTGTACTTCCTGTACGTGTACAGATCTGCACTTCAGGGGCTGGGAGATACCTTAATGCCTATGGTAAGTGGTATGGCTGAATTTGTCATGCGGATCAGCGCTGCACTGATCCTTCCCCATTTCATCGGACAGGACGGTATTTTCTTTGCAGAGATTGCAGCATGGAGCGGAGCCACTGTGATCTTATGTATCAGTTATTATGCACGGATGCATAAATATCATTAAGACAAAACAGGCACATAGTCCCGGATATCCGGTATATGTGCCTGTTTTTTAATCAGTCGATCCTGGTACAGCGAATATTATGTAAGATTCTTAATCCATTTATATTTCTTATAATGTTTATAGACCACCGGCAGTTTAATGATCTCGTCCAGATTGAGTACAAAGTAGACAACCATAACCGGCAGTTTCAGGATAAATGCGCAGATTCCTCCCAGAGGAACAGTGATACGGCTGACATGGCATCCTGGCTTAACTTTCCCAGCATGATCGCATCACATGCTCCGACCAGAGCTGTCATGAACTGCTGAAGTGCAATCGGAAGTGCCAGCCTAACTATTTCTTTTCGTAAACTTCGTTTACGCTCATCCATTATCTTTTTTGCTCCTGTATAAAATATTAGTGATACTCATCAGTCAATTTTCAGAATCATATTCAGGATTCTTCTTGCGCTGAGACGGATTTCTGCTTCAGTAATAAGCCCTTTTTCATATGCTTCTTTTATACGTTCCGGATATCCTGCTGCCATCTTGATATCGTTTCCTGCTTTTGTCTCGCGGTAGTGTTCTCCGAATGTCCACCAATCTGTTGTAACCAGTCCGTCGAATCCCCATTCATCCCGGAGAATACCTGTCAGGAGTTCTTTGTTCTCTGATGCGTGGATGCCATTGATCAGGTTATAGGAGGACATAATTGTATATGGATGAGCCTCTTTTACAATGATCTCAAACTGTTTCAGATAGATCTCACGGAGTGCTCTCTCTGATACTCTGGAATCAGAATCCTTACGGTTTGTCTCCTTATTATTGGCTGCAAAATGCTTCACACTTGCTCCGATATGCTGAGACTGGATGCCTCTTACCATAGCTGCACCTGTCTTTCCTGCAAGATACGGATCTTCAGAATAATACTCAAAGTTACGACCACAGAGCGGGCTTCTGTGGATGTTGCAGGCAGGAGTAAGCCAGATACTGATATTATTTTCTTTTACTTCTTCCGCTCCTGCTTTACCAACTTTCTCTACCAGTTCTTCATCCCAGGTGCTGGCAAGAAGTGTGGCACATGGCCAGGCAGTTGTGTTCACTCCGCATTTCGGAAGAATACGAAGTCCGGCTGGTCCGTCTGCAGTCATCACATTCGGGACTCCGTATTCCGGAAGATTTCCCATTCCAAATGTATTGGCGCATCCTGTGTTTGGCTGTCCGCCAAGGAGATTGATACAGTCATCCAATGTCAGGATATCCATAAACTCATCCAATGTCATTTTACCATCTGCTACATCAGAGAAGTGAACTCCCTTGGAATCAAGAAAATCAAGAAAGTCTATTCCTTTTTGTCCTTTTGTATCAGGGCATGGAAGACCGATGGCATATTTATCCTGTCTCGGAAGTCCTTCTTCTTCCACATATTCACGCTGTGGAAGTTCCTCATAAGAACCGTCCGCAAGCATACGTTTCTGAAGATGATATGGTGCTGCCTTCCGGCTTAACTGCTCAGTTACTGTATCTTCTTTTACTACATATGTAAAGTCAATCTTCGCTGCATCTCTTACGTTTGTACCAATATAGATTGCATATTCTCCTGCTTCCAGAACATATGCAGACTTGCATACTTTGCCCAGATCATCGTAAGACGCCATCTGATTTACAGGAAGTTTCAGGGTAAGAATCTGTCGTTCACCCGGCTGAAGAAGGCTGGTCTTTTTGAATGCTCCCAGCACTTTCGCAGGCTTTCCGAGTTTACCCTGTGGTGCTCCGTAATAGAGCTGGACAACTTCTTTTCCTGCTGTTTTTCCTGTATTGGTTACTTCAGTAAGAACCGTGATCACACCGTTTTCTTCGGAAGCACCAGTCATCTTCCAGTCGAAGTCTGTATAGGAAAGTCCAAATCCAAACGGATAATTTACTCTCTCCGCTGCACCCGGAATTGTCTCAAAGTAACGGTATCCTACATAAATATCTTCTGTATAATCTACATAGAATGCAGACTCATGGAAGTTTGCTGTGGATGGATAATCTTCCAGATCTTTTGCATAAGTATCGGATAATTTACCGGATGGATTAACATCACCACAGAGTATATCTGCTGTTGCAAGACCACCTTCCATTCCCCCCTGCCATGCCATCAGTACTGACTGGATCTCATCACAGTCTCTGAACCATTTCGTGTCCACGATACCGCCAACATTCATCACTACGATTACATGTGGGAATGTTTTCTTTACCTTCTCTACCATGGCATTCTCTGCATTTGTCAGACAGAAATCACCGTTTTCAAAAATCTTCGCTGACAGTTCAGAGTTTCTTTTTTCTTCTCCGTCAAGAACATATCCATCCTGTGCTGCTTCACATTTCCTGTCCCATCCTTCGCCCGAGAAACGACAGATAGTAATTACTGCAGTATCTGTATATTCTCGCGCTTCATTCAGAAGTTCATCCGGAAGCTCCGGCTCAACTGTCATACCCGGTACTGCACCATCTGCGTACTGTTTCTGAATGTCTTCCTCATAATATTTCGCAAGTTTATCGAAAACTTCTACTTTCCCTCATCCTCTTTAATCTTCATGCCCTCATAAAGATTACGGATGTATTCTACAGTTACATCGCCGCTTCCTCCGCCGCCTTTTACGTAGTCTACAGTACCCTTACCAAAGAGTGCGACTTTCGTCCCTTTCCGGATCGGAAGTGTGTTTTTCTCGTTTTTCAGAAGAACCATTCCCTCTCCTGCTGCCATTCTGGAAAGTGCAATATGTTCTTTACTTCCTGTAACTCTTCGTCCATCTTCCCCCAGCGGAAGCACAGGCTGGAAAAAGCTTCTCTGCCATTTTGCCATTATTTTAATCCTCCTTTAATTCTCCTTAGTCAAGTAGATAAAATCATCCGCTTCGCTACTTGCCTGATTTGGTTAAAGTTCTTCCTTCAAAAATGCAAAAGGGTCTTCATCCTGAAGGAAATGCATAAGCTGATATGCGCACATGATCGCTACATTTTCTTCACGCAGAATCCTCTTTACTTCTTCTCTGTCAGCAAGTACAACTTCAATTTCTTCGGAATCCTCCTGTGCCGCTTTACTGATCTCGCCTTCCGCGTAACCGTAAACAGTCGCGCAGGATTCATCTGTCATGCCAACCGTTGTGAAATAAGGTTTCTCAAATGCAGGATCTACTTTCAGAGGTGTGAATTTCAGTCCTGTTTCCTCGTACATTTCTCTTACTGCACCCTCATGGAATTCTTCGTTCGGTTCTACCAGACCTGCCGGGAATTCGTAGATATATCCGCCGATTGCGTATCTGTACTGACGTACTAATACAACTCTGTCTCTCTTTTCCCCATAAAGACTGTAAATGATCACGCCATCCGGAGTGTTTTTACCTGTTTTTATCTTTAATTCGTTAATACTCTTCGCACGGGATGCCACAAAATATGACACAGGAGTGTTGTGAATGCTTGTTGCATTTAAATGATACAAATTCAAAAATTTACAGTCTGTCAGTTTCTCAATATTGTGTATCTGTCCCATAATGGATACTTCCTTTCGCTTTCTATACCTCTGTTGATTATCACAGCCAGTTTTCTTCTATCTCTGTTTTTAATTCGCAAAACATCTGATAAAACTCTTCTTTTGCATCAGCTATAATTCCTAACGCAATTTTCTGATTGTAAGAATGTGTAACATTATTTCTTGCCTGCAATGCATGAAGCCACTGCTCCTCATCTCTTATCATCCCGGCTTTATAGGCAGTCTTCAGAATGATTTTCGGTGAACCTGTTGCTCCCTCTGCATATCCATGAATCTCCAGTATTTCTTTCATCATTTTCCATGACTGCTCAAAACAAATTTCATACAATCCTACGAGTCCGGTAAGCACTACATTATCATATGGTTCTTCATAATTATAAATATCTTTCATGTTAGACAGTGCATTACAGAAATTCTCATATTTTCTCATACAAAATCCTCCCTTCCTTCTCTATAGATTCTCTTAATTCATCCTGCATGTCACGATCAAGATTTACAATATCATACTCCAGAAGAGTACTTGTCTCTTCATCCACATCTAACGCAAACCTTGCAAAATCTCCTCCTGTGACTGCAATATCTATATCACTTGTTCTTCTGAAATCTCCTCTTGCTCTCGAACCAAAAAGAATTACTTTTTCAATATCATATTTTTGCGCAAGGTTTCGGATTTCTTCTATAACTTCCGGTCTGATTCCTGTATCATTCATTTTATAAACCTCACATTCCGATGTTTATATCGTCTGTTTTATCTTACCATATTATCGTATCTTTTTTAAGTCTGTCTGACAATTTCCGTAATTATTTTTTACACATAAAAAGAAGAACAGCCGCAGATTTTTCATCATACGGCTGTTCTTCTTTTTTATTTATTGTACTGCCAATTTATTTATTCTTTATCAGATATAAAATCAATCTCCCTTGAGCACCACGCGGATTCTCTTATAAATCAGGAATACGATCAGGGATGTCAGAGCATATTTGAATATGTTGAATGGGAAAATGATCATTGCTGCAAATGTAAGAAGATTATTTACAGAACTGTGTACTGCACTTCCCATTTCGATAAATGCTTCTACCGGCATTCCAAAAGCCTTTCCATAAGCCGGAAGTAACACGAATGCATTGATAAAGCATGCAACTACTGCTGTAAGTACGGTTCCAACTGCCATTCCGATCACTGCATGTTTTCTGCTCTTAACAGATTTATAGCGGTAGATCAGACCTGCCGGAACTGCAAATGTACATCCAAAGATGAAGTTTGCCACATCGCCTACACCTGCTGTCATAGAGCCCTTTGTTACCAGATGCACAAGAATCTTCACCAGCTCGATCAGTACACCTGCGATCGGTCCCATTGCAAATGAGCCAACCAGTACCGGGATTTCTGAAAAATCCAGCTGATAAAAAGTCGGTGCCAGGAAAGGAAGCGGAAACTCCAGATTCATTAAAATTCCTGCGATAGCGCCAAGCATGGCTATCTGTGTAACGGTTCTCGTCTTACTCCTTGCCATCGCATTTCCATTTCTTAATACCTGTTCACTCATACTGTTTCTCTCCTTTGAAATTATTCTTTATGGATATGTCTCATATCCTGTTAAAAGAAAATTCCACAAGCTTTCTATATAATGAAGATTTTCTTCAACATATAAAAAACCCCGGATCATATCCGGGGTAATGAGCACGTATGGTAAATATCGCGTGTTCTTCTCTCATCCAGACTATACTGTCGGTTCTGGAATTTCACCAGATCAGCCACCGAAGCGGGTCGCGGACTATAACCGCCGGTAGGGAATCTCAGCTGATGCTGATCACCACAACCCCGAAGAATTTTCTTTTATTTGCGTCTGATTATACTACATACAGGCATCTATTTCAATATCATTTGTGACTTTTTTCTGAGTTTTATTTCCATTTAAGTTACTGTTCACTCCGTTCTCAGTAACACGCTTCGCGATGCACAGAATTTATGCTAATCGCATAAATTCGCGCGGTATATCTCGGGTTTTCTGTGACCTTCGCTCACAAAAAACACCTCGCGGGATATTACCAGTAAACAGTAACCCATTTAATCAATATTGTTAACCCTACAGCCCGCTAATACAACAACAAGCGTGTCTCCACCCTCGGTATTCTCAAATGAACTGGTTCCAAGCGGCAGACCGGTTACTTCTACTGTATCATCCTCGAAAACATCATCCAATTCTCCATTATAATAAACAGAATACTGCTGTTCTTCTCCATCTATCAGATTTAGCCATGTCAGATAATGTCCTTCTTCCATTTCCTCTTCCTGAACCTGTATTACGTATGCGTCCGAAATTCTCATCAGCTTATCACCATATCTGGATGGATTTTTGTTGATATGGCGAAAATCCAGTTCTGCATCTATCATTTCATCCGGTATTACCAGTTCTGGTGAAGCAGGGAAAAAATCATCATGTTCTTCCAGAAAAGTTTCCGCCTTCTCCGTTAATGTATACTCTGTACTGCATTGATCCTGTATATATGTATACAAATCCAGTGCTGTATAGCTTGCACCTGTATTCTCTGAGGCATATACATTTAAACTGTCCAGAGGTGTTACTCCCTGTAAAATAACCGCTGATAATGCTGCTATTGCGATCCTTTTCATAATTGTTTTTGCTGCCATAGTTATCCCCTTTTCTTTTGTAACATTTACTGTTAATTATATCTTCGCTCTTTCTTTAATATCCTCAACAAATGCTGTAGCTATTTTCTTTCTTCTTGCATATATAATTGCTTTGTTTCCGCTTCTCAGACATATTGTTATTTTACGGTTTGAGCCTGCCCATATAAACAGAAAAACAAATACAATCATTCCAGGATTGGAAAAACAGGAAATCACTGCCAGACAAATGAAAAATATATAATATCCTGGTATTTTGTAGTTCATAAATATTGCCGTAATATCTTCATAATAAATCACAGGAATCATATTCTTCTTTACCGGCTTTATATCTATAGTCAGCTTTTCATGATCAGCAAGAATTGTGCTGTAAATCCTTCCCGTCAGCCACGATAAATAAATTCCTCTTGAAGAACTCATGGTATACTTCATATTCTGCTTTGTCACAGCATTTTCTTTTTCCTGTGTAGCCTGTGTTTGAGTTTCCAGTGCTTCCATATTACTTTCCCCTCTTATTTCAGTTTTTACCGACCAATGTCAGCAGCAGTGCAATGGGTATTGTCACAAATCCTGCAACCATACAGATAATAAAACGTGTCATGTAGAAGTATGTTGCATTGGAATAAACATACACTTTCTTAGACCACCATATCTTATTAGTCGCCCAATATGCTGCCGCTATGTAAGCGATCATAAGTATTGCTGCCATAGTTTTCACCTCACTTATGTACAATCTTCAGTAATTCATTTAGAGGATTGTTATAATTCACTCATCTTTATTACACTCATTATACCCTTCTCTTATCAGCTTTTCATTCACTGACAGTATATGTTTTACGCCACAGCAACAATAGTTTTCTCACTTATGGCCAAACGTTATTTTTGTTCCTTACAGTAACGTAGCCAACTATCAAATATAAAATTTACAATCTTCTTTGATAATTGACGAACTCCTGAGAATATGCTTTAATGGATTTAGTATAAATACTTCAGGAGAACAAACATAGTTCTCAACTACGCATCTACACCAATGATACATTGTATCATATCTCACAAAAAGAAATGGAGGAACACAAATGGGTCTTATAGCTATCAGCAGTCTGATGCTCTTGGGCGGTATGTATCTGATGATCGCATTCGCATGGTGGCTTCTGCAGATCATTGCCAACTGGAGGATTTTTATCAAAGCAGGGGAAGACGGATGGAAAAGTATTATTCCAATATATGGCGATTATATTTCTTATAAAATCGCATGGCAGCCTGCATATTTCTGGCTGACATTGGTTCTTGGAATCGTATCTTCCTGCTTACAGGGAACTCTTGAAACAAACGACAGTTTAACGATCTCCATGATCATCGTACTGATCAAAATCATACTTGCCATAATCAGCATTATGTACAGTGTTAAGCTTGCAAGAGCTTTTGGCAGAGGCACAGGATTCGCCATTGGCCTTATTTTCTTACAGCCAATCTTCATGCTGATCCTTGGCTTCGGCGATGACAGATATTATGGGGCAGATAAATAGACAACCGCTAAATGAAAAAATCCTCAGAGCTTATGTTCTGGGGATTTTTTCATATCATACAGGCTACAGCCTATTATAAAGTTCTGTTATCAAAATATTCTTTTATTGTTTCACAGCAGAAATCAGAATTATCAGTCCACTGGAGCAGACAGATAACTTGCCAGACAATATCCAGATGAACCTTGATAATACACAGAAATAAATCCGTTTCCGGCATCTCCGAATGTAGCAACGGCTGTTCCCAACGGAATCTGACAGATTTCAGTAGCATTTACATCTGGATTTGTACGAAGAGTAATACTTTCATTGCAGTTAATCACATAACGTGTATGTGGAATCGGAGCGCCTTCTGTTGGTTCTTCATATTTAGTAACCTGAGTAAGTGCAATCCATCCGTATGTTCCATTATAATTTGTATAGCCCCATGAATTTCCATTGGAAGCCACTGCTTCCTGAGTCACAGTCAGAACTGTTCCGTTTGGAATCATGTCTGGAAGAACTTTATCATACTCCACTCCTGCGCCACAGCGCATGTTTACACCGCCATCCGGGGCTGTTACTTCTACATCATAAGAATTTCCATGGGTTGGAATATCTCCCGGTGCAAGTAGTGCTATCTTATCAGCAAATTCTGTATAGTTTTCATTTGCATTAAGTTCCCTTGATTCTATCAATGTTTGCACAATATCTTTTCCGCTCTTTGTAATTCGTGTTATCTTCTGATATCCTTGATATCCATACAAAAAATACATTCCATTTCCATCTGGGGCTGTATAAAATAATCCCTGTCTGCCTACATTTCCAATATAGCTCACATATTTTCCATCTTCCAATGTATAAATATCATTTACCCAATCAGCAAGACAGGTGCCATGTGATATAAGCAACTCTCTTATTCCGTCCTGATCAATATCATACAAAGCCAAGGAAATGCCAAAATCTCCGGAAGAGGCTCCTGCATCTGCTATTACATTTTCGTATGCAGCATACTCCATCATATCTTTGTAATTCGTTGGATTTGATGCCATTACCTCAACATTTTGTCCTAATATTGAACTGGTTGTAATCAGCAAACTGGCAACAATTGATACTCTAACTAAATTTTTATTCTTTTTCATATCTATACCCCACTTTCTCACTCATATACAATTCTGTTATTTACATCAAATTCATTACATTTTCAAGATGATCTGTAGTTCCATCACTTCCCCTTCTATTTGTTATCTTTTCTACACCCAAAACAGCATTAATATATCCATGTTTACATCTTATACTCTTTATTATACTTTTTCTTTTTCAAATACTCAATCATTAATCACCATTGAATAACTAATTGTTTTTTTCTTTCTTCATGAAATCATACTCAAAAATCTTTTTATTTGCATATATGTATATACTTCATACACCCATTTACTTTTATAGCAGTCCGCATAAATAATACATTTAAGACAGTTCAGCAAAGTGTGAAAACTTTGACGCTATATAGCATATCCCTTATTTATCAATAATAATTACAAATGATTTTGATGTGAGAAATCGTTTGATGTATTAGAAAAAATAACCTCTTTACGGGAAGAACAGGAATAAACAAACTTGAAATTATATGCCAGACCTTTGGTATTACTCTGGCAGAATTCTTTAATGATACAGATGTTCTGGTTTCCATGACTGAAGAAGAAAAAAATATGCTGTCACAGTGGAATCTGCTGACTCCTGCTCAGAGAACGGCTGTGATAAATATTATCGGTCTGCTACTGTCCTGTGATTGAACCTTCCCTGGACAATAGCAATTTGAACTTCAATATTTTTCTTTTTCCAAATATTTCTGAAGTGTTCCTTCATTGTTCATTATACCCCTTGCTCCTGCTTATTTCATTCACTGGCAGTATATGTTTGTATTTTAAAAATCACTAAGTTCTGTTATCTTCATGAAAACAAACGAGCTTTTCACAACTCTCTAAGAGTATCTGCATAAAAAGGCAGGATTCCCACCTCCAGGAATCCTGCCCGTTTCTTGCTTATTCACATATTCATAAAACTTAATACAGCCCCATAATTGCCAACAAAGCAGTAATCACTACAAGGCTGCACAGAATGCTCACGCTGTTTGCACAGCTTGCCATTCCTTCATCACCGCCGCACATTCCGGTGTAGGCAGGTGCCACTGCACTCATAGGAGCGAAGCACAGTAAAACGAGTGTCTGTCTGATAACCAGATCAAACGGTAAAACAAAATAGAAGATTACAGCACAGACTGCAGCAAAGATATGACGGATTCCGATCAGTTTGAAAATCTCACCCATGTATTCTTTCTTGAATTCGATATGGAACAGAAGACCTAACATCAGCATGGCAACAAATGTGTTGGCCTTTGCCATTGGCTCGATCAGTGTAAGAATAACCGGTGGCGTGTCAATATTTGCAACAGCTAAAATAAACATAACTACATAGGCTACCAGCGGAGGACTGGTAATCAGACGTTTTGCAAAGGATTTAAGATCAATTCCTTTTTTGGAACCGGAAGCTGCTGTATACTCTGCAACGAATGCATAAGTACCTCCGGTACACATAATACTGTTTCCTACATCGAACATACAGGCAGTAACACTTCCCATAGCCGGAAGGAAGCTCTGCACAAACGGCAGACAGAACGCCCCGATGTTAAATGCCGGAAGACAGAGCATATTTAACGCCTGTTCTCCTTTGGATTTTCTGCATGTGATCAGTGCACCTACTGCAATCATAATTACATTCAGAAGAATTCCAAGTGCTGCTATTATCAGCATATTAAATCCCATATCCTCTATTGCAGAGAAATTGGTGATAATAGATGCAGGAAGTGTTACATAGATCAGAAATTTCTTAACTGATGCACCTGCATCTTTCGGCACAAAGCCTGTAGATTTCATTACAATTCCGATGATGATGATCAGGGTAAATGAAAAAGCCCTCATTAGTACTGAAAACATAAAAACCTCCCTTTCTACACCCGAAGCCGGTTTTTCACATATGAAAGGGAACGGTTCACGATCAGTTCCTCCGGAAAATCTACTTCCTTAAGAATTTTTTCTGTCCTGGTAAAATCACCTACATCCTCTTCTCTGTGTGCATCGCTTCCAAGCATAATCTCTACCCCATATTTTACACACAATTTCAAGATTTGTATATCATTTTCATATGCCTGAATACGAAATCCCCGTAGATTAAAAGAAAGTGATATTTTGGGCGTCACCTGGGGCAGTACTGTTTACCATATGATCAATTATCTCAATCCTTCCCAGAAGGTAAATGCAAAGTTCGTTACTCTTCATGGCAGTATTGCCTGCTGTGAAAATGAACTGGATGTACGTACTCTGGTATCCCGTATGGCAAAGGCATTCTTCGGAGAGAACTATTATCTTCTCACAGACGCTCTTATGAGCAGCAAAGAAGCCTCCCGGATCATGAAGGAAGAGAAGAAGAATCCGTTCTTGCATCTCCGGATTTTATGTTCACAGAGGATCTGGAGATGCTGAAACAGGAAAATGTTTCCGGAGATATTGCCCTTCGCTTCTTTGATCATGACGGACAGGAATGTAATACTACACTTAAAGAACGCATGATATCGATCAGCATGGAGCAGTTCAAAAAAATTGACCGCAAGATTTCCCTTGTATCAGGTGTGTCCAAAGCAAATGCTGTGTTAAGCGCTTTAAAGGGCGGGCTGGTGGATGTGCTGATCCTGGACTCCAATCTTGCTGAAGCACTGCTGAAACTTACACAGGAGTAATATTTTATGCCTGCATCTCTATAAAATAAACAAGAACCCTTCTGCCGACAATTTGTCCACAGAAGGGTTCTCTTATTCTTCATCCGCATGATAAATCCCAACATATCCCTGCGGTTCTACTCTGACGATCTGCTCGACTTCCTCTGTTTTCTCCGGGAAGTCCGCTTCTGTATGAAATCTCACACAGGTTCCGCAGGAGGAGCTTAAATCTCTTGGGACAGGCATGACTTCTGCACTCAGATTCATTGCCTGGCAGTTTCTTCGAAACTGAATAGCTCCATAATGGGAATAGAAGGTTGCTATATATGTGATCATTTTGTAAGTTTCAGCAGGATATCATCTCCCTGCTCTGTTGCCTGTACCTGATATCCCTGATGTGTTGCAAATCTGGATACATTCTCTTTTGCAACTACGTTATCAACCAGGATCTCATATTCTTTGTCTCCGGATTCCATTGCATTTTTTGCGCGGATCACAGGTTCCGGACAGGATAAACCTCTTGCATCTACTTTCTTCATTCGTCTCTCTCCTTTTAGAGTGTGTGTGAATTACTCGGTAACTGAGTTACCAGAGCATCTGAATTAAGGCGGGATACCGCCTTTTTTCAGGGTGCATCCATGGCACCACTACTGTTTGCTCTTTAGAGCTATACAGCTACTTTTATTATTTCCGGTGTTTTCAGTCCGATTACGGACAGTTCTCTTTTTACTCCGGATACGGAGTGATATTTTCTCAGGATATTATATGCGCCTACAGCATCTGCGTTATAGGTTCTGTTTCCATCTCTATACAATCCTCTCTCTTTCCGTTTGGACGGTTCCGCATATCTTTTCCCCACTTCCGGTGACAGTGGGCTGCACTGGCTGGTATAACTTTCTTCCTACTACAATATATTTATGGTTAATATCCCTTACATCCAGTAAGGAATTATCCATCTTGTTGCTTAAGCTGTTAGAATGTAGGTAGCAATTGGATATCTTTTTCTTCCTTGGACTTCGCGTCCGTAAAACAGACTGATAACCAGTTCCTCATTCGCAGCGT
>ENA-OQIU01000026-OQIU01000026.1-human-gut-metagenome-genome-assembly--contig:-NODE-26-length-37042-cov-3.880916_pt1 | contig 37042 bp, 28 predicted proteins | sample MGYA00242590_ERZ504755 | MGnify/ENA primary metagenome ERZ504755 (study PRJEB26092, sample SAMD00036359) | human gut metagenome | host: Homo sapiens | study: EMG produced TPA metagenomics assembly of...
AATCAACGTATTACTGTCCGATTCACGGACACTGAATTTGCCATTATTGAAAATGCCGCAAAGCAAGCCAACCTGTCGCTGGCAGCTTATGTACGAACTCAAACCTTAAAGGGAAAATGTACATACAAAAAATCGAGATTGTTGCTGATGTTCCAGAAATTAAAAGTCTGCTTGCAGAGTTCGGTAAAATAGGCAGTAACCTCAACCAGATAGCAAAAATATTTTAACCAGGGAGGAATTCTTTCACAGGAAATGCGTGGAGAAATAAATAAGCGTCTTCGGGATTTATATGAAATGAAATACAAGGTAATGGAAATGGCAGGTGATTTTCGTGGCAATACTGAAACATATCGCAAGTAAAAATGCTGATTACGGAGAAGCTGAGCGTTATCTGATTTTTCAGCATGACGAATATACGCAAAAACCTATTCTTGATGATGAAGGGCATATGCTCATTCGTGAAGAATATTATCTTGACGGCTTAAACTGTGATCCGTTTAGTTTTGCTGCTGAGTGCATGGAAACAAATGCCTATTTTCATAAAAATCAGTCTTTTAACGAAATCAAATCTCATCATTATATTATCAGCTTCGATCCCAAGGACAGGGACGAACATGGTCTGACGGGTGAACAGGCTCAAAAGTTAGGGTTGGAATATGCAAGAGAAAACTTTCCCGGACATCAGGCTCTTATCTGCACACATACTGACGGTCATAATGGAAGTGGCAATATCCATGTTCATATCGTAATCAACAGCATTCGGAAATATGATGTCGAACCACAGCCATATATGGAATTTGACCGTGACGCAAAAGCCGGCTATAAGCATCATCTTTCTGACAGATACCGAATCCATCTAAAACAAAAAGTCATGGATATGTGCAACGCCAACGGACTAAACCAAGTTGATCTTCTGACACCTGCCGAAAAGAAAATATCTGAGAAAGAATACTGGGCGAAACGCAGAGGGCAGAAAAAACTCAATCAGCACAATGCTGAGCTTGAAAAAGAAGGGCTTACACCAAGGCAGACAACCTTTCAGACCGAAAAGCAATTTCTTCGTAATGCAATTGAAGATATTTCTTCAACCGCAGTCTCACAAGAACAGTTTGCAAAATTGCTGTCAGAAAAATATAACATCACCTTTAAAGTTAGTCGTGGCAGATACAGTTATCTACATCCAAATCGTAAAAAATATATTACCGGCAGAGCACTGGGAACGCTTTATGAAGAAAAGCATCTATTAGATGTATTTCAGAAAAATGCCAGTCAACAAATCTCAAAACAGCCAGCTTCTGATATTACCAACAATATCAATTCTTCTGCTATGCCTACATCTTCTGATTTTGGATCTTCTCATGCATTCCTCTTTATCAAATCTGACTTACGACTGGTAACGGACTTACAGCATTGTATCAAAGCACAGCAAAGTCAGGCATATGCTCAAAAAGTAAAATTATCCAATTTGAAGATGATGGCTCAGACCGTAGCCTATGTGCAGGAACATGGCTTCCAATCAAAAGAAGATTTAGATACTGCACTTTCCAATGCCACTGCTCAAAGCACCACTGCCAGAAATTCCCTAAAAAATACAGAAGATACTTTAAAAGGAATCAACGAGCAGATTCATTACACCGGGCAATATCTGGCAAATAAAGATCTCTATTCCGAATATCGAAAAAGCAGGAATAAAGAAAAATTCTATGAACAACACCGGGCAGAACTCACCCTTTATGAATCAGCTCTCCGAATACTGAAAGAAAAAGCACAAGGAAAGAAATTACCCACCTTGAAAATGCTTCGTGAAGAAAAGAGTCGTCTGACTGCATTGCAATCCGACCAACGTGAAGAATTTAATGCCCGTCGTGAATATGAGCGGGAGCTTCGCACCGTATGTTCTAATGTTGACATCATACTCGGCACCCATCAGCCACAAGAGCGACAGCTTGAACAGACCCATGAAAAATGATAAGCAAAAACTGAGGTTTCTTCTTTGTGGAAGTAAACCTCAGTCTTTCATTCAACCATTTCTCCGTCTACATACATCGTAAATTTTTCTGGATTATGAACAATATCGTAATCTTCATTTTCTTCCTCTGACAGATACGATATTTCACAGAACTTTTTGTTATCATCAAAATCCTTTTCTGTCTTATACACATTAATCTGCAACTCTGTTGGACACACCATATCATAAGAGAACTTAATAGACTGAAAGGAATTATTCTGGCACATTTCTACAATCTGCTTCGCCAATTTATGTTTATCTTCAATTTCTTCCTGATTTGCTATAACCGTCAAATGCTCCGTCGTATTAAAACGTGAACTATTAATTGCATCCGGGATTTCTGAAAGAGGTTTTGACTGCACTGTATAGAAATAACTACATATCCCCACTACTCCTATTAAACAGGCAATTATCAGTATCTGTCTCCCAATATTTGTCTTTTTCAAATCTGCTCCTCCTTATACACATGGGTTCCGAAAACAGAACCTTTGTTACTTTCTATCTTAACCCTATAATGAAGGAAAGACAAGAAAAAGGTGGAGATACCCGTTGATTAAATATGATAACCTGTGGCTTACCATGCAGAAGAAAGGTATCACAAAATACACACTTCACAAAGAATACCATTTCAGCAAGTCACTGATACATCGTTTGCAGAACAATGAAGGTGTCAGTATGAATACCATTAACACCCTCTGCAACATTTTGGATTGTGAAATAGAAGATATTGCAACTCACTACAAAGACTAGCCTTAAACGAGAGGATCGTTACTGGCCAGTCTTTTTATATATGAAAAAAGACCAGCCACAACCAAGTGACCAGCCTTTCTTCTTTGCTATTTCTTTGCTCTCTCCATATCTTGCCCCATAATTTCCTGCATGGCTTTCTTTCCACTGCGTCGTGCAATTTCTTTCTCTTTTTGATGGAGCTTTGCCAGAACGGATTCTTTCGGACGCTTCTTTTCTTTTTTTGGTGCAGCATTATTGTTGAGTCCGTCAATCATATTATAATTTGCTTCCTCTGCCATTTCTGCACTTCGTAGATACTCACCGTTTTCCAGATACTTTTGCCAATTCTCCAGCTTTGGTTTTTGCTTGTCCGGTGAATCCTGTGCCGGTGGATGCAGATAATCACGAATTTTCTGTTTTACTTCATCATCAAATCCGTTATAAGTACCATCCACGAGTACCTTTCCATTCTGGTCAAGCACTACATAGGCAACATCTTTTCCATGTTGCTCATGCTCCATGAGGAAAAAATTTTTCCCTTCCATAAGAATATAATCTACTACTTCCCATGTACCGCCTTTTCCACTGATTTCATATCCTGCTGTGTCCTTCATAAGTCCACCAGAAGAAGATGGAATCCTCATAAAATCCGGTACTACAACAAAGGAATTCTTATTTACATAGTAAGCTATTGTTTCACCGTTGTCATTCAATACCAGAACATCACTGGTACTAATCGCATGTCCCTTATAATTGTGTGGTTGTCTCTGATCAATATTCTTTTTTACCTGTTCAGGTGTTTCGCCCGGTTTCATTGTACCAATATATACCTGTTCATAATTTCCCACCTGCACAGGAATCTGCTCCTGTGCAAGTTCTTCATATGTTCGATAAAGAAAATTTCTTAATTCCGGTTTTCGTTTTAACTGATAAACTGCAAACTGACTCGTACTCATTCTTCATCCACCTCCAGATCTGCTTTATAAATTTCTACGGTTTTCTGCAATTCTTTATACCCTTCATCGCTGAGATAATATAATTTCTTAATCGTTGTAAAAATCAGAAATTTCATATCTTCATCCAGATAGGAAAAAATTTCATCCATCGCCTCCATCGTCTGGACTCTGTCTCCCGTATCAAAAATTGCCACAGCAATATATTCATCTTCGTCAAATCTTACCATCATAATGTTACTTCTCCTTTCTTGCGAGCCTTGGTTTTTTCTTTTGCGCTATTCTGTTCCTGCTCTTTTATCTTTGCCTGACGCTCCCGCAATGCCTGAAGAACCGATTGCTTCTTTCCTTTTGGCTGTCCGGTCTGCTCTTTCGAAATCATTTTGCTCTCAGCAGTCTTTTCTTCTGTTCGAGACTTTTCCTGTTTCTCTGCAAAATACTTCTCCACATCATCCATTGCTTTCTGAACCAATGGACTGTCCTTGTAATATTGAATCATGTTGATACCTTCACGATCAACAGTCCCCATTCTCATAAGATCATACGGTCCGTCATAGTCACTTCCGTCATGCAGCTCAAACCCGACTCCTTTAATTCCATTCATACGATTTGCCGGAATTGTTTCATATATGCGTAAGGCTTCTTCCAGGGTAAGATTTTCATGGTATTCACCCATGACCGGAAACTCCATGCACTCCGCTACATAAAACGCAATTGTTCCTTTAGGCTGTTCTTCGATAACTGCTTCATGTGCCTGCTTATCCAGATATTCCTCTGCCTGTCTCATATATTCTGCCAGCGTTCCTGTCCTTTCTTCTGAAATCGGATTAATATCTATCGGAAGTCCTGCAATTTTCAGCCCCACTTCATTAACTGCATTAAACAATGCATCTTCTCGGATGTTTCCCCGATAAGACACTACTACATCTACATCAGAATCTGCACGATAAAGTGCATTTCTGCTTCTGGAACCATATACTCTTGCCCCGATCAGAGTAACTTCATTTTCCATTCCCATTTCTTCTAATACTGCCCTTGTGTGAGCCAGTACGTCATATTCAATTTCTGCCCGGTTCATTCCATTCAACGCTGCTTCACATCTTCCAAGTTCAGAAGTACGACGAACCGTTCCATTTTCCAACAATTCTTTCGCATTCTGAATCAGCTCGTCCCTGAATGTTGAATCATCTATTTTTATACACTGCTCCTTCTGCATTCCTTCTTTTTTCAAGATTGCATAGGTTGCTTCCTGTATGGAATCATCCAGATATTCATGTGTTCCGCCGCCGACTTCCTTCAAATCAGCATCATAAAAAATATAGGAATAACCTTCTTTCGTTGGCTGTACAGTCAGATAAGTCTTAGCATCTGCAAATTGAACAGTAATTCCCTCATATGTTTCTATCGCAGTATTTCTATCATATCCTTCAAAAATAGATTTCGGACAATTCTGCTCCATCTGCACCTGTTCGATATACTCTTTTTCTGCATGTTCCGTTTTCATTTCCAATGCCTCATAGTCAATCACTTCCGCATCCTTTAGTGAAAAGCCTTCCTCCTGCAAAATCTCATCTACCGCTTCTGAGATAGAAATATCCGGATCATCGTAAATCCCACCATCCAGTTCCAAATAGTTTTTATCAAAAAATGTATAATCGTACCCTTCTTCTGTTGTCTGAATCGTCAAATATGATTCTCCAATCTTATATGCGATTTCCGTATCGTACCCATCCAGACTGATTTTCAGATTTTTGAATATATTATATATCTCCGGATTCAGCCATCCTTCTACTTTCTGGCAATCATAGATTAATGTGTCTATACCATTTTTACATTGAATAAAATCCAGGCTTCCTGGCAATGGTGCCGTATTTTCAATTCCAAGAGCTTTCATCTTATGATTTGGCAGTGAATAATATGCTCCCAGTGCAGCTTCCAAACCGTTGTAACGTTCAATCTTCAAGCCGCCTTTTGATTCCAAGTCTTCAATCACATAATACTGACCAACATAATGAATATCTGGCATTTTCAGATCAATCCCATCATTTTCTCTGACCTTATGTATCTCAAAAAAGCTAAACTGCTGTTCTTCATCCTTCAGATTCTTCCCTGTCAGAGTTGGTTTCCAGCTTTCTGTATTGACCACCTGCTGTTTTTCCGTTTTTAATACTGTTCCATCTGTCAGGATAACAGTTACCTGTGGTGGAATTTCTGTCAGATCATAGACTGTCGCTCCATTTTCTTCCAGATATTCCGAGATTGCTTCTCTGGCTCCTTCATCAAATCCATGCCAGATATCCTCTGCTACCAGTGTTCCATTTTCAGAAACTATAATATCTGCTACTTCCTGTCCATACTGTTCACTACGCATCTGGAAGAATCTCTCTCCATGATATTCTTTCATATCCAGTGCATACCATGTTCCAGTGTGTCCCTCTGCTTCATATCCTTTCGTATTTTCAGTAATATGCTGATTTTTCACATCAAGCACCTGTTCCAGCTTGCGGGTACGAATTTCTCTCTTCGCCATATCAATGAAGCCATTCAAAACTGCCGGATGACTGCTCACAACATAGTCTCTGTTCAGATCCATTCCCCGACTGATGTTTTCTGGAACTTCAATATCTTCCGCCCACTGCTTATTAAGATCAGAAAATCTTCCATCATGGGAAAGCTGTTTCAATGTATTTGCCAGAACAAAAGCAACACGTTCTTCTCCATATTTTTCAACCACAGCTACTGCAGTATCAGGGTTCAGGCTCATACCATCAAAGTTATCTGAAATTGCCTGTTCTATTGCATTTTTGCAGTCAATGTTCAGCTTTCTGGAATCCAGGTAAGTATCTACATTTCTCTCTTGCATAGCGTTTTCCAAAGTTCCCATGTAAACTTCCGGATACGCCTTTATCGGACTGGCATTTAACACCTCTGCTCTCTGCGCAATAAAGTCTGGCAATTCTTCAAATCCAAACGAGTCCACATAGTATGCTTTTAGATTTCCGCCACGGTTCATTATAATCACATCACTGACTGACATAGAATGTCCGGTAAAATCATTTGGTCTTTCTATGTTAAATCTTTCATAGAGATTATCCAGTGTAGTCGTAGCTCTCAGTCTCTCACTGTAAACCATCTGATAATCTTTTCCGTGAATGGTAAAACCAAGTTCTTTTGCCGCTTCAAGTCCTAAAAACTGATACCCTCTTTCTTCCTGACTGCTATTGATCTGATAAATGCCGTAACGATTTCCCTCCCCCTCCAAAAGGATGGTTTCTTTTATTTTCATCTTTTCTTCTGGTGTCATGGCTGTTTCCATACTTCTCTGATAATTTTTCCAGTCAAACTTCGTCACTCCAAATAAGCCATCATGCCGAGAAATATCCTGTTCCAGATTTATAAGTTTCTGTGACTGTCCCTGTTCTTCTCTGGCTCCATTCAAGCCATAGACTGTCACACCCTCACGATACAGTTCTACTGCTCTTTCTTCGGTAAGTGGCAGCATAATATCTGAATAAAATCCAGCTTCATGCAATTCGGATAATCCGATCATAGGATCTGGCAGACTATCAATCTGTGTCTGTGCCTCCTCACTCAATTCAAATACCTTCTCTCGATTTCCATTTATAATTGCATCTGCAAGATTCTCTGCTAATTGCTCTGTTGCTTCTCTGTCATCCAGTTTAAATGCAAAATTGACAATAAGATTTCTCTGGTCGTTACTGAAGATTGTTCGTTCCTGCTCCAGCCGGTTAATTGTCTGTTCAGCAAACTGCATGGCACTGAGTTCTTCCTGCTGTTCCGGTAATTCCACCTGCAATTCTTTCACCTGCGTTTCAATCTGTCCGATTATTTCAGCAGAAGTCTTGCGAATGGTATCCATAGACGCTCTCAGTTCTCTCATATTTTTTCCAGAAGTCCAACTCGCAATATAAGAAAACGAATACTCCGAAGTGTCCAATCCGAAATGATTGCATACCACATAAGCAATACTCTCTGCTTCCACCTCTTTCGTAAGTTTATCCTTTACTACCCCTTCCGCAGCCATCTGGTCACGATCATGTAATACCGCATGTGCAGTCTCATGCACTGCTGTTTTCATCGTCTGCGCTTCACTCATTCCTAACTGAACAGCAATATATTTATCTACAAACTGATAAAAGCCTTTCGCTTCTCCATCAATCTCTATAAAGCGAATTGGCACCGGAGCAACTGTTTTTAATGCTTCCATAAAATCATGGTAAATCAGCACATCTCCATCCAATTCTGAGACTTCAAATTCTGGAATCGGCTCTCCCGTTGTCTGACTGACATCAAATACAGTAGTCACTCTAAATTTTGTAACAACACGCTCTACTACCTCTGTCTCTGGCTGCCCATCTTCTCCGATTACAATTTCGCCTGTTTCCGGATCAGTCTTTTCAATCTCCTGTTTTTCTTTGTACGGTGCCGGTGCAATAATCTGTATTCCTTTTTCTCCTCTTTTTACCTGCCGGTTAAATTTTTTCTGCCATGCCTGGTATCCGGCCACAAGCGTTGCCTCCGGTTTCTGCATGGCAATCAGCAGTGTATTATTAAAGCTGTAATTATGGAACTTTGCCATTGTCTGCAAATATTCTGTATATTTTTCTGATGTAAATATTTCAGAGACCCCTTGTTCCAACTGGTCGGTTATCTGTTTTAATTGTTCTTCTCTGTTCGCCATAATATCATCCTCCATAGAAAAATCCCGCCAAAGCTCATTACTCTGACGGGATATACTCTTATAACTCCTGTTCGTGTTTCCTTTTTGGTTTCTGTTGTGTAGCAGTCGTATTTTCCTGCTCTTTTTGTGCTTTCAGTCTTTCCAGAATCGAAACCTTACGGATACCGTCTGCAATTCTGTCCTGACTCTTATCTGACGTGGTTACTTCTGGATTCTCTCCGATTTCTTCATCTGCCAGAATATTTTCTCCCCCTTTCTCATCCATGTTGAGCATGGCATTTAATTCTGCCAGACGTTCCATTTTTTCATTCAATTCTGCCTCTTTTGGAAATGGCTTCTGTACTTCCTCCTGTGCAGTCTTTAACTGCTGTTGCACCGTATCCAGATTTCTTTCCGTTTCTTCCAGTTTTTTCTCAATTGCCGAAAGTGCATTGTGGATTCTCTGGATATTACCAAGTGGGTCCTTTCCAAATTCAATCTTATACGAGCATTTTCCTTTAATCGTCATGGTGTAAGTATTGGACAGAAAATTGTACTCTGAAGAAAGTGCAAAGCCGTGATATTCTCCAATCTGTCCTGCTGATTTTACCGTTTTTAATCCAGATGCTGCCGCAATCAACGCCAGACCTGCTTCCTTTTTATCATTATACATTTTTCCACCAACCGTCATTACGAAGCTATCATTATCCTGCAAATCCACCCCTTTTACCGTTCCTGCATCTACACGCATTCCAGCTATTTTCTCTTTTAATGCGGTAATCTGTACTGGATAACGTTTCGCTATATCCGATTCCAGGCGATAAATCTGACTGGTATGGTTTGCTTTCAGAAGTTTTAGCTTACTCACCTGAACATCCAAATCCATTTTTTCCTTAATATATTCATTTCCGGTAGCAAGTGCTTTGATTTCTGCATAAGATAATGCCGTATCATCCACATCCTCACAGGCACGAACCGGAGATTTACTGGTCATAATCTGTGAAATAAATTTCTGCTTATTCTCCAGAATCTGCCACATGTACGAGTCAAATGTATTTTCTGTTACATATCGGAAAATCTTTACCTTGTCATTCTGATTTCCCTGTCGTAAAATACGTCCTTCCTGCTGTAGGCTAAGTACCCAGCGCCTTGCCATATTGCTATGGTAGGTTTCCAAATACTCGCCCCCGAACCGTACTTACAACTCTCACTGTATACGGCTCTCCATTTATAAACTCAATTTAACTGTCCACAGTGTAATTTCTTATGACATTCTCTACACAAAGCTATTGTTTTGCGATTTCTCGCTATCATAAGAGCTTCCCAAAAAGTTTTACCTTGTAAATCTTTAAGCCGATGAACATGATGAATTTCTATGGGAGTATTAGTTTTTCCGCATAGCTCACATTCTCTGGCTTTTATTCTGTCGATTAGCTTTGTACTGCTGAAATATTTGATTGTATTTGGAACTAAGTCTGCATTAGATTGGAATGCTTTTTTCTGCCGTTTAAAACCCTCGTTATAAAACACTCGCATTTTCTCAACTCCTTTGGAATTACGGAACTTTACAGCAAAATCTTTTCCTGCTCTGAATTTTCCGATTACTTTTGAAATTGATGTTCTGTATTTTGTGCCGTAGGTTTTGTACATACTGTATTCCATAATATACTTGTAGCTGTTGATGATTGAGCTGTTATTGGCTATACAGTAATAATTGTAAAAACCTCGTATCATACTGTTGTAGTAGTCGAGTATTTCCAGATCATCACAGTTTTTCAATCTGTATATTGCCTTGGGTTTCCAAATTTCTTTTCCATTATGGTAGATTAACTTCATAGCACCTGTATCAATCAAGTGTTTCCTGATTGTATCACTTGAAACTTCCAGTACAATTCTGCCCGTGTAATTACGAACGAGCTTGCCTGTTTTATCTCTCTTGGTTAGATTGCTATGCCGTACTCTGATTTCATAACTGAGAAATTTCGCACTTTTTTGGGCATTGGTAATCAGCGTTTTCTCTTCTGATAGCTCCAACTGTAATTGTTCTTTGAGAAAATTCTTAAAATCTTCTTTTATTTTCTTACAATCCTCTTTCGAACCGATAACTCCGCACAGCCAATCATCAGCATATCTGACATAGACCAGCCTTGCATAATTGTTATCCATAGGGTCACTTGGGGGAATATTCACCCGTTCTTTTTCCAACTGCCTTATGCGTGCAATCGCATTTTTCTCTTTCACAGTCGTCGTTTGCATTTTTCAATGCGATTCTGGCTTTGCTTAATTCGACTTCGTTCCTGCGGTACTCTTTTGTACGCATACGCTTTTTACCTTTTTTAAATTTTCGGACATACTCATTTACATACTTATCAAATTTATCCAAATAAATGTTTGCAAGAATAGGACTGATAATGCCACCCTGCGGTGTTCCCGAATAGGTGTTATGAAAAGTCCAATTCTCAATATAGCCTGCATTCAGAAATTTTCTTACCAGTCGAAGAAATCTCTCGTCATTGATACGTTCTCGTAAAATTCCAATCAACGTAGCATGGTTGATGTTATCAAAAAACCTTTAATGTCTCCTTCGATAAACCATTTCACACCCGTGAAAGTTTTTTGAATTTCATTGAGTGCCGTATGACAGCTTCTATTAGGTCTGAACCCATGAGAAGTATTTTCAAAATGCCTCTCATAGATAGCTTCTAAAATCATTCTGATAACCTCTTGAAGCAATTTATCCTCAAAGGACGGTATTCCGAGTGGACGCATTTTTCCGTTCTTCTTTGGAATATAGGTTCTTCTTGCAGGTTTTGGCTGATAGCTTTCATCTTTGAGCGAAACTATGATTTTCCGTATTCTTTCGATACTCATACCGTCAACCGTTTGCTTGTCAGTACCTTTTGTCATACTTCCGTCATTGGAATAAATGTTTTGATAAGCGGTTAAGTACAGTTCCTCATTGTAGAGCAAACGGTATAAACGCTCGTACTTGTAATCTTTTTGGTTACTGTGTTTCGTTAAGCTGATTAACACATTTTCAGGATTTCTCATAATGTATCACACATTATCCTTTCTATATTGTTAATGTTATAAACTGCCTTCCTTCGCCATGTAAGTGCCATTAACACTCTCGGACTACTATGAAGGCTCCGTTACCATATCGAATATTCATAAGCCTACACTTAATAGCTTATTTTTAAGCGTTTCGACTTAGGTAATCCCCGTTTAGCATCATACTAACGATTTGGCTTGTTAGGTTGTCGGATACGACTTCCATCCTTTTATGCTTATTGCATATACGTCTCAGCCTATCTTTGCTTACGCTCCTGAACAGCGGAACATAAGTGCTGAGATATGGCGAATAATAATTACCTTACGCCATAGTCCCGACATTGACCGTTTGGACTATCGTTCAACCAGTATGGGCTTTATCCTCATACCTAACTTTTCATCTCCCCATTCAGTCGCAGCTTGGTAATTAGCTGACTTATGGCTTTACCGACGTGCTATTTTCCCTGATATTTAGTTTCCCTCACAGGTAAATCGGTTGATGATAGGACTGTAAGATACTATCCTAATACCTTGCCAAAGGTATATTTATTATGATGCCTTTACGGGCGCACGCTCCAGATCTGACGGTTTCCAAGGACAGTCCAAATGGTGTAATGCCATAAGTCTGTCCTGGACATTCGTACCTGCACCAAGTTTCGGTGTAGACCCCATCAGGATTCTAACCTGTCCTGCACGCACTTTTGCAAACAGCTCTGCTTTCTTTGCTTCTGTATTGTATTCATGGATAAACGCAATCTGTTCTTTTGGAATGCCACGCTCTACAAGTTTGTTTCTCACATCATCGTAAACATTGAAGGTTCCATCATTCTTCGGTGTGCTGAGGTCACAGAAAATTAATTGTGTACCCTGTGTCTCTTTTCCATCTTCCCATACCTGAAAAGCATTCTCCACACAGGCATTTACTTTACTCTCTCCTGCATCCGGCAGCATATCATTAAGGAGTCTCTGATCTAATGCACATTTTCTTCCATCGTTGGTTATCTTGAGCATGTTATCCGTCCTTGGATCAACATTACCGCCTCTAACCTGTTCTGCACGCTCCGAAAATGCTTCTACCATTTCTTTCTGTTCTTCACTTGGTTTGAGTACTTCATTGATATACTCCGCTTCCGGTATAGGCAGATTCAGCATATCAGAAGTCTGAATATCTGCCGCTTCCTTAAATATTGAGATCAGCTCTGGAAGATTGAAAAAACGGGCAAATCGTGTTTTTGCACGATAGCCCGTTCCTTCCGGTGATAATTCGATAGCCGTAACTGTTTCTCCAAATGTTGCCGCCCAGGAATCGAAATGTCCCATTCCCATATTCATCAACGTATCATACTGAAGGTATCTCATAATGGTATACAATTCAGTCATACTGTTTGACACAGGTGTTCCAGTCGCAAATGTAATTCCCTTACCACCTGTAATCTCATCCATATATCGGCACTTCATAAACATATCCGAACTTTTCTGTGCGTCCGTCTGTGAAATGCCTGCTACATTTCTCATTTTTGTATATAAAAAAAGGTTTTTGAACGCATGGCTCTCATCTACAAAAAGCCTGTCAATGCCAAGCTGCTCAAATGTAACAACATCATCCTTCCTTGTCTGGTCATTTAATTTATCCAGTTTTGCTTTCAGCGTTTTCTTTGTCTTTTCCATCTGTTTGACCGTATACTGCTGTCCCACTTCCAGTTTTGCAGTTTCAATAGACACTGTAATATCTGCAATCTGATCTTCCACCAATGCAATCTGACGTTCCCTGGAAAGTGGAATTTTCTCAAACTGACTATGTGCAATAATAACTGCATCATAATCTCCTGTTGCAATTCTGGAACAAAAACGCTTTCTGTTCGCAGGCTCAAAATCTTTTTTTGTTGCTACCAGAACATTCGCACCTGGATAAAGTCGCAGGAAATCGCTTCCCCACTGTTCCAGCAAATGGTTCGGTACAACATACAGACTCTTTTGTGAAAGTCCAAGTCGTTTACTCTCCATTCCAGCTGCAATCATCTGGAATGTCTTGCCCGCACCCACGCAATGTGCAAGTAAGGTGTTGTTTCCATATAAAATATGTGCCACCGCATTTTTCTGATGCTCCATCAGCTTAATTTCCGGATTCATTCCGACAAACTGAATGTGACTGCCATCATATTCCCTTGGCCGGATGCTGTTAAACCGTTCATTATATATCTTATAGAGATTTTCACGGCGATCCATATCCCGGAAAATCCAGTCTTTAAACTCCTCTCTGATCAATTCCTGTTTCTGCTGTGCCAGCGTTGTTTCCTTCCGATTTAATACCCGGTGTTCTCCATCTGCATCATGGATTGTATCATAGATCTTAGTGTCACGAAGATTCAATGCGTCTTCCAGTAAGCGATAAGCGTTTGTCCTCTGCGTTCCATAGGTCGATGTAGTAAGCGGATTGTTACTGCTATCTACATTCTTTCCTTTTATGTTCCACTGTCCGGTTACTTCCGCATACTGCACTTTAATTCTATCATAATTGATATGATGCCTTGGTGTATGGAAAGTTTCAGCCATAAATTCTGTGATATAATCTGGGGAAATCCATGTAGCACCAAGTCTGGCTTCAATTTCAGATGCATCCAGGTCTTTCGGCTGCACTCGTTCCAAAGCCTGCACATTAACCATATACTCGGAACGATTTTCTGCAAAGGCTCTTGCAACGCTTAATTTTTCTCTGACATTTCCAGACAAATACTCATCGGACGGCTCCCATTTTTCTGTAAGAGGATTCTTAAAGATTACCCCTGCCAGTTCCTCCGTTATTTCTTCTTCTGTTTTTCCGGTAAGCTGCCTCATATAAGGAATATCTACTTTTGCTTTTTCTCCGATTGATACTGCCAATGCTTCACTTGCCGTATCCACGGACGTTACCGGTTCTGCTCTCCGAATGGTTCTCTTACTAAATATATCTGCTTTCCGCTTTAATTCTCCCTTTTCATCCAGAAATTCCAGCGATGTCAAAAGACAATAACTGCTGTCCATACTGAACGCTCTTTTATTGGCATTACTGCTAAGAAGACCATATTTTTCAGTAAATCTGTCGTAAACCTGGTTTAGTTCTGCCTGTAATGCAGAGATTTCTTCATCGCTGCCTTCCTCTAACTGCCTTTCAAGGAGTCTATTGGTTGCATCCCTGATAGCTACCATGCCACGGACACGTTCTCCCGTTACTACTGGAAGTTCCAGTTTATTCATTACCGAATTTTCACGATAATAAATATCTTCTCCGACAAGTGCAAAACTAAAATTTTTAATATCTGGGTCTGCCGGTATCGAAACTACCTGTTCCTCCAGTTCCGTATCTGAAATTTCCAGTTCCGTAATTGTCCCCTGAATATGTCCGATTGCTTCTTTTAACTGTTCTGCAAGATTTTTCCCTTCTTTTGCTTTTACAGTTATTTCCTGCTTTCCATACTGTGTACTTTCTGTTGTAAAATCTCCCAACACCATTTCCGGATGATCTGCAAAATAAGTATTGACCGTATATCCTTCCTCTGTTGTCTTTAGCTTTACCCAGTCAGGCTCCGCAAGAGAAATTCTGTCTCTTTTCTGAAAAAATAATATATCAGCAACAACATTCGTGTTCGCATTTTTCTGAAAAGCATTGTTTGGCAGTCGAATAGCTCCCAATAAATCTGCCCGGTTTGCAAAATACTGTCGCACTTCCGGGTTCTGCTTGTCCATTGTTCCACTTGATGTAACAACCGCAACAATACCACCTGGGCGAACCAGATCTAAGGACTTGGCAATAAAATAATCATGAATCATAAAATGGTATCTGTCATATTTCCGGTCACTGACCTGATAAGCTCCAAACGGTACATTTCCAACCACACAGTCGAAAAAGCTGTCTGGATAATTTGTTTCTTCAAATCCCTGTACCGCAATCCTGTTTTTCTGATAAAGTTGCTTTGCAATCTGTCCCGAAACAGGATCAAGCTCTACTCCATACATATTTGTATGATTCATACTCTCTGGCAAGAGTCCCATGAAATTTCCCACTCCACAAGATGGTTCCAGAATATTTCCCTGTCTCAATCCCATATTTCCAAGTGCTTCATACATTGCCTTAATTACTGTCGGAGATGTAGTAAAAAGCATTCAGTGTCGATGCCCTTGCAGCATTGTATTCATCCGAAGTCAATATTCCTTTTAACTCCAGATATTCTTCTGTCCATGCACCATTTCTTTCCTCAAATGCCTGTGGGATACCTCCCCATCCGACATATCTGGATAAGATTTCCTGCTCCTCTGACGTTGCCAGTCTCTGCTCCTGTTCCAGCTTCTTCAAAAGCCGGATAGCTTCCATATTGGCTTTAAATTTTGCTTTCGGACCACCAGCCCCCAATTCATCGTCTGTAATACGGAAATTGTGAGGTTCTATCTTTTCCTCCTGCTCATTCTGCAAATATGGCAAAAACTCTCCCTCATAGCCAAACAGCTCATTCTCGCCCGGAATATAATTACGTCCAGTTTCCATGCACTGGAAAATATCTGCTTTCGTTGCTCCGCTTGCTTCATAAAAACCTGCGTAAGAGTACAGAATATCATCTTCTCTTTCATATGTAGATAAATGTAATTCTGTATTTCCCCTCGTAAGATTTACAAGTTCTTTTCCTTCCAGACCATGCGGTAAAACACCTATCGGCTCAAAATGATACCCCTGATATTCAAATACATTCTCGTCCCAGTGTTCCTGCGGTGTTACTGTTTCCGGTACTTCAAAATTCATTTCCTGTCGTATTGTGGCAATTTCATCCGACTCCATCACATGGTCAGTATATGGTTCTATCATTTCATCCTGCCATCTGCCGTTGTCATTCCAGAGTTTTTCTGCTATATCAGATACTAATTGCATTTGTTCCGGAGAAAAATCCGGATTGAGAATTGGTTCCAGCATACGTTCCTGCTCCGCCAGTTTTCGGACAACCTTCATCTGCTCCTCTGAAAAGTCTTCCACGGATCTGCCGACTGCATCCATACTGTCATAAATCAGTTCTCCCACATGACTTTTTAACACATAATCTTCTTCATAAAAGCCATCTTCCCATAATTCTTTTGCTTCTTCAAAGGACTGATGTATATCCGTTCCCAAATCTGCTTCCTCTTGAGCGTCTTCCACTTCCAGAACACTTTCCTCTGATTCTGGATTTTCCAGAGCTTCTTCTGTCTCATTTACACTCATAAGGTCAAACAATGACATCTGATGTCCTGTCAGTCCCTCTGTCTGTTCTCTTACTTTTTGTGCCGGGAAAATAGTATAAGTTCCTTCCACATACTGATGCACTTCTGTTAAAAGTTGTACTTTCTGATCGTATGTCACTCCTGCTGACTCAAAATCCAACGGCAATGTAGCCAGTGCCTCATCCATTGACTGTAACAGACTTTGTGACTGTTCCGTATCCTTAAGCATATCCGGAATTGTTTTTCTTGCTTCCTCATTGAAAAAATCTTCTTTATATGGACGCTCAATTTCTTCTGGAAGTCTTGCATAAAAACTGATTACTTTAGACGCTATCCGTTCTCTCTCATAATCCGGCATACGAGAATAATCTGCTGAACGTAAGAATTGTTGATTATCAATCAGATAAGCAACCCTCTTTGCCACTTTTGACCATGGCAGTAAGATTTCCGTATCTGGATTTCCAATATTCCCTCTCTCAAGTTTCAGTCCTTTCCCATCATAGTTTGCATGGGAATTATCTGCACCACTCAAAGCATGACTCTGACCGCCCACACCATATTTTTCTTTAATAAAGTCTGTTCTCGCCTTATCATCCTCATTCAGAAGATAAAAAGAATAAGTTGACAGTCTTCCATCTGAATACGGGCCGCCACCAGCCAGAAACGCATCTATTTCATCTTGTGTAATAAATATCGGATGTTCCTGCCATGCAAAATCATCTCTGGCAGTATAAGGCACAACCTCTGCAGCAAATTTTTGAAATTCTCCGGATACTCTGATCGGATTATACGTCCGAAAACGCATAATACTTTTATCTTCCTCGTAAGCAATTGCCAGTCCTTCCAGTCGTTCATTCAAATCCGCAAGCCACTCTGGATCTGCAATTTTTTCTTCCAGATAATCCGTAATCTCCGGATAAATGCTGGTAAGATGTGGTAAATCTTCTTCATCAAAAACAAGCTCTGCCACACCTTCCGCCATGTCACCTTTCATGTATGCTAATGTCTGTGCATGTCCTTTACAGCGTTACTTCTTGCCACATCCAACACAGACTGTGGTGCATATTCTCCCTGCTTCAGAAGCTGATGAATACGTCCACTTACGTCTTCCCAGGATAAAAAAGCCTTATCTAAAATCTGATCTGTTACGGTGTGTCCGACTGCAATCTGCATTCCAGTTTCATCAAACCAGACCGCATACTCCATTCCGTTAATTACGATTCCTTTTCCACCAGTTCCATATTCCCGCTTAACAAACTCCGTATAATCTTCTGGTGACTGCTCGCTCATAAAATTGTAAATAATACGCAACTGGTTTCCACTTCGATTTCCCCCGGTTCTTAAAATCTCGTCCACAACATCACTTGAAATGGCAATTTCTCCTGCATAAAGTGCTGCAACCCGGCTTTCAATCTCACGCCTCTGCTCATTCACAGATGGAAGTTCAGGCAAAGATAAAGCAGAGGCAATTTCTTCCTCTGCTTTACTTAACTGATCTTCATTTGTGTCTTCTACTAGCTGTACACCAATTCCGTCAAGATGCTCTCTTCCACGATTGCCGTCAGACTGTTCATATGTGCTGTCCACTCCATCGGGTTCACTTCCTTCGATGGTGCCGGATTCTGCTCCAATAACTTCTTCATCTGAATTTCCAATCTCTCCAGTGCTGCTTTCTCGATTTCCTCCAGATGTCGGTTCAGTTTCCCTGTCAGCAACAGGCTCTGGTACAGGCTGTTCTTGTGCTCTTTCAGAAATGTTCTCCGTAACATCCCGTACTTCCCGATGTTCACTTCTGTCTCCTCGATTGTCAGATTCGGAAACAGGTAGTCCCCTTTGCGATGATATGTCAGTTCCATGCTCATTTCCTCCTTCATATTCCTGCTCATTGTTTTTATATGCTTCTGTGTTTTCTTTGATTTCACGAATTAACGTGGTAAAGTTATTATAATTCCTTTCTTCTGGATTTTCAATACTTTTCTTCATTTCTTCCAAAGAAATGCGATGAACATATCTTCCAATATCCACAAGTACAGACTCACTTGCCCTGCTCGTGGCATTTCCAATAAAAGTCAGCACTGAAAGATGATTATAATCTGTAATATGTCGGAAGTCTGTTTCTTCCAGACGCTCCATTGGGTCAATACCACATCTGACTGCCAATGTATAATAGATACTGTCTGTCAAAAGACTACGGAATTCACTGCGGATCGTATCTTCATCCAGTTCTTCCAGATAGGTATCTCCTGTCACATAGAGCAGTCCATCCAGGTACTCCTCCAGATTTTCTTCTACCATATATTTTGCAGTTGCCATCAATGCATCCGAAAGTGTTTCTGTATCTTTCGTCTCCAGACTGTAAACTTCTTCTAAATGGTTTAATACTGCTGCCTGCTGTCCTTCTTGTATCTGCCACAGATAAGGTGATCTGCCACCTCTTACCATATGTGTATCCTGAATATCAAAAACATAACGAAGTCGTGTTTTCTGCATTGTTTCATCCAGAAGGGCAATTCCCTTAGCCCCTCTGTTTACCCACCGAAACATTTTTTCATTCCATAATTCCAGCGACGCACAGGCGGTTGCATGTGGACGCTGTGCATGAATCAAAAGCTGATCCATAAATGGATACCGATACAGTCTGGCTGCAGTATCCAGATAATTCATCCAGTCTATCGGTGAACTGCTGATACTCTCTGCATGAAATTCTGCAAGTCCACGTATCTCATCTACTCTCGCCATAAAGCGTTCCTCCTTCCATTTTTCTATTTTTTCTTCTTGTCAGGTTTCTTTTTCGGAAATTCCAGACTGAATCTGGCTTTCCCATCCTCTACACCAAGTACAAGATCTGCATCAAATTTAATGTCTTTTTTTCTGGAATAAAGTCCTTTTACATGAGTACGTCCTTTCTTCAAAAGTTCAACTGCCATTTTCTTATCCATTGACTTTTCCATACTTTCCAGAAAACGGTTAGACTTCCACAGTGCAAATGAACAACTTCTGTCTGAACAATAGTAATTTGTTTTTCCCTCATAAATATCAGAACCACAGACCGGGCATTTTCCAATTACTTCTTTTGCTGTCTGAAAACGATTCCTTTCATCTTCCGGAATGGCTCTGCACAATGCAAGAATATCTGCAAGCAAAGACACAATTCCATCCATAAATTCTGTATCAGAAATTCTTCCCTTTTCCATCATAAGAAGCTGGTTCTCCCATTCTGCAGTCAGGCTTGCTGATTTCAGATTTTCCGGCATGACATGAATCAGCTCACACCCCTCTGTCGTTGGAAGAATCTGTTTTCCTTTCCGCTTTGCATATCCGGAAGACACCAGTTTCTCAATAATGCTCGCTCTGGTTGCGGGTGTGCCAAGTCCCTTTTTCTCTGTCTCGGAATCAAATTCCTTATTCCCGGCTGTTTCCATTGCTGCAAGAAGTGTATCTTCCGTGAACATTTTAGGTGGAGAAGTATAATGTGTACTTTTCTCAGCCTTAACCCCTGAAAGAACCATCTTCTCTTTATATCCTTCCGGAATAGCATTCCTACTCTCTGACTCATCTTCTTTTTTAGCTTTTACACAGGACTTTCGAAATGTTTCCTCTGCTTCCTTAAATCCCATCTGCACAGGTCGTTTTCCCTTTGCAGTAAATTCATGTTCTTTACACTGAACAGTAATTTCCGTCTGTTCACAACGATAATCTTCTCCCGTTGCCTGTACAAGCTGCTGTCCAATTAACAACATCAAATTCTTCTTTCCATCTGACAGTCCCTCCATGCCATTTTCCAATGCCTCTTTTGTTGGCAGAATCGCATGATGATCTGATACCTTTGCATTGTTAATCACTCGCTCCGGATTGCCACCAATCTGTCCTGATTTTAAAAATGGAAGAAACTCTATCATCCCATTCATAAGCATTTCTACCGTTTCTTTCATATCCTCGGTAACATACTGACTGTCTGTTCTCGGATACGTTACCATTTTTTCTTCATACAATTCCTGCAACATATCCAGTGTTTTCTTCGCTGTGTATCCGAAAAAACGGTTTGCTTCTCTTTGTAAGCTGGTCAGATCATATAACTTAGGCGGAGAGATTTTCTTCTGCTCTTTTTTTACTTTCGTTACAATCGCATCCGCTCCATTACAAAGTTTCTGCAAATCTTCTGCTTCCTTTTCTGAAAGGATATTCTCCGAAGTAACTGTCATTTTCCCATCTGATAAAGAAACTTTATAATAGGCTTCTTTCTGGAAATTCTCTACTTTTTCCTTTCTTTCTGTCAGCATGGCAAGTGTCGGTGTCTGCACCCGGCCTACAACCAGACGTTTAAAATATCTGGTTGTATATGCTCTGGTTGCATTCATGCCAATTAACCAGTCTGCCTGTGCTCTGCATACCGCAGCATTGCAAAGTCCTATATAGTCACTTCCATCTTTCAGACAACGGAATCCATTTTGAATTGCTTCATCCTCCATTGAGCTGATCCAGAGTCGCTTCACAGGTTTCTGGCATCTGGCAAGATCATACACCCGCTTAAAGATCAGCTCACCTTCACGTCCTGCGTCACACCCATTTACCAAATACGCCACATCTTCCCGGTTCATTAATCTGCATAATATTTCAAACTGTTTTTTCTTGTCTTCAGACACCTGCACCTGCCATATATCTGGAATAATCGGCAGATCATCAAATTTCCATTTTGTATATTTTTCATCATATTTTTCCGGCGGAGCATATTCTGCCAGGTGTCCGAGACACCAACTGACAATGCAACTGTTACCTTCCAGATACCCGTCCTCTCTCTGGTACGCCGATAAATTCTTTGCAAGGCTATGTGCCACACTTGGTTTCTCTGCAATCACTAAAAATTTCGCCATAATTTCCTCCTGTTCTTCCTTTGCAAAAGGACAGCCAACCTATGACTGTCCTTTTCCCATTCCTTTTATTTCTGTTCTGCTGCTTTTTCTTCATCTTCATTGATGTATGGTGTATCGTCTGCAAACTCCAGACCTTCTTCTACGATGCCCTCTTCCTTTTTCTTTTTTAGTTTGCTGATGACAACTACAACAATACCACCCAAAACCAGTACTGCTCCGCCGCCAAGTGCTGCACACAGCCATCCTTTATTACCAATAGATTCCTGCTTTTTTTCAGTCTCCGGCTGAGTTGTTGCTTCTGGCTCCGGTGTCGTAGTCGTCTCTGGAAGCACAACCGCAGGTTCTTCTTTCTTTTCTGTTTCTTTCGTTTCATCCAAAAATTCTGCAAGATCATTTTCATCCACCAGTGACATCATATATACATTTTCTGAACTGCCCGCACGATCAATGACCATGTAAAAGGTATTCCCGTTTTTCGTCTGTACCGTCAGGAACTGCTTTGAGCTGTCATTTCCCTTATCATCTACAAGCTGCCCATTTCCAGGTGTCGAAAATGGGGTTTCTTCTGTGGCAGGCTGTTCTGCCGGCTGTTCTTCCACCACCTGAGTTGTTTCCGGCTGTTCTGCATTTTCATTTGCCTGTGCAAAAGCTGTCGCACTTACCGAACCGATCAGCATAGTTGCCGTCAACATCGCCATTAAAATTTTCTTCAATACTTTATTCTTCATCTTCCAAAACCTCTCTTTCTGCTTCCGATTCGGAGAACATCTTTTCGTCCTCTAAACTTTTTTCTTTTACTGTTCCTGTTTCCTGATTGTCCATGGAAAGATTGCCTTCCTCATCAAACTGCATCGTAACGGTTCCTTTCTGAATCCCATCCAAAAATGTCAGCATTTCATGACTACCCATTTTCATAGAACGGATTGCTTTGATAATCTCTGCATCTTCCATCTGCTTTTTCTGAATCTTCAATTTCTTTACATATTCCTGTAATTCCAGAATCTTATCTTCCGTTTTCTGAATATCATCCAGAACTTTTTTCAGTCGCATATTCACATTCGATCACTCCCTTCTAGTGAATCCTGCCAAATGCCATAAAATGTTGCTGCCAATAAGAGCTTGCAATACTTGTATACTGAATCGGATTACCACAATGAATCATCATGTTATTACCCACATAAATTCCTACATGGCTTGCCCCAGGCGTGTCATACGTTCCCTGGAAAAAGATCAGATCTCCCGGTTTCGCATCTGATGGAGATACATAGGAACAATAAGAGCGTAATCCGTCTGCGGTAGTTCTTCCTACATTCCAGCCATTACCACAGTTATTGATTACCCAGCACACAAAACCTGAGCAGTCAAAACTGGTAGATGGAGATGCACCACCCCATACATAAGGATAGCCCAGGTATTTTTCTGCCTCTCTGATCATTTTTGCAAACTGTGGATCAGAAAGAGCTTCTGCCGGAATATCATAACCGAATCCTGCACCACCTGTCGGAATACTGTTCAAGTCAAATAAGTAATCACGATTTCCATAATACTTGTTATAAGCGTCATACCTTTCCTGCTCCTTATCCGTCATACGATTTCTCAGGACTGTATCCAGATTATGATTGGTAAGTGTCACATCCAGTCGGTTTACTTCTCTTGTCGTTGTCACTTCCACTTCCTGACTTCCATTACTGTCTGCTATGTAGGCTTCCCAGGTCTGGTGTCCATGTGCAGATGCAGAAGCGTGGTCACCATAGTAAACATCAAACTGTACACCATATCTCGCAAATGCTCCTGTATCTTCTACAACATATTCCACTCCATTCATAATGACATGCGTTCCCATCGGTACAAAAGGATTCGATGCATCTACCGCAATCGTATGATTTGCCTGTGGATACGCTCCACTGGCAGTAGGTCCGCCACTCCACTGACCACAACAGATCGGGCAGTTGCAATACCCACTGGTCACAACCTGTCCCAGTGATTCTCCAACCTTTACCTTCTTCTTTTCTGTCACAGTCTCTCTTGTTGAATCTGTATATAAGCCATACTGTTCTTTAAAAATCTCTTTGATTTCATCTGCCACCTCTGCATATGTAAAACCACCATATTTAACAGTCAGATAAGAAATAAGCTGATATGGATTGTGTCCGATTTCATCAATCTGGAACTGAAATTCATCATAATCAGAATGTGTTTCCTTCATCTGATTAATCTGCTCATTCAGTGCATTTTCCAATGCTACATACGCATTTTCAGCCGCATAAATATCCTCATCTTCACTGGAATAACTGGTGGAAACTATGGCATTTGTGCTTCCCTGAAATAATGCTGCACAGCTTGACAGACTCGTTGCCATTAATGCAAACAGCAAAACCATAATGCCAATAGATAATAGAATATTTCGATTCTGTGCAACCAGTTCTTTGACTGCCGCCTTCGCTTTTTCTGTAAATCTCTGTGCATTTACAACTGCCGCATCTTTCACTGCTTTTCCCTGTTTTGCTGCCTGATACTGCTTCTGATAACGTTTTTTCTGTAAAAGTTTCTTTAATGCAGACTGTTTTTTCTGTTCTGCTTCTTTTTGGATTGCCTTTTTCGCTTCATTGGACGAATCACTGCCAAATTGCAGACGGGATTTTTCTGTTTCCTCCAGAACACTTTCCCTTAATCGGTTATTTCTCTGTCGGCTTTCCTTCAAACGCTGTCGGACATAGATGGATTTTCTCGCAAGTGATTCCCCCATAAGCTCAGCCTGGTCAGCCGCATCCAGAGCAGCATTATCATCCGTATCCTCTCTGGCCCTTCTCTGCCCATAAGCGGATATTACATTTTCAACAGCCACGGCACTTCGTTTTACCATACCACTTCCGAGAATCCTGTCTTTTCCTTCATCATCAAAAATAGACGGGATTTTGACTGCTTCTGCTCTTTTAAAATCTGCTCTCTCTTGGTCTTATTCTTAATTTCCTCCCGAAAGTCTTCCATTGATTTTTCATCAACTTCTGACTTTTCATGGTAGCGTTTCTGCTCTTTTGACGCATACGCTGTAACCATTTTTTTCTTCCGGCTTTGCCTGTCCAGTTCTGGTATCTCAGGCTCTGCTTCACGTCCTGGATGCCCACGAATACTGTCCTTACGAAGTCTGGAACGTGAAACAGGCGAAGATTTCTCCTCGCCTGCTCTTAAATCACTTATTTCTGATGTTTCCATTTCTTCCGATTCAGAAATGTCTTCCTGTTCCAGGAAATCACGTCTGGATCGCAATCGTTGTTTTCCTTCCGTGATTTCGTCAATTTTTTCATCGGAAATATGAGCTTTTCTTGCTTTTCCGAAATCAAGTTCCTGTTCTCTGTGACCAGCTACCTTTCTTTCATCTGCCTCACGTCCGGTGATTCTTTTTTCCGTCTTACTCCGAAGGTTTTCTTCCCGCAGTCCATCACGGCTCATCTTCTGAACGGTTTTATCCCTTGCTTTGTATTCATGCTCCTGCATGGTTCTCATCTCCTGATCTCATAGTCTTTGTCTAAGAAATTCTCCCATCTGTCTACAATGGAAATCGCTCTGTTTTTCAGTTTCGTAGAGATGTCTGAAACATTGCCCTGTAATTCGTGCTGCTGTGTCTCTCCGATCAGAATCAGTGAATCGACGACTTCCAGTAATCCGGCAATGCTCATCATATCAGCAAACTGCATTTCCAGTAATTTTTTAGCCGAACAGCCATATGCCCAATAATCTTCTCTGTCCCAGTCCAGGATGCTGTCATATTTCTTTTTTCCCTTGGGAAGCTCTGTCTCCTGAACATTCAGCTCATCTTCATAGTCACATTCGCCATAGTCAAGGTCATCGTCCTCATAGTAGTCATTTTCTTCCTCGATGTCGATCACTTCACTTAAATCGTCATCCCAGTCTTCTTCCATATCTTCGTAGCCAAATTCCTTCTCAATTTCTTTATCTGTCATGTCATTATCCCCCAGTTCTTTCCACTTTTTTTGCAACCACGACCATACGCCCATTTTTCTGTGAGTACTCACATGTGGACAATGTGAGCAGTTTTTCTCCATAGCAGGCTGTAATTTTGGTTTCATAGATTCCTTTTCGCTTAATTTCTCTAATAAAGTACTCATAATCTTCCCCTTTCTGTGCCTTTATAAAACTGTAATAATTGAAATCATTTCCTGTATAAACAGGTGTGGTAAATGCTGCCAGTATCTCATATTCTTCATTTCCCCAGATGGTACGGAACTGAATCATCGGATGTTCCTTATAAAAATCCTCATCTTTATATTTTTCAAGATCAGCAAACATCTTTCCACTGTTCATATGATGACCATAGATAATCAGATTGTCTGAATCTCCCGGCACACATTCTTCCGCAAGATACAGACAACCATTGGCAGAATATTCCCCGTTAAAATCCCGGTGCAGATAATAATTTTTATCTCCCGGACGGTGCATAACCGGATAATCTATTCTGGTTCCTTCAATTGTAATCCAGCCGATACAGTCTGGATTTTCTTCATGTAAAGCCAGGATTCCTGCATCTATTTGTGTCAGTGAATCACCAGAAGAATCTTCTCCTGTCTCATCTGATTTTTCCTGCAACACTTCCTGCAATTGATGCTGTAACTGATTATCCTGTCTCTCCTGCAAAAACATACCCATCAGGAAATAAATGCTGATAGTGAGCAGTACCACTGATACGATAAAAAGCAGTCCCGCAAGCCATTTTCTCATTTTGTCCTGCCTCCTCTTTAAACGTCATCTCTGCCCTTAATACCAAGTTTTTCACGTTTCTCCACATCTTCCGGTTTCGATGACATTAATGCATAAAGCATAAGAGAATTATCAAATCTGTCTTTAAACGGAATAATCGTATTTCCGTAAAAAATAAGACCTTCTCCTGCCCCACTATTGGTCACATAAGACAACTGATGTGGCGAAATATTAAGCTGCTTTGCCAAGATCTGCCTGTCTCCAGAAGCCTGATTCAACATCAGAATAAAATCCGAATTTTCAAAAATGTTCTCGATTTCTCTTGAAGCAAGCAGATCTTTTACGTTCTGTGTGATACCAGTCGGAATACCACCCCATTTACGGAATCGCTTCCAGATCTCTACGCTGTATGCTGCTGTCTGTTCCTCCTTCAAAAGCAAATGAAACTCATCAATATAGTACCTGGTTGATTTATGGACGGAACGGTTAATCGTAACCCTGTTCCACACCTGATCCTGAACAATCAGCATTCCCAGCTTTTTAAGCTGTTTTCCTAAGTCTTTAATATCAAAACATACCAGACGGTTGTTCAGTTCTACATTAGTACGGTGGTTGAATACCTTTAAAGAACCATTAACATAAATTTCCAATGCAGTTGCCAGTCTCTGTGCTTCTGCTTCTTCCTGTTTCCGAAGCAGATTGTATAAATCTTCCAGAATTGGCATTTTCTCTGGCACCGGGTCTTCAAGATAATCCTGATACACCATTCGTACACAACGGTCAATAATTGTCTTTTCTACTGGTTCCAGTCCATTCTTTCCACCTACAATAAGCTCGCAGAGGGAAAGGATAAAATCTGATTTCAGTGAAAGCGGATCATCGTCATCAGCATAGTTTAGATTAATATCCATCGGATTAATATAATCATGACTGTTTGGGGAGATACGGATGACCTGCCCCTTAAATGCCCGGACTAATGGAAAATACTCGCCCTCCGGATCACAGATAATAATGTCATCTTTCGTAACGATAAAAACATTCGTAATCTCACGCTTTGCCGCAAATGATTTACCAGCACCCGGTGTACCAACAATCAGTCCATTCGGATTCTTCAGCTTTTTACGGTCAGCCATAATCAAATTATTGGATAATGCATTCAAACCATAATAAATAGATTCCCCTGCCATAAATAATTCCTGCGTTGTAAATGGAACAAAAATAGCTGTTGAAGTCGTTGTCAATGCACGCTTGATCGGAATCCAGTTTTTACCAAGCGGAAGACAGCTCATAAGTCCCGGTTCCTGCTGATAATCCAGTCTTTTCAATGCACAATTATATTTCTGTGCAATACCTGCTGTCTGAAACACAACATTTTCAAGTTCCTGCTTATCTTTCGCAGTATTTAAAAATACCACTGTTACAAGAAACATTCGCTCATTTCTGGACTGCAAATCTTCCAGAAGTCGTTTTGCTTCCCCTCCGTATGTATTCAGATCAGAAGGAATGATGTCCATATCATATCCGGAGCGAACCGCCTTCTTCTGTTCCTCAATTTTCATGCGGTTAATATCTGTAACCTTTGCCTTTACCAGTTTGATTGCTTTCATCTGGTCAATGGACTGGATATGCAGATTGACAAGCAGATTACAGTCCATTTCCAAAAACTCTGCAAGCATTTTGTCCGTCAACTCCGGTGCCAGAATCTGCAAGTAGGAAACTGCACCCATCGTATCTCCCATCTGAAAATCTTTTCCGTTCTTAAACAGGAAACTGGATGGAGCAATATAGTCCTTTGTATTCAATCCGGTACGCAGTACATCATCATAACTGAACTGAAACGGCACCTTACTGTCCTGGTTGAATGTTTCATACATAATCTGTAAACGCTCCACACCATTCAACGGATATGCCGATACACCCAGTATTTTGAAATTATTCAGAATATCCGTTTCAATACGTTCCAGCTTTGGTTTTGCTTCCCGAATATTATCTGCTTCAATCCCAAATGTAAGGTACTTTGTTCTGACAAGTCCGTTATTTCCCTTTGCAAGCTGGTTTCTGAGCATCTGTGCAAATTCTGTACGCAGATCGTCAAAACTGTCATTCTGTTTCTTAATCCGAATCACGTCCTCATACTCTGTCATATTGCTGTGATGATTGATAAAGGACAACTGGAAATGAATTGTGCTGTCAAAATAGTTCAGAAAATCACACCAGTTTTCAAAAATCGTATTTTTATCTTCGTTCTGAGCTAACTGATAGTTAATATCATAAAAGCGGATTGTTTTGGAATAATAGCCATCCTCGACACGACAGATTCCATCTTTTCCCATTTCTCTGTATGGAATAGACTGCTGTGCGGTAATCTTCTTCTCTTTTTTCGATGCCGTGTTACCCTTGCTGCCTGCTTTTTTTACAGAACTGCTTTTTACTTTTGAATTTCCTTTTGCAGAGATTGATGACTGAGATTTCTGTTTTCCCTTTTTCTCTTTTTTCACGCGTTTTTCTTCTGCTTTTTCTTCACGGGCTTTTTGTTTTTCCTCCTGTTTCGCCCTCTTTTTGTCTTCCTTTTCCTGTGTTTTATGCAGTTTTTCCTCATATTTTTGTGCTTTTTTCAAAGCACGTTTCTCACGTCTGGTAAGTTTACGCCTTGGTCTGCGAACACCTCTGCGTCTTTCCAGAGCCTCATACCCTGTAACCAAAGGTTCTCCAGTTAAACGCTGTCTGTGCTTGGCATAATCTTCTGCTTCATCCGGATCAAACACTGGCAGTTCTTCTGAATCTTCTTCATCCAGCCACCAGTCCTCCTGATAAACGGAATCCTCAGTATGCTGAGACTGCCATTTATCGTTTCTTCTTTTTTCCATGAGCAGTGCCTCCTTTCGCTTTTGTCACAATTTTCTTTTTCTCATACAAATTTTCAACCTCATACTTCCGTACTGGCGGACGGATGAATTTTACTGTAATCATATTTTTCAGAACTATTTCCAGTGGAAGTCCATCCTTTTCATACATGGCAAATAAAAAAGCCGGAAGCATCAACAGACACATTCCGGTTGCCGCATTACTTGAACCAATCATTCCTCTTGTAAGGAAATAAAACGGAAGCCCAACTGCTCCTGCAATGCCAAGGCAGATAAGCTGACGTTTCGAAGGTTCAAAATAATCTTATTTTTACCTTTGTCAGATCTTTGGGTACAGATACAAAAGCCATCCTCCATCATCTCCCATCTTCACGATTTAAAATATCTACTGTACTGTTTACTTCATTCCCCCAGACATCCCATCCAGGTGTACTCTCCCTCGCAAACATTTCCAGCCTTGGTAAATCTCCCATAAGTTCCATAATCAGATCTCTTGTTATATCTGGTTTCTTGCTGTGTTTTTCCCGTGGAGAAAAAATAAGCTGTGAAACTGTTTTTGACTTTCGCCTGGGTTTCCCTTTTGTAGCTATCAAACATATTTCTACATTGGAACGTGTCCAATATCCCATTCCCAATACATATCCCTCTCCGGTTCTTTTCGGCTTTAACCAGACAAATCCAACTGTTTTATATTCAAATCCCCACGCTTTCATTACCTTAAAAGCTTCGGGTAACTGTGGGCATGTGACCCATAAAAACAACACAGCATTTTTGTCAGTCCATTCCTTAACCGGCAAGCTGCAAATCTCCTCCACTGACATTGTCTTATAATGATTTTCGGCAACGCCCGTTCCTTTATCATTTCGATATTGCCATGGCGGATCTGCATAAATAATCTGATATTTTTCCAATACCTTCTCCTCCTTCGTTTAGTGTGCATTAAATATGCTCTTTGAGAAATTAGCTGTCTTCATAAGACTGAAACACAGTATCACTGTATAAGCCATTACACTGAGCAGTGCTGTATGCACGTTATCTGACACCTGTATATTTGCAACCAGAACCGAATAAATACCCACGCATACCATAATGAAAAATCCCTGGAATGCCAGTGCAAAAAGTCCTCTTAAATAGTTACTGCCAATCTGCCCCCATTCCCGATTGCTCATGGTTGCAAATGGAATTGCTCCGATTGACGAATACAGTAGGGTAAGAACCCGGCGCCTTGCCATATCACTATGGTAGGTTTCCGAGAACTCCCCTCCGAACCGGACTTACACCTCTCGATGTATCCGGCTCTCCAGATGTCAGTCTAATTTCCCTGCGTGTAACTTATCGTGACAGTCAATGCAGAGTGCCATTGTCTTGCGTTTACGCCCAATCATGGCGATTTCCCATTGTTTTCTGCCACTTAAATCTTTGAGTTTTCGTATATGGTGTATTTCAAGCGGCACATTCTCTGCGCCACACCACTCACACCTGTTTGCTTGCAGTCTTTTTATAAGGCTATTACGCCCATAATTCTCAAAAATTCTTGCTACTATATCAGGATTTCCGCTTTCTACTTTAGTGTCCCGGCGGAACCCATTATTGTAAAACAATACCTTTCCGACCTTGCCGTTTTTCTTCGGATATTCCACAACAAAATCTTTTCCTTGACGGTACTTGCGGATAATTCTGCTGATTCGTGTCCGATATTTTCCAGCAAAGGTTTTGAGCATACTGTATCTCATTACATAGTAGAAGTTATTGAGTACAGACACGTTGTTTGCAAGTCGGTAGTAGTTATACAATCCACGGATTTCTGCGTTGTATTGGTTTAGGATTTCCAAATCGTCCAAGTGCAACAGGCGAGTGCGCCGGACAGGCTCCCAAACCTCTTTGTTTCCATTTTGTTTGTCGTATTTAATCTTGAGGGCATTGTAGGAGAACAGTCGTTTTACCCACTTATCATGGGGAACATAAAGTAAGACTTTTCCATTGTTTACCCGTCTGGTAGCCCCGGTTTTGGTCTTTTTGTTGTGTTCGCCTTTGGCGATTGTGACCTCATATCCCAAGAACTTCGCAGCGTCGTGTCCATGAGTAATCAATGTCTTTTCCTCGGACATTTCCAGATGGAGTTTGTCCCGGATAAAGCAGCCTACATCTTGTTTAATCTGTTCTGCGTCCTCTTTGCTGCCGATAACTCCGATTAAGAAATCATCGGCGTATCGGATATAGCAAAGCCGTTTATAGCTATCGTCCATCTGGTCGCTATACGGTATAGATTTCAGACTACGCCGCAGTTCCCGGATTTCTGCAATTAAGCCCTCTTTTTCTTCCACGCTCATTTTAGAGATATTTCTTTTAAGCCTTTGTTCTTTCCCACGGCAGACATCCAATTTCTTCTTGAACGCAGGATTGATTTTACGGCGGTTTCCGCAGTTGAATTTCTCTGCATACTCTGCCATATAACTGTCAAGTTCGTTCATGTAGATGTTTGCCAGGATAGGGCTGATGATGGAGCCTTGCGGAGTGCCGGAATAAGTATTGTGATAATTCCAATCCTCCATATATCCAGCTTTCAAGAACTTCCAGAGCAGACCGATGAAATATTCATCTGCAATCCGCTTTCGCAAAATAGCAATCAACACATGATGGTCTACGTTGTCAAAACAGCCCTTTATATCTCCCTCAACGAACCACTTTGTCCCCGTAAAATATTTCTGCACATATTTGAGTGCCGTATGACAGCTTCTGTTTATACGGAAACCGTGGGAATAGTCGCTAAAGGTTGGCTCATAAATACTCTCTAAGATGAGCCGCACCACCTCCTGTATCAGTTTATCGTCGAATGACGGTATTCCCAGAGGACGCATTTTCCCATTGGATTTCGGGATATACGTTCTCCTTGCCGGGTTAGGCTGATAACTAAAATCCCGCATCTTTTCAATGAGGGCGTTTATCCTTGCCATTCCCATTCCGTCAATGGTTTTGCCGTCTGTTCCGGCTGTCATGTTGCCTGGTTTCGCCTGTATCCGCTGATATGCCAGCAGATAGAATTGTGGATTGTACAGGTTGCGGTATAACCGCTCGTACTTGTAACTCTTGTTACACGCCTTGGATTTTAGGCTTTCCAACACATTTTCAGGACTTCTCATAATGCCTCACGCACCTTTCCTTTTTATGAATTGGTTGACATCCTGCCTCCCTTCGCCATGTAGACGGCTTTCCCGCCCTCGGACTACTACGGAGGCTCCGTTGCCATGCCGGATATTCATCGTCATCTTTCTTGGGTTTTTACCCCTTGAAATTTATCGCCTTGCGGCATTACGCATAGCCGGATAGTTCCGGCGTTCCGGTTTAGGCAATCTCCAGTTAGACACTTTGGGAAAAGCGTATTATGATGTCGGTAGTGGGGTTTCGTCCTTTTCCGCTTACTGCGGCTGGCTGTCATAAGTATCGTGCGGTCTGTGTTTACCTGTCACATTCCGCTATGACATACGGCGAATACAACCATCCTGCGCCGCCGGGTCGAGTATCCCGCCTCGGACTGCCCTTAAAGCAGTTTAGCCTTGCTCCTCATTCACAATGTTGCGTCTTGCCGCTCAGTCGTGGGTAGATGGTTTCCCCAACTTGCGATTTTTCCGATACGCTGTTGTCCCCCTTGTGGTTTCCCTCCGGGGTAAATCGGATGACGCTAAAGTGACGCTTTTCACGTCTTTGATACTTTTCTTTACCGGCTTGCTAAAGCCGGGTTCCCAAAATGCCCGCACACCGCCTTTGGATGAAAAGCGGCGCTTCTGGACGCGCGATAAATTTCTATCATACGACCATATAGAATGACCGTTATAAATATGGATATAACCTTCAGGCACAGACTCGCCAAAAGAGTTTCTAATGCCAATATGATCAGCTCTCCTACCTCCATTGACTCCATCGCAGTTTCCATTGAAGTAACTACCGAATCAATGTTGATTGCTGTCTGCTGATTGATCACTCCTGCTGCCCGGTTTACCACATTCTGACCCACATCAAAAATCGCCATGGTAATCGTAAACGCATTGCTTACAAACCAGACCGCCACCCACATTTTGAAAAAATATTTAAAGAACATCCATGTATCAATGTCATGCATGTTGTTCTTTTCTGTGAGCATAGAAATCAACTCATAGCACAGCACAAAGGTTATGATCATTCCGGCAATCGGCACAATCACGGAGTCTGACAGATTCTGAATCAGACTGAAGATACTGCCGCTCCATCCCTGGGGCGTTTGCCCAACCTGACTTGCAATGTCTCCTGTTTTTTCATTTACGTCAGTAAACATGTTTGTCAGGTTTGAGCTAACCATGCCTGTAAGAAGGTTCCGCATCCATTCTTCTATTGCTTCAAAAATCTTATCCATGCGTGTTCTCCCTTCTTACTTTCCCGGCTAAAAAAGGTTCGCCAGTAATGGTACAAGCTGTGTACCGATCAGAACGACACCTCCACCTGCCATAAGCTGCTTAATTCCCTGTGATTTTGCTCCAGGGTTATCGTTTCCATAACCTTCCAGCAGATTGATTACTCCCCAAACTGCTAATCCGGCTCCAATAGCGACTACGAGAGTCTGTAAAATATTAATTGCAGATGTAAAAAACGCCATAATCTATGTTCTCCTTTCGAAATTCCTGCTTTGTTGTATTGTTCCGGTAATTTCTACTCAGAGGTTCCGCCCTAATGGGCGGTCTTTCATGCTTGTGCATAGTATTACCTCCCAAAAGGGCATCAAAAAAGAGCTATGTATTGTTTTCCTCTACATGCTCTGTGCCTTCTTTTTCAGTATTTATTTGCTTTTCCAGTTCGCTTCCTTCATACACATAAAGGTCAAACTGTTCTTCCGGCTCCAGCCGTACTTCCATCTGGTGTTTCATGTATTCTTCCACATGAAACTCATTTTTTTTGTCATAATCGGATAACTGCTTATACCGCTTATGTTTTGTGATGTCAAACTTGTCACTGTAAAATGGACGGACACCACGTAACTGTAAAATACATTTATTACCATCCATGACTGCCAGTTCATCCCGGCTCATCAGTTCTTTGCCTGTCTTCTGATAATTCAATCCATAAGACCGGCTCTGACCTCTTGTATCTGAGGTATTATATAAATCAATTGTCTCCTTTCCTAGTGTCTCTGAAATTTCCTTCAATGTGGTACTTTCCTTACCACCAAGGAACAACATTGTGTCACAGTTGCCTGTAATGGTTTCGGCTGCATCCCTGTAAATTGTTTTAAGCTGAGACTGTGATTGCAGGATAATGGACGCTGAGATTTCTCTGCTTCGGATGGTTGCAATGAGCTTATCAAACTTCGGAATCTGGCCGATATTTGCGAACTCGTCACAGAGGATTCGCACATGATAAGGCAGTCTTCCATGATGAACATCGTCTGCCCTGTCGCATAACAGATTAAAAAGCTGACTGTACATCATCGCCACTACAAAGTTAAATGTATCATCGGTATCAGAGATAATGATGAACAGTGCAGTCCTCTGATCTCCAATCATATCGAAAAAGTGTAATGCGTCATTTTTCTCTAATTTCTGTTTTTCTCTCCCGCCTTATACCGGTATTTCTTCCCGGCAAATGAGATATCGTCTCCATCCTCCAGCTTCTTTTTTGTCTCGCCCATCAATGGAACGCCATTCACCGTTGTTCCGTTCCGCGAATTCAGATCCAGCAGATAATCTCCCTCTTCTGTACTGACCAGCTTTGCGTGAAGGCGGCTTACCGTACGGTATGGCAGAATTACATCTGCCGCCGCTGACAGTTTTCCAATCAATGTGCTTCCGCGTTCAATCGGAATCAGCGGAAGATCAATCGGATCTATCGGAATCAGATATGCCCTTCCCTCATCCTCCGGGCTGGTCAGCAGTTCCGTTTTTCCAAACAGATCCTCTTCATGCCCCTCCAATTCCATCAGGCTGTGCATCTTTCTGTTTTCCTGTTCTTCATTCTTTTCCCATGTTTTCTCTTTTTCGACTGAGGAATCCCTTTTCCATCCCTGCTGTTCTGTATCGCTTTTCGGATTCCATGTTCCATCTTTCTGTTTTAGGCCCTTCCGATTCTGATATTCCGAAAATACATCTCCTGTTTCTCCTTGTTTCCGGATTCCTGCGGCCTTCCCATAGCTTCCTGTTTCTGTTCCCGACTGCCGCTTTTTCCATCGACTGACAAGTTCCAATGCCAGACTTACAATTCCCACAACAGCCGCCGCTCCTCCCAGCACCAGATACCAAACAGTTTCGGCCTGTGTCCACCGCAGTGCCAGCACACCTCCCAGAAATCCGATGCAGATCACTGCTTCCACAATATTTTTCCAGCGTCCCTCATCCTTTTCTTCCTCCGCTTCCACAAAAAAATTTTCCGCCGCTTCCGCTTCTTGTTCTCCCCAAAGTGTTTCCTCCATCTGTACAGGCGGATTTTCTTCCCTGGGACGCTCTTTTCCCTCCTGCTCCGTCGTTTCTTTCTTACTCTTTCCCTGTCTGATATAAGAGTGCCTGAATCATCTCAACCGAAAAGATCTCCGCCGAAAATCTCCCGATACAGTCCATACCCGAGTACTACCGCATCCTGCTCCTGGTGATCCAGCTTCGGCAGCAGATATTCCATCAGCTCCCGGATCTGCTTCTGAAAAACAGCCTGTGTGTCCCTGCTTTCCCGGCAGATAACAGAAGGAAAAGTTCTCCAGATTTGCATCTGCAAAAACCAGCTCCGGCTGCAGAACGAGGCCGTCCGGTGCAAGCAGGTACTGCCCCAGTTCTTCGAGAAGATCCAGCAGCTGTTCAAACAGTTTCCGCAGCGCCTCCGCCCCAATCGAGCGCTGTTCAAACACACTCTGAAGCGACTGCCTTGATGTCACCTCATAGTAAAACAGTGTTTTATCATCCATTTTCCCGATTTTGCAGTCCAAAAGCCCTGGGATTGCGTTTGTCAGCAGCATACGAATCTGATACGACGCCGTGTCCGGCTCTTTTTCCTCCTGTAAAATAACATACGTATGGTTCAAATCTCTTTTATAATCAATCTGCATTTCTCCGCTTCCGTCCTTACTTCTGGTTCCAGATCTGTTTTACTGCCCGTATCTTCCGGATCGTTTTCACCGGATTGTTTCTCCTGCTTTCACTCAAAACCGAATATTCCCACGCGTTCCGGCTCCAGATTGGCAGAATGTTTCCTTCTGCTTTTATCTGAATCTCTTTTTCTCTGCACACCGTCTGTACGGTCACCGGTTCAGCCGGAAGCGGTATCTGGGAAATCCACCATTCCATCCGGCTTTGGGCGGCTGCCTCTCCTTTTTCCACAGACAGGCGGCCTTCACTGGCGGCAAGCATTGTGCTTTCATATGCCGCAAATGTATACCAGCTCCGTGCGTGCACAAAAAATGTCAGCGACAGCAGAAGAAAAATCACCATCAGAACAAGCGGCACGACCAGAACTGCCTCTACCGTAATACTTGCTTTTCTCATTTTCACTTTCAAAGCATTCCGCACCTCCCCACAAATCCAAGCAGCAGAAACGGCACCAGCGGTATAGAATCCTGTTTCCGTATTTTCTTCCGCATCAGAAGAACTCCGCAGAGTACCGAACAGAGAATGAGTCCCAGCGTCAGAACGCCGAACGTCTGCCCAAATCCCAGCCAGATTCCAACCGTCAGAAGCAGAAGGCCGTCCCCGTATCCCACCTGTTCCCGTGATATATAACTGAGCGTCAGAAATCCTGCTCCCGGCAGCAGGGACAGCAGCCATTCCAGCCACGATGTCTGTTCCACCAGAATCTGCCATCCAATGCCTGCAAGGAATAAAACACCGGTCAGGACAAGGCTGATCTGTCCGTTTCCTCACATCCACTCCCGGCAAGAATCCCAAGATACAGCAATATAATTGCACTCTTTACTTCTTCCTGATACACAGCCGCGGCCT
>ENA-OQIU01000030-OQIU01000030.1-human-gut-metagenome-genome-assembly--contig:-NODE-30-length-35145-cov-4.023302_pt1 | contig 35145 bp, 33 predicted proteins | sample MGYA00242590_ERZ504755 | MGnify/ENA primary metagenome ERZ504755 (study PRJEB26092, sample SAMD00036359) | human gut metagenome | host: Homo sapiens | study: EMG produced TPA metagenomics assembly of...
GGTATCCATTATAGCATACATATGCATGAAATAATAACATTATTTCGAAAACGATGTACTATAGCTGCTACTGTTCACTGGTAATATCCCGCGAGGTGTTTTTGTGAGCGAAGGTCACAGAAAACCCGAGACATACTGCGCGAATTTATGCGATTAGCATAAATTCTGTGCATCGCGAAGCGTGTTGCTGGGAACGGAGTGAACAGTAACCTATAGCTCTGCCAGTATTCCCAGCTCCCGCGCAAGGCGAAGCAGTTCCCTGTTTGCGGCATTCACTGTTCCGAAGTCTTTCAGAGGGCAGATAACTTTCTGACATTTTTTCATCAATTCCACAGCCTTATCATAAGATTCCTGTGAAATACTTTCGAAAGGTTTCTCTGTAATCACCTGGTCTGCAAGTGCACCGGCTACCTGACAGTCTACATCATTCGTGTGAAGCACTCCTGCCGCAAATGGAATTCCCTGTCTCTGCAGTTTTCGATAATACGGAATTCCGCTTCCATTACCGCCAATTACAAACACCTGAGGTTCACCTCTGGGCGGATCCATCTCCACACATCCAAAAGCAGCATTATAGCTTCCTCTGGTAATTCCATACAACTTCCGAATATACTCAGAAGTAAAGATTTCTTCCGGAGCACCGTATTTCTCTATATATTCTCCATGTACACAGATAACTTTATCAGATATTTTCTGTGCAAGATCCAACTCATGCAGCGACATGATCACTGTAAGCTGATGATCCAGCACCATCTGTTTCAAAATGGTAAGAAGTTCCAGCTTGTGACGGATATCCAGAAAAGAAGTCGGCTCATCCAGTACAATGATCTCCGGCTCCTGACAGATAGCCCGGGCAAGAAGGATTCGTTGTCTCTGACCATCGCTGATGGCTGTAAAATCCCTGTCTTTTAAATCCCATGCATGGACGGTTTCCATTGATTTCTTTACCTTTGTCTTATCCTCTGCGGAGAGTATTCCCAAAGTTCCTGTATAAGGATAACGCCCTGTGGCTACAATGTCTTCGCAGGTCATCAGTTCCGGACGCATACGCTCTGTGAGCACGACTGCCAGTTTCTGAGAGACCTCTTTATTGGTCATCTTTGCCATTTTTTCTTTATCCAGATAAACAGTACCGCTGATCGTGGCAAGCTGTCTGGTGATGCTTTTAAGAATAGTGGATTTTCCGGCACCGTTAGGACCGATGAGAGTGAGGATTTCTCCCTTTTTCAGCTGAATATTGATTTCTCTGATAAGAGGTTTTCCGTCATATCCCACAGTCAGCTGATCCGTACGGAAAAAATACTGTTCCTGCCGGTCTGCTTTGTTATTTTCTGTTTCCTTTATTACATCTGCTATTTTCTCTGACATATTTTTTCCTGTTTTCCTTTTTATGCTGCATCTTATAGTAATCTGCCCGGATAGCGTATTCTGCTCCTGCTTTTTATATCAATTTCTCTTCTGTCTGCGGATCATGATATAGATTACAACCGGTGCGCCAAACACTGCTGTTACGGAACTGATACTGAGTTCTGTAGGTGCAAATACGGTTCTGGCGATCAGATCACAGAAAAGACAGAATACTGCCCCTCCCAGAAAGCAAGCCGGGATCACAAGGAGCGGTCTGGCTGTTTTCAGCAGGCTTTTTACAATGTGAGGCACTGCAATGCCAACAAAAGAAATTGGTCCTGCAAAAGCTGTCACACAGGCAGACAGAATACTGGATAAGAGAATCAGTCCTATGCGGAACAGCTTGATATTCACTCCCATATTCTGGGCATAAACTTCACCCAGCTGATAGGCACCGATAGGCTTAGACATAAAGAACACGATCACCATTGTGAGCAGAACTACTATTGCCATTACTTTCACATTACCCCAGGACATTCCTGAAAAAACTTCCCAGTGACCAGTTGTGAAGATTGACGATATTGGAGTCATCCGCAAAGGTAACTACGAAATCTGTAACTGCAGAACAGATGTAACCGATCATGACACCGCTGATAACCAGCATGGACATGTTGTGGTACTTTTTTTGCAACCAGCAGGACGAATCCCATGGAAATCATAGAACCGATAAATGCTGCAATGATCATGGCTGCAGAACCCATGGAAATAGATCTGCTCAGAAAATAAATCATCAGAAGTGCAACTACCAGCTTGGCTCCTGAAGAAATTCCAAGTACAAAGGGACCTGCAATAGGGTTATTAAAAAATGTCTGAAGAAGAAATCCGGATACAGAAAGTGCTCCTCCAAGAATGATCACTGACAGAATCCTGGGAAGACGGATTTCCCATATTATATTGTAAGCAGTCGCATCTCCCTGATGTCTGAAAATAATATTCAGAATCTCACTCACTGAAAGATGAATGCTTCCGGCATTTACATTCCAGACAAATAAAATCATCAGAAACACCGCCAGTATAAGAAATGCCATCCAGTATCTGGCTGTACGTTTTTTGTCATCCATATTTTTTGTTCCTTTTGTTTTTATATTTCCTGCTTTTGGCAGTTCTGCAGAATCCCGCAAACATATTTCAGTGCCATTCGTAAATAACTATACCAATCGCATAGGATGCGGATTCGAGTGTGCCGAAAAGTTACAAATATCATTTTAACTTATGCATATATGCAAGTTCATCCAGCGAATCATCATCTGTAGTAAGGATTGTATGAATATCTTCAATCATAGTTCCAAGCTCAGTGGTTTCCTGGAAAAGATTTTTACCCGTACACCACACATTTCCATCCTTCACTGCCTTAAAATCTGCCAGAAGATTACTTTTTGCCAGCAGTTCATCAATAGTAGAAAGTTCACCGTCGATAGTACTGTTATAGATGATATAGTCCGCATCTTTTGCTTTGGCATAAAATTCTTCCATCTGCATATTCATGGTAGACAAAGCGTTATCACTTTCTCCTGTATCTTCGGGAACATATTTGCCGCCTGCAAGCTCGATCATGTTTGAAACATAATCACCATTCTTTCGCACATTGACAGCACCTGTGGAATTAATGTAAAAGAATGCTACTGTTTTACCTGTATCTTTATCATCAGAGGTCAGAACTTTGTCAAGCTTGTCTGTCTGCTCCTTAAATGCCTTCTCAGCTACATCTTCCTTTCCGAGAAGCACAGCATAGAGTTTCATCCATTCAGTTCTTCCCAGAGGATGGCTCTCATAACTGGAACGTTCTACCATTACCGGGATACCAAACTGTTCCAGTTTCTCTTCCACCTCCGGATTATGGTGGATCATAGTTGATTCAATAGCAAGACCACAGCCTTCATTCAGGATCAGTTCATAATCCGGTGCATTGTACTTGCCTGCATAAATCATTTTTCCGGATTCCATGGCATCTTTTGCTTCCTGGATATACCATCCATTCTCCTGAGTTCCTGAAAGACGAATGCTGTCAATACCGTCAATTGCGCGGAAAAGATCCATGGCAGAGGTTGCTACCAGATAGATGTTGTTCAGCGGTTGTTGAATAACTGTGATATCTTTTTCAAGCCCCTTTGGAGCCTTTTTTCCCTCTGGAACTACAAGAAACTGTCCTTCCTGATCGATAGTAATCAGAGCATAGCCATCATTGTAATAGTCTACGCTGAATTCTTCTGCGTAGGAAAGTTCCATACTGTGGTCATAGGTAAGTCCCGGGATATCCACAGGAGTTTTTGCATTGTCTTTATCTGCTGCGTATGCTGTACAGACAGTGCATATACAGATAATAAATAATGCAACTGACATAAAACCGATAAATATTGTTTTTTGCTGTTTCTTTATTATGTTTTTCATCTTCATAATTGTTTCTTTGTTTGTATATGATTATTTTGCTTGTTTTTTCTGCTTCTTTGGCAGTTGTGGAATCAAAATTTAAGGTGTAGTCAATCTCGTGAGGCTCACTCATTGCTACTGTATCTGCTGTTACCTCCATCTCTGCATCAAATACGCTGACAGGGATTTCAAAAGTGGAGTTTCCGTCTTTATTAACCGGCTCATATTTCTCACCATCCACAAGCATATAATCATAGTTCGGACTGCTCCATACGATAGTTGCTGTAGCTTTATCGCCTTCTACATTAATGGCTGCAGGAGAATCAATGGTTGCTCTTCCTGAACCGCCTGTGAGAGTTACATCCATGGTATAATCGCCGTCTTCAAGATTCAGATCTGCCAGAGTCTTACCTTCACTTGTCTTACTGTCTTTCGCATCTTTGTCTGTGTCATCTGCTTTGGAATCTGCATCTTTATTTTCTTTATCATCTTTTTTTGCATCTGTATCATCGGATTTTACAGGATTTTTGACACTTACCTTATGGTCATACCATTTTCCTTTTGTTCCGATCAAAGCTACATCGAATTCTTCATCAATTGCGGGTACCGGGATATCAAATCCATATACTTCCTCACTCATTCCATCGCTGTATGTAACAGTATCTGTGGTTGGCTCAAGAACCTCTGCCCCGTCTTTCTGTGCATCTTCTGCCTTTCCGACGAAAAGGTTTACAATTTTCTTAGAAGCAAGGCTTACATGGATAGTCATCTTGCCATCCTTTACTGTAAGGGTTCCTTTTCCATCGTTTGCTTCATTTACATGGAACATTCCGCTGTCTGTATCAAATTCTGCTGTGTAGGTGCCATCCTCTAATGTATCACTCTTGGATGCATCTGTTTCTTTATTATCTGTGTTTTCTGAATCAGCATCTTTTGCAGTTGTTTCTTCTTTATCAGTGGTTTCTTCTGTTGCCGTATCAGTATCTGTCTTTGCAGCAACCGGGCTTGTACCGATCAGAGTAGCTGAAATAGTAAGTGCTGACATTAATAATGTAAATGAACGTTTCTTCATGATTATTTCTTCTCCCTTATCTTCATATTTTTTATAGTTTTTTCTATCGTGCTGTTCAACCCATCTGCTGCAGAGCAACAGGCTTTTGAACAGGTGATGGCAAATATATTATAGTAATTCCAGAAAATAATGCAATTAAGACAGTTCCTCTGGATCTTTCTCAGATGTGCGCACGTTACTGTGAACGGAATGAACAGAAACGTGCGAACTGTTTGCAGTATTTTATGGAATTGCTATGACTTCTTTTTTTCTTATCATATAATATATCTGCCCGGAAACTTTTGCAAGTTCTCCGGGCAGTTTATCTTGTTTGAACTAATTATTTTTTTATTCAGCGTCAGCCTCTGCAGTATCAGCTGTTGTCTCAGCTGCGTCATCTGCCTGTGCATCGTCTGCACTGTCATCTGTTGCTTTGGCATCAGTATCTTCTGCTGCTGCATCGTCAGATGCTCCAAGAGAATCAATTGCTGCTTTTGTATGAGCCACATACAGATCTTCTACTGCTGCGATTCTTCCAAGACCTGCGATCTGACAGTCAACACTGTCGAAATCACCGGATGCCTCAAACTGAGATTTCCAGGAATCTGCATCATCACCAGCCATATCATTGTTAGCGTGGTCTCCGGCAACAACCATCAGAGGACGAAGGATTACATTCTTGAATCCTGCTTCTTTTACTTTCTCGATAACCTTGTCACATGCTGTGTCTTCCGGTTCTCCCTCTACAGTTCCGATGAAAGCGTTTGTGAATCCAAGATCATCCATCTGTGTCTGCATCTGGTCATAGGTTACGTTAGCTGTATGGGATGTACCATGTCCCATGAATACAAATGCTGTGCCTGCATCTGCTGCTGCTTTCATATCATCAAATCCAGCTTCCTTGCAAGCTTCATCTGTGATTGCCTGAGCAACTGCTTTCTTGTCATCATTGATCACTGTAGCGTCATCACCAACTTCACCGAGCATTGGCTCTGCAATTGCAACAGATTCAAATTTGTCTTTGTATCCATCAATTGCCTCTGTCATTTCATCATATTCTGCACCATGCATCAGATGTGTCGGCTGTACAACAAGATTCTTAACACCGTTAGCTACTGCACGGTCAAGAGCCTGCTGCATATTATCGATTACTTCATCATCTCTTGCCTGTACATGGTTGATGATAATCTGTGCTGTAAATGCACGTCTTACTGACCAGTCCGGATATGCTTTTGCAAGGGCATCCTCGATTCCTTTGATATCCTCTGCACGGCTGTCGTTGAAGGATGTACCAAAACTTACTACAAGAAGTTCATTCTCACCAATCTCATCCTGGTTACGAGGATCATCTTTGGAAGCATCACCTGTGTCACGTCCAAAGTATTCAGGGCTTGCTTCTTCACCTGTTACCAGTTCTTTCTGAGCATCTGTAAGTTTGTCCCATGCTTCTTTTGCTGCTTTACAGTCTTCGTCAGTTGTGTCTGTTCTTTCCTGAACATAAATCTTATCGATCAGGGCACCAACTTCGTCTGCGGCTTTCTGATCATCATCAGAAGCTTCTGTTGTATCATCAGATGCTTCCTCTGTATCTGCTGCATCTGCATCGTCTGCAGTTGCTTCTGTGTCATCTGCAGCCTCTTCTGTTGCTGCATCATCAGATGCAAAAGCAACTGTACCTGTTGCTGCTGTCATGGAACAGGTCATGGATACTGCCAGTAATAAGGCTAACATGGATTTTCTTTTCATTTCGTTTTTCCTCTTTTATTTCTCGTATTTCCGGACAATTGTATGCACAAAAAAGGCAACTGCATATTCTGCAGCTACCGCTTTCCCATAAATACATGGTTTATATGTACCAGATATATCTGTAATTTCGATTCTGTCTGATTCATTTAATAAAAGAGCTATGTATCGTTATGAGAATACAGGTTCTGTATACCGCAGACCTTAAATTCTACGCCAAGGCAGTTCTCCTGACTTCGATCATCGCTGTTTCTCCCTTCCCAGTTTCCCAGTGGTTTCTGAAAAGCAGCTCCCATACACAGTGACGGTATCGCTCCGGATTCTCACCGGATTCTCTTTTGCACATCAAGTACGATGCAACCTTTGCGTTATAACATTGCACATATTCAATTCGGATATTCTTTTTTTATCACATTTTAACAAAAATGTCAATACAATTCGTGTATATTTTCCTTTAATGTTTGGCATTAGTGTTACTGTTCACTCCGTTCACAGTAACGTAGCCAAAATTCATTCCAGATTGCCTGCGGCAATGGAATTTTGGCTTGTATGTATATTATCGCGTTATTCATTACACTTCTGTCAGGGCTTTGAAAAAACAGGTTCTGTTTCCGGTATGGCAGGCTGCACCGATCTGCTCTACTTTAGCAAGGATCGTATCATTGTCACAATCCAGTGTAAGGGATTTTACAAACTGGAGATGTCCGGATGTGAGTCCCTTCGTCCAGAGTTCATTGCGGCTTCTGCTCCAGTAAGTCATTTTACCTGTTTCAAGAGTGGTATTAAATGCTTCTTCATTCATATACGCCAGCATCAGCACTTCGTTTGTCTGATAATCCTGGGCTATAACAGGTACCATTCCATCACTGTTTAATTTAAAAATCAGACCATGCGATGCTGCTTTTTAAATTCACTGTATTTTCCATTTTCTGTCTCCATCTAATTTATTGATTGCCATAAATCATTTCGTAAATTTTCAAATTTTACAAACTGCCCTTGGTAGACAGAACATCCGTGATCCTTGGATCATAGGATGTGGCTGCATCCAGTGCTTTGGCAAAACTTTTGAACATTGCTTCTGCTACATGGTGATTATTCCCACCTGCCAGAACCCTGATATGAAGATTCATGCCACAGGCATAGGAAATGGCATAGAAGAACTCTTTTACCATTTCCGTGGACATGTCACCGATTCTGTCTGTGGTAAACTCTGCATCCCATACAAAGTAAGGTCTTCCGGACAGATCGATTGCACAGAGCACCAGGGATTCATCCATGGGAAGGATGCAGCTTCCATAGCGCTTAATCCCCTTTTTGTCACCAATTGCTTCTTTTAATGCAGTTCCCAGAACAATTCCTGTATCCTCGATGGTGTGATGGTCATCCACCTGAAGATCACCATGGACTCTGACACTGAGATCAAAGAGCCCATGACGGGTAAATCCATCCAGCATATGGTTAAAAAATCCCACACCTGTCTCAATATCAGAATATCCGGTTCCATCCAGATTTATTTTTAATTTGATTTCTGTTTCTTTTGTATTTCTTTCTGCTGAGGCTTCTCTTGCCATGGTTAAGTCCTCTCTGTCTTACTTATTTTCAAACACTCTGAATCCATTGTTTTAATGCGCAAACTACAGTTTACATTATAGCAGATTTCAGATTCAAAGCCTTACCATTATTCTTTATCTTCATCCTCAAAACGAACTGCAATAGAATTTGCATGTGCAGTAAGCTGCTCAGAAGTTGCAAACTGAATGATATCTTTGTGTATATTACGCAGTGCGGATTTTGAGTAATATACAATACTTGATTTCTTGATGAAATCATCTACGGAAAGGGCTGAGAAAAATTTGGCTGTTCCGTTTGTAGGAAGTACATGGTTCGGACCTGCAAAATAATCTCCCAGTGGCTCGGAACTGTACTCTCCGATAAAGATCGCGCCTGCATTCTTCACTTTCATCATATCTTCAAAGGGATTGGCTGTCACGATCTCCATATGTTCCGGAGCGATTTCATTGGCTGCTTCAATCGCCTCGTCCATATCCTCTGCGATCAGAATGTATCCAAAGTTATCAAGAGATTTCTGAATGATTTCTTTTCTGGAAAGAACCTCCACGAAACCTTTTACTTCTTCATCTACTTTCTTCGCAAATTCCTCACTTGTAGTGATCAGGATAGCACATGCCAGTTCATCATGCTCTGCCTGGGAAAGAAGGTCAGCTGCCACAAAATGCGGATTAGCTGTCTCATCTGCAAGAACAAGGATCTCACTCGGTCCTGCAATGGAGTCAATGCTTACATAGCCATATACTGCTTTCTTTGCAAGAGCTACGAAAATGTTTCCGGGACCTACGATCTTGTCTACCTTCGGAATACTCTCTGTTCCGAAAGCAAGGGCACCGATCGCCTGTGCACCACCCACCTTATAAATCTCATCTGCTCCTGCTTCTTTGGCTGCTACCAGCGTGGAAGCGCATACTTTGCCATCCTTTCCGGGCGGTGTTGTCATAACAATATGCGGGACTCCTGCCACTTTCGCAGGTACAATATTCATCAGTACAGAAGACGGATAAACTGCTTTTCCACCGGGTACATAGACACCCACACGATTTAACGGTGTTACTTTCTGTCCAAGCATAGTTCCATCTGTTGTGCTTGTAAACCAGCTGTTCTGGATCTGTTTTTCATGATACTGACGGATATTGACCAGAGCTTTGCGGATCACTCCAAGAAGTGCAGGATCAATCTGCGCATAAGCCTCTTCAATTTCTGCATCTGTGACGCGGATAGTCTCTTTTGTCACATCAGCTTTGTCAAATTCTTTTGTATAGGCAAAAAGGGCTACGTCCCCTTCATTTTTTACTTTATCAAGGATCTGAGCTACTGTGGATTCAAATTTCCCATAGTTATTCGGGCTTCTTTTCAGCAGATTCTCAAGAATATCCTTTGTTGATTCTTTTGTTAATTTTACTGTACGCATCTTTACATCTCCTCCTGAAGAACTCTTCTTAAGTCTTCAATAAGTTTACGGATTCTCTCATTTTCCATCTTCATGCTCACCTGATTGACTACCATTCTGGCAGACAGCGGGCAGACCTCTTCCAGCACCTTCAGTCCGTTTTCCTTCAGTGTACTTCCGGTCTCCACAATATCTACGATCACTTCAGACAGACCAACGATGGGTGCCAGTTCAATGGAACCGTTTAATTTGATCAAATCTACTGTCTGGTGTTTTCTGTTAAAGAAGTAATCCTTGGCAATATTGGGATATTTAGTCGCCACACGGATCAGCTGGTTGTTCTCCAGAACTTCTCTGGCACTCTCCGGTCCGCAGACACACATCTTACATTTTCCAAATCCAAGATCCATCACTTCATAAAGCTTACGGCCTTCCTCCAGGATCGTATCCTTTCCCACAATTCCGATATCTGCCGCACCATACTCTACATAGGTAGGAACATCCGGCCCTTTTGCAAGGAAGAATTTCATCTTCAGTTCTTCATTGGTAAAGATCAGTTTACGGGAATCTTTATCTTTCATCTCTTCGCAGGTGATTCCTGCTTTCTCAAACATCTCCATTGTTTTGTTGGCAAGTCTGCCTTTTGTCAGGGCAACTGTCAGGTATCTCATGGCTTATCTGGCCTCCTTTTTCAAACGTAATGCCACACATCTGCCCTCTGCACGAAGTTTCTGTGCCTCTTTAATGGCTTCTGTACGGTTCTGTGGCTCGTATTCGATTACTTCCGGCTTCTCCTCTTTCTCAGAGATCAGTTTCTGGCTGGAAAGTGCAAGAAGAAGGTTATCTACTTCAAGGGCAAATCCGATAGATGCCGCAGGTTTGCCAAAGTGTTTCATCAGGCCATTGTAACGGCCTCCCTTGATCATAGGTTCACCGGTTCCGTAAGTATATGCCTGGAAAATGATACCTGTATAGTACTGATATTTACTAAGCATTCCAAAATCGAAAGAGATATACTTTTCATATCCGTAGTTTTTCATAATCTCATAGATTTCTTCCAGTCTGGAAACTGCCTCCAGTGCGCAGGCGTTGTTTGTCAGACTTCTGGCTTTCTTTAAGACTTCTTCTGAACCAAACATCTGTGGGATTTCAGTAAAGGCTTTCTGCATACTGTCTTTGAGTTTCTGTTCTTCTACAAACTCTTCTACTCCGAAAGAATTTTTCTGCGAGATCAAAACACGAAGACGTTCTTCTGCTTCCGGACCGAGTTCGGCTTCTTTTAATAAGGATTTGAAGTAATCTACCTGTCCGACACTGACCTGAAATTCTGTAAGACCTGCTGCCAGAAGGCATTCCACTGTCATGGCAAGAAGTTCTGCATCTGCATCTGCGGATTCATCACCGATCCGTTCTACTCCCATCTGTGTGGTTTCTTTGAGATGTCCTCTGTAGCTGGTGTTATTAATAAATGTGTTTCCTGTGTAGCAGAGGCTTACAGGTTCTTTGTCCGGGGAAAAGTAGGTTGCACAGGCTCTGGATACAGACGGGGTGAAGTCAGGTCTGAGTACCAGGGTGTTGCCTTCTCTGTCAAAGAATTTATAAAGTTCTTTGGATGGGATGGTTCCTACTTCGCGGCTGAATACTTCAAAGTATTCGAATGTCGGGGTTTCTATGTCTTCATAGCCATACTGGTGGAAGACGCGATGGATTTTCTCCTGTACCTTTCTTTTCTGGCTGCATTCGCCGTTGTAGATGTCTCTTACACCTTCAGGGGTGTGGAAAATACGCTGCATGGGTGGTCCTCCTCTTGGTTATGTTGTAATTCTTTTTGTTATTATTTTATGTTTTACTTTAGTGTGGTAACGTGCTACCAAAGCAATGTGTAACTAGATAGAATTATAATAGGTTTTCAAATAAATGTCAAGTACAGTTAATGTTATTGTATTGTTGTTTTTGTCTATTCGTTATGTGTGTTTAGAGGGACGCTCAGAAACATATTGTATTTGAGGTGCGGTTTCGGTGCCTAAGAGCTTCTAAGTCTTCAGAAAATCTGCTAAAACCATGAGAAGAAAAGCCCGGAATTACTCGCTGTCGCTCAGACAAGGGGCTTTTCTTCTCATAACGCAGATTTCCTGAAAACTAAGAATCTCTAAGACACCTGCAAATGCACCTCAAATACAATATGTTTCCGAGCTGGTTTTCGCAATGTGGAAGATTATGATGGCTATAGCAAGTCTATTAACTAATGCATTTAAGACAGTTCAGCAGAGTGCGAAAGACAAGGAAGATACCTACAGGCGTGCTGACGCACGTCAAGGATATCTGACGCAGGATTTTACGCTCTGATGAACTGAATCAATATACATTATAAGAGGCTTGCTATAATATGCCAGCAAGTTGATTTCTTCATGGTTACTGCCAATACACAGCGCAGAAATTTATTTTATTTCCGGTGCATTTGCAGGTATCTTAGAGCGTGTCTGAAAAAGGCTTTCTGCAAGATGTGCGTCACAATTTGTGGGATATTTTGCCCGGATGAGGGCGCCGTAGCGGGCTACGGCAACTGAATTCGGGTGAAATATCCCGCAAAGTGGGGCGTGCAGATTGCGGGAATGATTTTTCAGACACACTCTAGGGTAAGTTTAACTGAATCGGGTAAGTTTTCTGTTTGAACTGTGATAATGGAATATGAAAAGTGGTTTGATGAAAGCAAGGAGGAGCAACGAATGATTTGTGGAATGACGTATTTTCAGATATGTCTGTATTTTCTTATTTATTCTTTTGGCGGCTGGGTTGTTGAAGTTATTTTTCATGCAGTAGCTCTGGGAAAAGTTATAAACAGAGGTTTCCTGAATGGACCGGTCTGCCCGGTATATGGATTTGGGGTGCTTTCTGTTTTTGCTTTGCTCAATACAATTCAGGGCAGCGGGCGTCAGATGAGTGATGGAATGATTTTTGTGTTTGGAATTGTTCTGGCAACTGCGGTGGAACTGGTTGCAGGCTGGCTGCTGGATGTGTGTTTCCACGCAAGATGGTGGGATTATTCAGATAAACCCTTCAATTTTCATGGCTACATATGCCTGGAGTTTTCTCTGATCTGGGGACTGGCTATCGTTATGGTAGTAAAAGTTTTCCAGAAGTATGTAGAGGCACATGCGTTACATACACCTGCAACTTGGGAATGGATTGTGATAGCAGTTTTGTATGCTGTGTATCTGACAGATTTTATGTGACGGTAGCAGTGATCCAGGGACTGAATAAAAAGCTTACCAGACTGGATAAGGTTCGCTCAGATCTGAGAATTGTAAGTGATAAACTGAGTGATACACTGGCTACGACTACGATTGGCACAGCACAGAAAGTGGGAGAAGGAAAGGTTCAGGCAACTCTTGCAGCAGCAGAACTGCGTGATGCAACTGCCGCACAGCGAGAAAAATCTATCGAAATGCTTCGTATAAAAAGAGCGGAGCTTCAGGCTCAGTTTGAGGAACTGTCCAGTTCTATTACCAATCATACCGTTGTCGGTCAGGGGCGTATCATCAAGGCATTTCCGAAGATGCAGCACAGAGACTATTCCGAACTGATTCAGGAGCTGAAAAAGAAGATTAAATAGATTAAAATAGCAGAGGGAGGCTTCAGGTGAACAGACAGGCAGTACAAACCTTAAAGACTTATTTTGGATATGATACCTTCAGAGAAGGGCAGGAGAGTGTTGTGGAGTCCATTCTGGAACACCGGGATGTGCTTGCAATCATGCCGACAGGAGCCGGAAAATCCATCTGTTATCAGGTACCGGCACTGATGCTGTCAGGAATTACGATTGTAATTTCTCCTCTGATCTCACTGATGCAGGATCAGGTAAAGGCTTTGAATGAAGCGGGAATACATGCCGCATTTATCAATTCTTCACTGTCGGAAAGTCAGATTAGCAAGGCGTTGTACCTGGCAGCAGGAGGAAGATACAAAATTATTTATGTTGCACCGGAACGTCTGGAAAATTATGAGTTTCTGGAATTTGCCAGACAGGTGGAGATTTCCATGGTGACAGTGGATGAGGCACATTGTATTTCACAGTGGGGCCAGGATTTCAGACCAAGCTATGTCAAAATCGTAGACTTTGTAAAAAATCTTCCCGGTCGTCCGAGCGTCAGTGCTTTTACCGCAACTGCAACAGAGGAAGTAAAGAACGACATTCTCTGCACTCTAAATCTGGAAGATCCGAAAGTAGTGATCACCGGGTTTGACAGAAAGAATTTATATTACAGCGTGGAAAATATCCGGCGAAAAGACGAGTTTGTGATGGATTACATAGACAGACATCCAACAGAGAGCGGGATTATTTACTGCTCTACAAGAAAAAATGTGGACAATCTTTTTGAACTGCTTTTCCAAAAAGGAGTTGCTGTTACCAGATATCATGCAGGACTGAATAATGAAACCAGAAAAAAGAATCAGGATGATTTCATTTACGACAGAACCCCCGTTATTATTGCAACAAATGCATTTGGAATGGGGATTGACAAATCCAATGTGAGATATGTGATCCATTACAATATGCCGCAGAGTATGGAGAATTATTATCAGGAGGCAGGACGTGCAGGGCGTGACGGAGAGAATTCCCAGTGCGTTCTATTGTTTTCTGCACAGGATGTTATGATCGACCGAATGCTTCTGGATAACAAAGATTTTTCCGATGTGGATGAAGAGGATGAATTTCTCATTCGTCAGCGGGATATACGAAGGCTTCAGATCATGGAAGGATATTGTAAAACAACAGGATGTCTGCGAAATTATATTCTGGAGTATTTCGGTGAAAAGACCTTCGGTCCCTGTGATAATTGTGGAAATTGTCACAGAGAATACCATGAGACAGATATGACCAGAGAGGCGAAGTGGGTAGTGAACTGTGTAGCTGAGACGAGAGGAAGGTATGGACTGACAATTGTGCTTGGCACTCTGCTGGGGGCTAAGAGAGCCCGGTTGAGGGAGCTTGGAGCAGATAAGTATAAATCTTATGGAGCATTGAATGATCACAGTGAGGCAGAACTCAGGGCATTGATCAGCCAGATGACTGAGATGGGATATCTCTATCAGACACAGGAACGTTACAGTGTGCTGAAACTGGGCGATATTTCTCCGCTAAGAGATGAAAATACTCACGTGATTATGCGTACTTACGAGGAAAAAGAACCGGATAAAAAGAAAAAGCCCCAGAAATCTGTCAGAAAACGCAGTACAGATGCGCTTACGGCAGCAGGTTACGATTTATTTGAAGCCCTGCGGAAACTTCGTCTGGAAATTGCAAAAGAGGAAGCCATGCCTCCATATATCGTGTTCAGTGATAAGACGCTGATAGATATGTGCATCAAATGTCCATCAAATGAAGAAGAAATGCTGGAGGTTTCCGGTGTGGGCGAGAATAAGCTAAAGAAATACGGTCAGAGATTTCTGGAAGAGATACAGAAGTTCTGCCTGGAACGTCCGAATGCGGTTTTGAGTATGTCGGAAGATGAAAATGGTAATCCCTGAGAACAAAGGTTGGAAAACAGATGAATATAGAAAAATATACGGAAGAATTAATCACATTGAGACATTACTTTCATCAACATCCGGAGCTGGCACTTCAGGAAGTGGAGACGTCTGCATATATCCGGAAATATCTGGAGAAACTGGGATATGAGATTGTGCCGATAGAACCTACAGGATTGATTGCGGAACTTCCATCTCTGAGAAACAGGGAGAAACTGGTTGTACTCAGGGCGGAGATGGATGCATTGCCCATACAGGAGCAGACAAATCTGCCATATGCATCAGTAAATCAGGGATGTATGCATGCCTGCGGTCACGATATGATCCTGGCAGCAGCACTGATCCTTGCAAAAATTGTGTCAGAAGAGCAAAGAATGCAGGAAAGTTTTCCGGTCAGACTCCGGTTCCTTTTTGAACCTGCAGAGGAGATTGGTGAAGGTGCAAAAAGAATGCTTCAGGCCGGAGCATTAGAGAATCCGAAAGCAGATGCATTTCTGATGTTTCATTACGCAGCGGACATGACATTTGGAATGGCAGTGCATCAGGGACAGGCATCTTCCATGATCAACAGTATGCAGATTCATGTTCATGGAAAATCCAGTCACTGGTGTGAAGCGGATAAGGGGATTGATGCAATTTATGCAGCTGCTCAAGTGATAAGTGCCATTCATGATCTGAATGAAAGTTTTGGAAAACAGCATCCGGATGCAGGAAAATATATTGTGGGTACGGGTACGATCCATGGCGGTGAATATACGAATATTATTGCAGACCATGTGGTATTAAACGGAAATATACGCGCAGTTCATGAAGAAACTTACATGGCACTTGAGCACGAGCTGGAGAGAAATCTGCAGGAAATTGAAAAGCAGACTGGCACACAGATCCGTATGGAATTTCCAAAAGATCCGGTATATGCGTTTGCCAATGATGAGGAACTTACAGAGACAGCAAAGGTAGTGGGTGCAGAAGTATTCGGAGATAAATTTGTTCTGGAAGGAGAAGATGAGTTGTTTCTTTCCGGTGACAACGCATACAGATATTTCAGAGAAACCAGAGGACTTTTCACAGTATTTCTTGCGGGAATACCAGGAGAGAATCATCCTCTGCATCATCCGAAATTTCAATTGGATGAGAGGATACTGCCGTACAGCGTGGAAGCATTGTATAAGATTATAACTACATTATGAGTATTGCAATTTTGGAAAATAATGAATGGTGATGTGGTTCAGCAGAGCGTGAAATTCTACTGAACTGGATCAATGTATTATTTACGCAGATTGCTATGGAAGGAACGTCAGCAGGATGGATAATTTGTATCTGTTCTGCTGTTTTTTGAGTATACTCGTAATAATTTCAGAGAATACTGTAAATTGACCAAATTAAGTAAGCCCTGCTTCAATTGAGGATATCCACCTGACTCTATAAAAAATCTCATAAATAAATGAAAAAAATTACCAAAAGGACTTGAAAATTGGATTAAAATAGTATAATATAAAAACATAAACAAATTAAGAATGCATAGCAACTATAACTTATTAACGTTGAGTGACAGCAGATTGCTGAATAGTAACGGACAGACGATATACTATAAAGAAAGAATTGAGGGCAGAAATATGAAGATTACAGATACCATTAAATATGTCGGAGTGAATGACCATCAGGTAGATTTGTTTGAGGGACAGTATGCAGTGCCAAACGGAATGGCATATAATTCCTATGTGATTCTGGATGACAAGGTTGCAGTTATGGATACTGTAGATGCCAATTTCAAACATGAATGGCTGGATAATCTTGAACAGGCACTTGGCGGACGTAAGCCGGACTATCTGATCGTTCAGCATATGGAGCCTGACCATGCAGCAAATGTAGCGAACTTTCTGGAAGTATATCCCGGCACTACAGTAGTAGCCAATGCGAAGACATTTGTAATGATCAAGAATTTCTTCGGACTGGATCTGGAAGGGCAGAAACTGGAAGTAGAGAATGGTTCTACATTGAGCCTGGGAAACCACAATCTTACTTTTGTATTTGCACCAATGGTACACTGGCCGGAGGTTATGGTGACTTATGACAGTACAGATAAAGTTCTTTTTTCAGCAGATGGATTTGGTAAGTTCGGTGCTCTGGATGTGGAAGAAAACTGGGATGATGAAGCAAGAAGATATTTTATCGGTATTGTTGGTAAATATGGCGCACAGGTACAGAGACTTCTGAAAGTAGCAGCTACTCTGGATATTCAGATCATCTGTCCGTTACATGGTCCGGTACTTACAGAAAATCTGGGACATTATATCAGCCTCTATGATACCTGGTCCTCTTACACACCGGAGGAAGAAGGAATCGTAGTTGCATATACTTCTGTATACGGACATACCAAAGAAGCAATCAATCAGTTTGTGGAGAAATTAAAAAGCAAGGGATGTCCGAAGGTAGTTGTTTATGATCTGGCAAGAGATGATATGTCTCAGGCACTCAGTGATGCATTCCGTTACAGTAAGCTGGTACTGGCAACAACTACCTATAATGCAGGAATCTATCCGTTTATGAATGACTTTATTACCCGTCTGGCAGAGCATAATTTCCAGAACCGCACAGTGGGCCTTATTGAAAACGGTTCCTGGGCACCTCTGGCAGCAAAAGTAATGAAAAATATGCTTTCTGAATGCAAGAAGATCAACTGGCTGGACACCACAGTGAAGATTATGTCCGCAGTAAATCAGGAAAACAGAGATCAGATGGAAGCGATGGCTTCCGAGCTTTGTAAGGAATATATTGCAAAGAATGATGAACTGGCAAATAAAAATGATATGACAGCATTATTCCGCATTGGTTATGGTCTCTATGTAGTGACATCAAATGACGGTAAAAAGGATAACGGACTGATCGTCAATACAGTTACCCAGCTGACAGACTCTCCGTTCCGCGTTGCAGTTAATATCAATAAGACAAATTATTCTCACCATGTTATCAAGCAGACAGGGGTGATGAATGTAAACTGTCTCTCTGTAGAAGCTCCGTTCTCTGTATTTGAACAGTTTGGTTTCCAGAGTGGAAGAAGCGTGGATAAATTTGCGGGACAGAAGGTGAATCGTTCTGATAACGGACTGATATTCCTGGACAAATATATCAACGCATTTATGTCCCTGAAAGTAGAGCAGTATGTAGATCTGGGAACTCACGGAATGTTCATCTGCAGTGTGACAGAAGCCCGCGTGGTAAGTGACCAGGAGACAATGAGCTACACCTATTATCAGAAAAATGTAAAACCGAAACCTGAAACAGAAGGTAAGAAAGGATTTGTATGTAAAGTCTGCGGATATATCTACGAAGGTGATGAACTTCCGGAAGATTATATCTGTCCATTGTGTAAACATGGAGCTGTAGACTTCGAGCCGATTGGATGAAAGATTTCTCTTGTTAAACTGCTAAAGAGTGACATTCTGTTATATGAATAATTGTTGAGATTTCAGAGTGATCTGATTGATAAAATAAAAAATAGAGATTGTTAGTGGTTAAATCGCTGACAATCTCTATTTTTGCTCCAGTATTAATAGAAACATTATGGAATGTAAAGAAATTTTGATAGACGAATTCAATAACAATATGTTACACTTTATGAAAGTTAGAGTTTAATATATCAAATATAAAGGGAAGTGTGTCTATTGAAACAAATTAAAAAGAAACTTCCAATAGGAATAGAAAATTTTGCAAAGCTTCAGGCGGAAGATTTCTACTATGTAGACAAAACGATGCTTATCAAAGAACTTCTGGATAATTGGGCGGAGGTGAATCTGTTTACACGTCCGAGAAGATTTGGTAAAACACTGAATATGAGTATGCTGAAAGCATTCTTTGAATTAAACAGTGATAAGAATTGCTTTAGAGACACAAGAATTTCCAGAGAAGTTTATCTTTGCGAACAATACATGGGAAAGTTCCCTGTGATTTTTATTTCCCTGAAGAGTATCAGCGCGCAAACTTATGAAAAAGCCTGTGATATGGCAATACAGATTGTAAATGGTGAGGCGCGTAGATTCCAGTATTTATTGGACAGTGAACGTTTGACGGAATATGATAAGGATGCGTTCAAATCATTGCTTCTGCCGGATATGAAGGAATCTGTTCTGTGCAGCAGTCTGAGGATTCTGTCAGAACTTCTGGAGAAACATCATGGTCAGAAAGTTATCTTATTGATTGATGAATATGATGTGCCTCTGGCGAAAGCATTTGAATTGGGATATTACAATTCAATGACTCTGCTGATCCGTAACTTGTTTGAAAATGCATTAAAAACAAATGACAGTCTGAAGTTTGCTGTGCTTACAGGCTGCATGCGTATCTCAAAGGAGAGTATTTTTACAGGATTAAATAATCTGAAAGTTTTGTCAGTGGCAGATGTACAGTTTGATGAATATTTTGGATTTACGGACAGTGATGTAAAGAATATATTGGAATATTATGAACTTTCTGAGCATTATGATGAAATAAAAATGTGGTATGACGGATATCGGTTTGGAAATGTAGAGGTTTACTGTCCCTGGGATGTGATAAATTATTGTGATGAATTGCGTATAAACAATATGGCGCAGCCACAGAATTACTGGTCTAATACTAGCAGTAATGAAGCGGTGAAACGCTTTATTCAGGAGACTGATAAGGGAACGGTCAGAAAGGAAATTGAGAAACTGATAGCAGGAGAAACAATTGTAAAGGAGATTCATCAGGAACTGACATATCAGGATATGTATGCTTCGATTGAAAACCTGTGGAGTGTTCTTTTTACTACGGGATATCTCACACAGACCGGAAGAAAAGATGCAAATACGTTCATGCTTACCATTCCTAATATGGAAATACGTAATATTTTTCTGACACAGATTATGGAATATTTTAAGAAAACTGTTTCTGAGAATGGAGAAGCACTTGAAAAATTCTGTAATGCACTAAAAAATGGAAATTCCGAAGTGGTGGAACAAAGTTTGAACAATTATCTGAAAAGGACCATCAGTATTCGGGATACCTTTGTAAAAAAACAGATGAAAGAGAATTTTTATCATGGGATTTTACTTGGAATTCTTGGATTTCAGCAGAACTGGAGTGTGTCATCAAATAAAGAATCGGGTGATGGATACAGTGATATTTTGATAGAAACAGAAGATCAGGAAACTGGAATTATTATAGAAATAAAATATGCCGAAACAGGGAATCTGGAAGCTGTCAGTGAAGACGCATTAAAACAGATAGAAGACAGACGATACGAGGAGCAACTGCTGGAAGAGGGAGTAGAGCATATTTTGAAGTACGGTATTGCATTTTACAAAAAGAAATGCAAAGTAATAGTAGTCAAATAAAGGAATTCCAGAGCATCCTCCTGACAAGAGGTATACTCTGGAATCATGTTTTTGAAGGCTTGATTTATATAAGATTATTCCATCTCGTACAAAGAGGAGAATATTTTTAATGATCTTCCATGGATGTGCCAAGAATTTCCAGAGTATCAATATCCTTTGAGAGATATTCCAGGTATAACTGACCAAGACTACTTAAAGGTATTTGAGCAATAGTCAGGTAACCAATATGAAGCAGTCCGATATCATTTTCCAGAGACTTTGCGATAATATTTCCCATCCCCTTATGAAATGCATCTGCGTTACTGTTAGGAAGATCCGGACCAATACTGAAACAGTCTGTTTTTCGAACAAGAGCAATCTTTGTGCAGCGGTCACTGACATGGACATTTTTATTTAAAAGCTTGTAAAACAGCGGTTCTTCTGAAAAATGGGAAGTTTCCAATTCCTGGTCGTAAGTGACGAAAGGATATTTTTCCAGATCCTTTATAGAAAGGACAGGAAGAGAAGCCAGAGGATGACCAAAACGGAGAAACACATAATTTTTGACACTTTTGATTTCATGAAATTCAATATCATAAGAAGAAAATAAAGTCTGCATACTGCGCATATGAGGTTCGTGGATTGCTACAACTCCCAGTTCACTTTTTCTTCCGGATACGTCATGGATAACAGAATTAGTGTCGCATTCACGGATTGCAATATCATAGGTTGGAGAGTTAATTTCGGTTAAAAAGCTAGTAAAGGCCCGCACTGCAAATGGAAGATGCTGACAGGATACTGAAAAACGCATAGGCAGTGATTTCCTGGCATGGTAGCGCTGCTCAAGATACTGAGACTGTTCTACAATTTCTTTGGCATATTTAATAAAGTCTTCTCCATCGTAGGTAAGGGAAACGCCACGATTTGTCCGTTTAAAAATAGTAATCCCCAGATCAGATTCCAGCTCTTTTACAGCAGCAGAAAGTGTAGACTGAGAAACAAAAAGATTTTTTGCTGCTTTAGAAAATGAATGACTGTTGGAAATTTCCAGCATATATTTCAGATTTTGTAATGTCATAGATAAAAACTTCCTTTCTGTGAATTATGCTATCAGAAAAATTGATTGCTGGCAATAGAAATTATATAAATTAAAGTAAGAAATGTTTCTTGTAATCGATTAATCTGCATGATATAGTAGAACAGACAATTAAAGCAGAATATTTTATGGAATCCGGTCAAATGCCGGAGCGGTGCCGCCACTGTAGGATGGAGCATTCATAAGAATACACTGGAATTTCCGGGAAGTATATGAATGTGAAGAAGTCAAGCCAGGATACTTGGATATTTTGCCGGAACCCCGATTTAACGAGTCATTAAAAAGGGAGTGCAGCAGGTAAGTTTTTTGCGCCCTTTTTTGTGATGAAAAGGGTGTTTTTTATTTTACAGATAAGGAGATAAGGAATGAAAAAAAGATCAAAGTTTCTTGCCATGCTGCTTTCGACAGCAGTAGCTGTTTCCTCACTTACAGGAATCAGCGTATTTGCAGCTGACAAAACAGGAGAAGAGGAAACCAGAACAGTTGTAGACGCCACCGGAGCAGAAGTAGAAGTGCCTGCACATCCGAAGAGAATTGCAGTTCCAGCAATGGTTCTGCCAAATATAGTTTATGCATTACAGGGAAATGCAGAGAATATAGTATCTATTCCACCGGCAGCATATTCAGGATGGGAAATGTCTATTTTAAAAGATCTGGCTCCGGAACTGGAAGATGTAGATACTACAATGGTGAATGATGACTTTTCAGTAAATGTAGAGGCACTTGCAGATGCAGATATAGATTTAGTACTGAACTGGGATTCAGAGACTGACCAGGCAGAGCAGTTAAAGGCATTGGGAATTCCATGTGTGCTTGTATCTTCTGCAAAAGATATGGACGGTCTGAAAAATCTGGTTACTATGCTGGGAGATGCATTAAACTGTGAGGATCGCGCAAAACAGGCAACAGACTGGTATGATGAAACTATGGACTATTTCGACAGCAAGGCAGATGAGGTTGCTGCTTTATCAGAGGATGAAATGCCAAGAGTTCTTCATTTCCAGAGAGTACATGAGATGACCTGTTTTACAGGTGGGATTAATACTTATATTACAACACTTGAAGGTGGACAGAATTTCACACTTCCTGAAGACATTACAGAACCTTCAATGGAATCAATCCTGGAATATGATCCGGAGATTATTTTTATCAGTAATTTCGATGATGTAACTCCGGAAGATTTCTATGAGAACAAACTGGAAGGACAGGATTGGAGTAACGTGAGCGCTGTTAAAAATCATAAGGTTTATAAAGTTCCATGTGGATTATACCGTTGGGCTCCGCCGAATACATTTGAAAAACCACTTTATATGAAATGGACAGCATCCATTGTACAGCCGGAGATTTTCTCTGATTATGATATCAGAACAGAAATCAGCGATTTCTATAAAGATTATTATGGATATGAGCTCAGTGATGAGCAGTTGGACAGCCTTCTGAGACTGGATTTAAATGAATAAACAGAAAAGAGACAATTACATTGAAGGATAACAAAAAACATAAGAAAGCAGAGTATGGAATACTGATTACCGGACTGATCATACTGTTGGCAGCTACATGTGTCATTGCGTTGTGTGCAGGTCAGTACAGTGTTTCTGTTCCGGAAGTGATCAAGATACTTGCATCCCGATTTGTAAATGTGACAAAGACATGGAGCAACACGGCAGAAGGCGTAGTATTTACACTACGCCTTCCGCGTATGATAGGAGCAGTGTTGGTTGGTAGTGCATTATCCTTATCAGGAGCTGCTTATCAGGGAGTGTTTAAGAATCCGCTGGTTGCACCGGATCTCCTGGGTGTTTCTTCTGGTGCATGTGTAGGTGCATCAGTGGCAATTTTGTTACATTTAAATTCATTTGGTGTGCAGGCAATGGCATTTGTGGCGGGGATTTTGGCGGTTGGACTTACTTTATTTATTCCGCGCCTGATAAAGAATACGAATATGACGATGTTGGTATTGTCAGGAATTATTGTCAAAGGAATCATGGATTCTGTAATGGGAATCATTAAATATGTTGCAGATCCGGAGACAGAACTGCAGTCTATTACTTACTGGCAGCTGGGCAGTCTGACGAAGGTATTGCCAAGAGATTTGTTTACTGTAGGGCCGGTGATCATTGCAGCATCTGTAATTATTTTTCTTCTCAGATGGAGGATAAATATTCTTTCTCTGGGAGACAGAGAAGCAAAAACGCTGGGCGTTTCAGTTACAGTTGTTCGAAATTTTATTATAATCTGTGCGACATTACTGACTGCATCTGCAGTATGTATCAGTGGAACGATTGGATGGATCGGACTTGTGATTCCACATTTTGCACGAATGCTCACAGGTCCGGATAATACGAAAGCGATTCCTGCCAGTATTTTAATAGGAGCTATTTTTATGGTAGCAATTGATACTCTGGCAAGAGCTTTGACAAGTGTAGAACTTCCGCTGAGTATCCTGACCGGAATTATTGGTGCACCATTTTATATTATTATACTTGCCAGACAAAGGATGAAATTATCATGATATTAGACGTACAGGATTTATCATTTCGATATAGTAAAAATGCGAAACCTATTTTTCATAATGTAAATCTCCAGATGGAAAAGGGAGAAATTCTCACAATTCTTGGCGCCAATGGTGCAGGAAAATCAACGCTTTTAAATTGTCTGGCAAATATTTTGGAACCTTATTCCGGAAAGATTCTGGTAAATGGAGCCTCTATTCATGATATGAGTCTGAAAAAAGCTGCACAGCTGATTGGTTATGTACCGCAGAACCATGCTCCGGTATATGACTATTCAGTGAGAGATTTTATAGTAATGGGAAGGGCTCCGCATCTGGGAATGCTGGAAAAGCCATCGGAAAATGACTATGCGATCGTGGATGAAGTTATACGGGAACTGGGAATTGAAAAGCTTGCTGATAAAGCATATACACAGATCAGCGGCGGAGAACGACAGCAGGCACTGATCGGACGTGCTATTGCACAGCAGCCGGAGATTATTATGTTTGATGAACCGACCAATCATCTTGATTATGGAAATCAGCTCCGTATGGTCCATAAGATAAAAAATCTTTCTAAGAAAGACTATACGGTTATTATGACAACCCATATGCCAGATCATGCAATGATGATAGGCGGAAAAACAGCTATTCTTGGCAGGGATGGAACATTGAAAGTAGGAAAGACAGAAGAAATTATTACAGAAAAGAAACTTGAGGAACTTTATCAGGTAAAAACCCGAATTGTATATATTCCAGAAGTTGGAAGAAAGGTTTGTGTGGTAGCAGAACAATGAAAACCAGAAGAGTTGCTTTTTATGGTAAAGGTGGGATTGGGAAATCAACGATTGCTTCTAATGTATCTGCATTACTGGCTATGCAGGGGAAAAAGGTTCTGCATATAGGATGTGACCCCAAGGCAGATTCTACCAGACTTTTGTGTAAAGAACGGATAAAAACAGTTCTTGAGGTACTTGAAGAAAAAGATTATCCGGAGAGAGAGGATCTGGTGTACAGATCAGAATCCGGTGTCTGGTGTGTGGAATCCGGTGGTCCGGAAGCTGGAAACGGATGTGCAGGTATGGGAATCATTACTGCCATGAAAGAACTGGAACGTATCGGAGTGCTTGAGGAAGACTGGGATGTAATTATTTATGATGTTCTGGGAGATGTGGTATGTGGCGGATTTTCCGTGCCAATGAGACAGGGATATGTAGATAGAGTTTATATTGTATCTTCTGCGGATTTTATGTCTTTATATGCTGCAAATAATATATTAAAAGGTGTTGTGAGCTATTCAGATGAAAGAAATCTGCTGGGAGGCTTTGTATTTAATCATATTCGCGAGCAGGAAGAAGAATGTATAGCAGAGGAGTTTACAAACCGGGTCAAAGGAAGAATGGCAGCAATTATCAGAGAAAGTAAAGAACTGAAGTTGGCTGATTTCAGAAAAGAGATTTATACTCAGAATATGTCAGCTTCAGACAGTGAAAATTGGAAAGCGTTTTGCAGACTTTCAGAAGATATATGCAGGACAGATGAGAGAAGCGTAAGCAGATCACAAAATAAAGCAGAGGAAGCACTTCCTATTCCATTAAATGTAGATGAGATAGAAAAATTTGGTATGGAACTAAGCAGGAAATTGGAGAAATTATGAGAGGCTTTGAAATTGAGAGAACATTGGATGAGGATACCTGTTCAATGGAAACGCTACCGGAAAAAATTCTGAAAGTCCCGGGAATCGCACTTGTAGCAGCCGGCACTCCTGCGTGTCTGATAGGCCTGTATGATTCAGCGGCAAGAATCAATTCATTGGATCGTTTATTTCTTTGTCAAATATCTTCTGTAGAGTACAGTCTGGGAAAACAGGGAAGAAAATATGGGAGGCAGTAGAGCTGGCAGCAAATACAGAAGGAATTAGAGGAGTGATTATATATTCTTCCTGTATGGAAGTTCTGACAATGTGGGATTTTCAAAGAGAAAAAAAGAAAATTCAATGTAAAGTACCAGTGGAAATTCTGTACAGAGGACCACTTGTAAAAAGACTGGCTACACCATTAGAAGAATTGAAAATGATTTTTGACAGATGGAATATTGAAATTGATGAGTTAAATGAAAAGAAGTCTCATAGTCTGGAAAGTATGGAATCAGAGGAATCGTTATGTAAAAAAATAAATACAAACAGAAATATGCATGCAGTCAAACCATCTGAAATTCAAGAACCCTATTTTATACAGGAAATCAGGAATCTTGCACATAAAGAATGTGATATCTTACTATTTACCCCGGGCGGCTGCACCAGCTCTCTGAAACGTTTGCCAATCAATAACCTGAAAAATGTATGGAACACAAGATTTACTGACTATGTTCTAAGTCAGGGAAACATTATTCAGATTTCAAAGGAAATAGAACAAAAATTTCCACAAAAGAGACCGCTTTACCTGTTGGAAGCAGCAATACCAAGATTTACAGGAATTAATTTGGATAAGATTGCAGATAATCTCAGAAAGGCAGGAAAGGAAGTTTATTATATTCCGGAAGACAAATACAGATAAAATAGAAATCTCTTTGACGGGAGTTAAGAAAGCTGACTTGGTTATGAGCAAGTAGCGAAGCGGATTGCGAATATCCGTTTGACTAGAGGGTGTAGAGGATGATGTGCTGTAGAAGCAGCAGAACCATTGAGGGATAGTTGTCCAATGGTTCTGCTTTTTACTGTCTGTATTGATGAAATTGCTTAATGTAACTGGAATACTACGGTTTCGTAAGGTTTGAGTACAAGTGTTCCAATTCTGTATTCAACTTCATTTTCTCCGTAATTGGAAATGATTACGGGAGTGTTGCACGGTAATTCAATATTTTCAGCGCCATAATGGAATTTCTGCATGGATGCAGAGAAATTATGCACTGCCAGCCATGTTTCATCCTGATAACTTCTGGTATAGGCAATTACCGGACCATCTTCCGGGCAGCAGAGTTTGAAATCTCCATGAGCCATTACCGGATGTTTCTTACGCAGTGCGATGAGATTCTGGTAGAATCTGAAAACAGAACAGTCATCATTCATCTGGCTTTCTGCGTTAATGAGTTTGTAGTTTGGATTGACACCCAGCCACGGAGTATGCTCAGAAAATCCGCCGTTTGGACTGTCGTTCCACTGCATAGGCGTTCTTGCATTATCACGGCTGATACTTCTGGATTCTGCCAGTGCTTCTTCAGGAGAAGCTCCCTGTTCGATCATGGTTTTATAATAATTGCGGGTATCAATGTCATTGTAATCATCGATAGATGGGAAGGCAACATTGGTCATTCCCAATTCTTCGCCCTGGAAAACAAAGGGGGTACCGGGAAGTGTGTGCAGATAACATGCCAGCATTTTTGCAGATTCTGACCAGAATTCTCTGTCATTTCCGTAAAGGGAAACCTGACGCGGTTTGTCGTGATTACTTAAAAATCTTGCCCACCATCCGTCTTTTTTCAGGATTTCATAATCTTTCTTAAGATCACGTTTCATTTTCTCTGGTGACCATGTCTGGATTTCAACAATCGGAGGGACAAATGGAATAGCCATGTTAAATTCTTTGCTTGCTGCGCTGGAATAGTTGATGGCATCCTGTTCATTGTTGATATTAACTTCTCCTACACTCATCAGATTGTCGGGAGTCATTGTTTCTGCAACCATTTCACGGATGTAGCGGTGGGTTCCCTCCAGATTTACACATGCTACAGTACCAATGGGTTCATTCATATCTGCACGTCCGTCCAGTCCTTTGTCAAGATAACTGATGGCATCAATGCGATATCCGTCAACACCTTTCTCATTCCAGAAACGGATAATATCAAAAATTTTCTCTTTAGTTTCCGGATTATCCCAGTTCAGATCCGGTTGTTCTTTAGCAAAGAAATGGAGATAGTATTGTCCACGTTCAGGAACATATTCCCAGGCACTTCCGCCAAATACGGACATCCAGCAGTTGGGTGCGCCTCCGTCCGGTGCAGGATCACGCCAGATATAGTAATCACTGTAAGGATTATTGCGGGATTTCTTTGATTCTAGGAACCATTTATGTTTATCTGAAGAATGGTTCAGGACCAGATCCATGATAATGGCGATGCCTCGTTCATGTGCACCGTCGCGGAAAGCATCCCAGTCTTCCATAGTTCCGAATTCTTCCATGATCGTGAAGTAATCAGAAATATCGTAACCGTTATCCACATTCGGAGAAGCATAGACAGGAGACATCCATACTGCATTGATGCCAAGCTCCTTCAGATAATCCAGCTTCTCAATCATTCCCTTCAGATCACCGATTCCATCATTGTTGCCATCTTTAAAACTTCTTGGGTAAATCTGGTAGATCACCAGATCTTTATACCAGTCTTTTTTGTGTTTCATATGTACATCCTTTCGTCTTTTTGCATAAATAAACTCTGAAATTATTATATTGTATTGTGCAAAAAAACGCAATAAAGAAAATGAGATTATTACTTCCTTAACAAGTACGGAGTTACTGTTCACACACCACTATTCCGCGAGGTGTTTTGGCATGAATATGCCAAAATCCCGAGACATACAAGCCAAAATTCCATTGCCGCAGGCAATCTGGAATGAAAGACACCGGAAAACACAGATAGTGTTTTATGTGGCGCCATGTTATGATGGAATTGCTGTAAATCATAGAAATGATTTATCAAGAGGGAGGTTTTTGAAATGAATACAACAAAACTGGAGAAAAAGAAACTACCAGTCGAATTAGCACAAATTCAGTACATTACGAATCATGCGGATGGCCATGGAGAGAACAATAACTGGTGATTTTCACGAAAAAAAAGTTGTTACGAAAACTATATTGCAATTTGCACAAAAAATAAGTATATAAAAAAACAATTGCGCATAAGGTATATAAAAATGCTGCTTATAGCAACGTTGATACCAGATTGTGGATCAATTGGAGAAATATAAGCGGTAAGAGTGAAAAATCACGAAGGAGACAAGAATCATGGGAAAAAGAGCAGCAGGAATATTAATGCCGATCAGCAGTCTTCCATCAGACTATGGCATCGGATGTTTTTCCAAAAGTGCATATGAATTTGTAGACTGGTTAAAGGAAGCCGGACAGACTTACTGGCAGATTCTGCCATTGGGACCGACCAGCTATGGAGATTCTCCATATCAGTCTTTCTCTACATTTGCAGGTAATCCATATTTTATTGATCTGGATACACTTGTGGAAGAAGGAGTTCTTGATAAGAAAGACTGCGAGAAAGTTAATTGGGGAAAGAAGCCTGATGAGGTAGATTATGAAAAAATCTACAAAGGCCGTTATCCTCTTCTGAGAAAAGCATACGAGAACAGTGATATCAGCAAGAATCTTGACTATCAGAAATTCGTAGCAGAGAACAGCTGGTGGCTGTCAGATTATGCTCTGTTTATGGCAGTAAAAGACCGTTTCGAAGGTGTAGAATGGACCAAATGGGCTGAGGATATCAGACTCCGCTGGAACAATGCCATGGATTATTATCGTGAAGAACTCTATTTTGATATTGAATTCCAGCAGTATATGCAGTTTAAGTTCTATGAGCAGTGGATGAAACTGAAATCCTATGCAAATTCAAAAGGAATCCAGATCATTGGAGATATTCCGATTTATGTTGCAATGGACAGTGCTGATGCATGGGCGCATCCGGAGCTGTTCCAGCTGGATCAGGATAATGTACCAATGGCAGTAGCAGGATGCCCTCCGGATGGATTTTCTGCAACCGGTCAGTTATGGGGAAATCCGTTATATCGCTGGGATTATCACAGAAATACAGGATATCAGTGGTGGATTTCCAGAATGAGTTATTGCTTCAGACTGTATGATGTTGTGCGAATCGATCATTTCCGTGGATTTGATGAATATTTCTCTATTCCATACGGAGATAAAGATGCAAGAGGCGGACACTGGGAAAAGGGTCCCGGAATTGATCTGTTCCGTAAGATTGAACAGGCGCTTGGATGGAAGCAGGTTATCGCAGAGGACTTGGGATATATGACAGATTCCGTACGTCATCTGGTATATGAGAGCGGATTCCCGGGAATGAAGGTTCTGGAATTTGCGTTTGACTCCAGAGATTCCGGATGTGCCAGTGATTATCTGCCACATAACTATCCGGAGAATTGCGTGGCGTATACAGGAACCCATGATAATGAAACTATCGTGGGATGGTGGAATAGTATCACAGCAGCTGAGAGAAAACTGGCGAGAGATTATCTGTGTGATCATGCAACACCGGAAGAAGAACTGTATAAATGTTTCATCAGTCTGATCATGCGCAGTGCTGCGCGTGTCTGCGTTATCCCAATGCAGGACTATATGGGACTGGACAACAGATTCCGAATGAATAAACCATCTACAGTTGGTACGAACTGGAAGTGGAGAATCAAGAAGAGAGATCTTACAAAGAAACTCCAGAAGGAAATATATGATGTGACACTTCGTTACGGACGTAAGAACTGGGATTAAATACATAATGAAATAATTGGAATAATGACAGCGTTTCGGATATAAATAATATTTGGAACGCTGTTTTTTTTAACCGAATCAAGCAGTTATTTGGTTAAAAAAAGCAACGAAGGGGATGGTTTTGTCTGCTTTGTTTCATTCAGCCAGAGTGATTTGTCAGAGGGAGAAAAAAAGGACAGTTTCGCAAGGTCTTTATTTTTGTATGAAAAAGAAAACATTGAAATTGTTTTGACAGGCGTACAATTGAAAAAGAAATGCATTGATTTTCAGGCAATGTCTGATAAAATATTAACCAGAAAAAGCAAAAGAACAGATTTTCAGGAGGGAAAATAAATGAACTATAACAGATTAGAAACCAGTCTGATCGATGTGATCAAAGAGGAACAGGCGAAGCTTGGATATATGAAAGAGAAGATCAGCCTTTATTATCCGCTCAGTTCCCTGAATCATTTCTTTGGCGGTGAGACAGATGCTGCAGGCATGATGGAGATTTTAAAAGATTTTCCTTCTTATATAGAAGAGAAATTTGGTGAAGTAGCAGTATCACACAGAGGAGATCGTTTCTGCTTCACTGTTTCGGAAAAAGCTTCCGAATATGTACATAATAATATGAAAGAGAATGAATTCATCAAGGCATTGATCGAACTGGTCGGCAGACATGGATGTACGATAGAGGAAATTAAAGAACTGTTCCATTCTTATTCAGATAAAATCATTACTGAACCAATGGATAACGAGGAGTTTGATGTGATGATCCGCTTTGGTGACGGATCAGATCCTTATTATTATTGTTTTAAAGATGAAGGATGCCATATCATTTACCACAGATTTTTGCCGGAAGACTATGCAGATTTTGGTTTTTGATAAGAATGGGTGAAAAATTTTTCAACTGCCAGATCGGCAAAAATATATGTGACATTTGCAATAAAAGTATGTTATTTTTTTGTCAAATATCAACAAAAATAAGTCGAAATTCTATATTGACAGATAGTCTCAATAATGGTAATTTTTATTTGACTTAATGTTTTCATTTATAGAAACAGGTAACATTTTATTACATTATTTTACAGGAATATAGATAAACTTGAATTGACTGTTGGAGGGAAAGATTAAATGAGAAAAACCAAAATTATCTGTACAATGGGACCGTCTACTGATAAGGGCGATGTTATGGAGCAGCTTGTGAGAGAGGGAATGGACGTAGCACGTTTCAACTTCTCACATGGACCTCATGATGAGCAGAGAGGCCGTATCCAGAAACTGAGAGAACTTCGCAAGAAATATGACAGACCTGTTGCAGCACTTCTTGATACAAAGGGACCGGAGATCAGACTTGGATGCTTCAAGGATGGTAAGGTTTCTCTGGAAGAAGGACAGATTTTTACATTTACAAATAAAGATATTGAAGGAACTAATGAGTGCGTAAGCATTACTTATAAAGAGCTTTATAAGGATGTGCGGCCGGGTGGACATATTCTGGTTGATGATGGACTTGTAGACCTGGAGGTTCAGGACATCTCAGGAAAGGACATTGTCTGCAAGGTTATTAATGCAGGTGTGATTGGCGACAAGAAGGGTGTCAATGTTCCGGGTGCAAACCTGAAGATGCCATTCATCAGTAAAAAAGACCATGATGATCTTCTCTTCGGTATCCAGGAAGGATTTGATTTCGTTGCAGCATCTTTTACACGTACTGCAAACGATATCCGCGAAGTAAGAAAAATCCTGAAAGAAAACGGCGGTGAAGAGATTCAGATCATTGCAAAGATTGAGAACCAGCAGGGCGTTGACAATATCGACGAGATTATTGAAGCAGCAGATGGCATCATGATCGCCAGAGGTGACATGGGTGTTGAGATCCCGCCGGAATATGTACCTGTTATCCAGCAGAAAATCATCCAGAAAGTTTACACAGCAGGAAAACCGGTTATTACAGCAACACAGATGCTTGACTCCATGATCTCTCATCCGAGACCAACCCGTGCAGAGGCTACAGACGTTGCCAATGCGATTTTTCAGGGAACAAGTGCAACTATGCTTTCAGGAGAAACCGCAGCCGGTAAATATCCGGTACAGGCACTTCAGATGATGAGCCGTATTGCAGAACATATGGAGCAGAATATTGATTACAATACAATCTTTAAGAAAACAGACAGAAATGAGAATCCGGATATTACAAATGCAATCGCACATGCAACCTGTCTGACCGCAATCGATCTGAAGGCCAGTGCAATCCTTGCAGTGACAAAATCTGGAAGTACAGCTCATATGATGTCCAAACACAGACCAGGATGTCTGATCGGTGCATGTACAAGCTCTGAGAGAGTCCTTCGCCAGCTGAATCTGTCCTGGGGTGTTTACCCGATGCTGATCAAAGAAGAATACAGTTCTGAGATCCTTTGCCTGAGAGCAATCGAAGCAGCACAGAAGCATAAACTTGTAAAAGTTGGCGACACTATTGTATTTGCCGGTGGTGTACCGCTTGGAATTCCGGGAAGAACAAACCTGATCCGCGTCTGCACGGTTGAGTAAGTCAGGAAAATATCAGTAGTTGAAGTGGGAAACTTGCCTGATTCGATAAAAAATCGTATTTTCAGAAAATATAAGATGTAAAAGACACAGGGGTCTGCCGTCAGAAAAGTATGACAGAAAATATTTTCTGACAGCAGTCCCTTGCTTGTGTTAGAGGAGAGAATTGTTATGAAAACAAATGAGGAAGAAGATTCGAGACATATTTTCAGAGGAGAGCTGGCATTGGTGATAGCAGTCATGATCAACAGTCTTGCTGTTATTCTGATGCTGTATTCTGGTTCAGGAATATCTGCCATATCCAGTGTTCCTTATGCATTTGAAAAAGTATTTCCGGTAATTACACTGGGAACATGGACTTATATTTTTCAGGCACTTCTGATCTTAAGTCTGATGATACTGAGAAAAAAATTTGTACCTGCTTATCTGTGCAGTTTTCTGGTTGGATTTGCATTCAGTGAGTTTTTGGATGTTAATGAGGCATGGATCAATATCCTGCCAAAGACAATTCCACTCAGAGTGTTATATTTTGTGATCAGTTATCTGCTGATCTGTATAGGGATCGCACTTTCTAACAGATGCGGTCTGCCGATTATTCCTACAGATCTGTTTCCTCGTGAACTGTCAGAGATTATAAAGGTGAAATATTCTAAGATCAAGGTTTCTTTTGATGTGATCTGTCTGATGATTACTGCCTGTATGACAGGGCTGATCCTGGGGCATATCAACGGACTGGGAATCGGAACAGTGATGGCGGCATTTACCATGGGAAAAGTAATTGGATTGATTGGTGATGAGATGGATAAGCACTTCCGGTTTGTGAATTTCACTCAGCACTGTTCACTTCATGTACAGTAACAGAGTTTCTTCATTGCAGGATTTTTCTTTCTATGATATACTTGACGCATTATAGAAGTAAAGATATCATAAGAAATCTGTGATGGAAGTATGTTGCAACTCTGGTATCTGAAAATAATATATTAAGGAATAGTGATGCAGATTATGAAACGGTTGCTCATAAAAAACAAAAGAAAGCTCTGGCTTTGGTTTCTGCTCCTTGTTTTTTTGTTTCTGGCATGCAGAGCTGCTTACATTACAGGCAGCAAAGCAGAACAGACCAGAAATAATGAAGTAGAAGAAAGGCAGGCAGATAGTCGGTCAATACCGAATGAAATGGAGATATTATGTTGAATCAATTTTCAAGAACAGAGCTTCTTCTGGGAAAAGAAGCAATGAATAAACTGGAGAACTCCCGCGTGGCAGTGTTTGGAATCGGAGGGGTTGGAGGATATGTATGTGAAGCATTGGTCAGAAGCGGTGTGGGGACCTTTGATCTGATCGATGATGACAAAGTATGCCTGACGAATCTTAACAGACAGATTATTGCCACCAGGAAAACTGTTGGTCAATATAAAACAGAGGTGATGCGGGACAGGATCCTGGACATTAATCCGAAAGCAGATGTGAGAATCCATAACTGTTTTTATCTTCCGGAGAATGCTGCTGATTTCGATTTTAGTGAGTATGATTATGTGGTAGATGCTGTGGACACAGTGACTGCGAAGATTGAACTGATCATGCGTGCAAAGGAGGCAGGGACTCCTGTTATCAGCAGTATGGGTGCCGGAAATAAGCTGGATGCCAGTGCGTTTCGGGTGGCGGATATCTATAAGACGAAGGTGTGTCCGCTGGCGAAGGTTATGCGTAGAGAGCTGAAGAAGCGTGGTGTGAAGAAACTGAAGGTTGTTTATTCAGAGGAACAGCCGATCAGACCAATTGAAGATATGGCGATCAGCTGCAGGTCGCATTGTATTTGTCCTCCAGGTGCTACGCATAAGTGTACGGAGCGCAGAGATATTCCGGGGAGTGTGGCCTTTGTGCCGTCTGTCGTCGGGCTGATTATTGCAGGAGAGGTTATTAAAGACCTGACTGCGGAGTACAGAAGATAAGAAGTGTTTATTTTGAGATGTGTATGGTGTCAGAAATGGTATGGTACACATCTTTTTTTGCGGGAAATATTTTGAATTGGATTGATGGATTACCTGTTAGAGTGTATAGAATTGTTATATGAAGAAAAAGTCAAAATAACAATAAAAATTTATAAGGTATTTTACAAAATATAATAGAAAAG
>ENA-OQIU01000033-OQIU01000033.1-human-gut-metagenome-genome-assembly--contig:-NODE-33-length-34884-cov-4.272636_pt1 | contig 34884 bp, 31 predicted proteins | sample MGYA00242590_ERZ504755 | MGnify/ENA primary metagenome ERZ504755 (study PRJEB26092, sample SAMD00036359) | human gut metagenome | host: Homo sapiens | study: EMG produced TPA metagenomics assembly of...
AACATTCTGCGGTGAAGCTGGCGCTGCCTCTGTTTTCTTGTCGTTTTTCCCCGTCTCTTCTGTGCCATATGTTCTCTCCCCGCTGCAAATAAGCGCTCCCTCATTTGAAAAGGCAGAAGCTGAAAAGTTTCTGCCCCTTTCCCCCTTCTGCCTTTTGCGTACTTTTTATTCTTATTTATCGTCCACGCTGTAGTTCGGAGCCTCTTTGGTGATGTGGATATCATGCGGATGGGACTCTTTTAAGGATGCTGCGGAAATCTTCACAAATTTTCCGGTCTCCTTTAAGGTCTCAACATCTTTCGCTCCGCAGTAGCCCATACCGGAACGAAGTCCGCCGATCAGCTGGAATACAGTGTCCTCTACGAGGCCTTTGTATGCTACACGGCCTTCCACACCTTCCGGAACCAGTTTCTTGGCGCCGGTCTGGAAGTAACGGTCTTTACTTCCGTTCTCCATAGCTGCAATGGATCCCATTCCACGGTATACTTTGTATTTTCTTCCCTGGAACAGTTCGAAATCTCCCGGGCTCTCATCGCATCCTGCGAAGATGCTTCCCATCATGCAGACATTGGCACCGGCTGCGATAGCCTTTGTCATGTCTCCGGAGTACTTGATACCGCCGTCGGCGATGATCGGAGTTCCGGTCTTCTTTGCTTCCTCATAGCAGTCCATAACGGCTGTGACCTGCGGTACACCGATACCTGCAACGACACGGGTCGTACAGATAGAACCAGGTCCGATACCGACTTTAACAGCGTCTGCTCCGGCTGCGATCAGGTCTCTTGTTGCCTCTGCGGTTGCCACGTTTCCGGCGATTACCTGCAGATCCGGATAATGCTCTTTGATGAGACGAAGTGTTTTGAAGATATTTGCGGAATGTCCGTGAGCGGAGTCGATGACGATCACGTCTACGTGTGCTTTTACCAGCGCATCGACACGATCGAGCACGTTTGCCGTGATGCCGACTGCGGCACCGCAGAGCAGACGTCCCTGCTCATCCTTGGCGGACAATGGGTACTTGATGGTTTTCTCGATATCTTTGATGGTGATCAGACCTTTGAGGTTGAAATCGTCATCGACAATCGGAAGTTTTTCTTTTCTGGATTTTGCAAGGATTGCTTTTGCCTCGTCCAGCGTAACGCCTACTTTTGCAGTGATCAGGTTTTCGCTGGTCATGGACTCTTTGATTTTCTTGGTGAAATCAGTTTCAAACTTCAGATCACGGTTTGTAATAATACCAACCAGTTTTCCGTTCTCGGTAATCGGGACACCGGAAATACGGAATTTTGCCATCAGATTATTGGCATCTTCCAGGGTGTGCTCCGGAGACAGATAGAACGGATCGGTGATAACACCGTTCTCAGAACGTTTTACTTTGTCTACTTCTTCTGCCTGCTGCTCAATCGACATATTCTTGTGAATAATACCGATTCCTCCCTGACGTGCCATGGCAATTGCCATACGGTGTTCTGTAACCGTATCCATGCCGGCGCTCATCATCGGGATGTTCAGCTTGATCTTCTTGGTCAGATGCGTAGTCAGATCTACCATGTTTGGGGTTACTTCAGAATACTGCGGAACCAGAAGCACATCATCGAAGGTAATACCATCACCAATAATTGTACCCATTTTCATTTCTTCCTTTCTTCTTAAGTCTTTTTGATTTATCACCTAATTTAACATAAAACAAAAAGCTGTCAATCCATAAATACTTTTCTTGGTGCACGGTTGCGGATATCTTTTAACATCACTTCGTCCGGCTCGAAGATAACCATCTGCATGGCATTGTCCTTGGAGATGACGAATGCGTACGGTTTGTGGCCCTGTCCTTCGATGCCGGAGGAATAGTTGTAACGTTTGATACTCTGGTTGTTTTTGTAGGAATCAAGCTGATGGGACTGGTACGGCGCCAGGATTTCCATGTTGGAAAGCTCATAGCTTGCGGCTCTTTTTCTTCTTGACTGCGAATAGATGCGGTCGATGTCCAGCTCGCCGTTGACGTACAGATACTCAAACTCTACCGAAAGCTTCGGGATAAAAATATAGTCTACGATTCCAAGTACCAGCGCAAGAAGCAGAATCAGCGGATTCATCATAATTCCTGCGGCTGCAAAAAGAACGGTAAAGAAGATCAGAACTCCTTTGATCGCCTTGTCTTTTCCTGTCTGCTGTTTTTTCACCAGCACTTCTGTGTACAGATCACTCATTTACTCCATCCTCCTCAAGATATTCGATCAGTTTTTGCTACATTGTCCGCGTTCTTTGTATTGACCAACACGGTCAGATAACACGGCTCATAGTACGTAAGGCCCATATCCTGGTACTTTTTCAATTTGGAAATGTCGAGGCAGGTATCTCCCGCCTTTATCCCGTACTTCTCACACGTCGCTTCGTCAAACAGTGTGGACAGATCCAGAAAATAATCGTCTTTGCTGTAGTTGTCGTACACGGCCTGTGAACAGATCAGAACATCCATGCTCTGTGCGGCAATCACGGCTGTGAATTTCATCAGCGTGTTGTAATCCGCGTTTTCCAGGTTTTCACCGAAGCTGTAGCTTGTATCGATGCTTACCTTTTCGTACTTATCTCCGGTTCCGAGCGCTTCTTTTAGGTCCTCCTCGATCGGACTTACATCCTGCAGTCCTGCGTAATCCACTACGGCAATGCTCACGAGGTCATAATACTTCGCATTTTCATGGATATTCACAATCGTGCCGATGATGAAGATGACAGCGATGATGCCGAAAATAACAGCCTTATAATATTCCCAGATGTAGGCCATTTTTTCTTTGAAATTCATTTTCGACAGCTTTTCTTTTTCAAGCTGCATCTTCTCCTTCCTTGTCATGTCGGATTCATAACGACTTGCCATGTGTATTTCTTCTCCTTTGTTGTATTTCCCCCAACATCCTACAAATCAGTATAGCATAAAACGCCGGAAGCGTCCATATACGCCGCCCGGCGAAAGCATGAAAACTTTCTGAAATTTTTTGTAACGATTCAGGGCCATGCGAAATGGAAGAAAAACTTTCCACTAAAAAATCGGCCGGCAAAGACAGGACTTCGGAACCCATGTTCCGCTACGGTCTTTGCCAGCCGGTTTTCTTATTTTGTTTTACCAGACATTTTTATCCCGGAAATTACATCATTCCCATTCCGCCGTCTGCGCCTGCCGGCATAGCCGGAGCCGGCTCTTTGATGGTTGAAACAACGGACTCTGTGGTCAGAAGGGTTGCGGAAACGCTGGTAGCGTTCTGCAGTGCGCTTCTGGTAACCTTAACCGGATCAAGGATACCAGCCTGGATCATGTCTACATACTCTTCGTTGTATGCATCAAATCCAACACCTACTTTGGACTTCTTTTACTTTGTTGATAACAACAGCGCCTTCCAGACCTGCGTTTGTTACGATGTGGAACAGAGGAGCCTCAAGTGCTTTCTGTACGATTCTTGCACCGATCTTCTCGTCGCCGTCCAGGCTGTCAATCAGCTCTGCAAGCTGTGTTGTTACATGGATGTATGCAGAACCGCCGCCTGCGATGATACCCTCTTCTACGGCTGCTCTCGTTGCATTTAAAGCATCCTCCATACGGAGTTTTTCTTCTTTCATCTCGGTCTCGGTTGCTGCACCTACACGGATAACAGCTACGCCGCCTGCCATTTTTGCCAATCTCTCCTGCAGTTTCTCTTTATCGAACTCAGAAGTGGTCTCCTCGATCTGGGATCTGATCTGGCCGATTCTTGCTGCGATGGCATCTTTTGCGCCGGCACCGTCAACGATAACGGTGTTCTCTTTCTGAACTTTAACAGATTTTGCACGTCCGAGCATTTCCAGAGTAGCGTCTTTTAATTCCAGACCAACTTCCTCGGAGATCACCTGGCCGCCGGTCAGGATTGCGATATCCTCGAGCATTGCTTTTCTCTGTCGCCGTATCCCGGTGCTTTGACAGCTACTACGTTGAAGGTTCCGCGCAGTTTGTTGATCACGAGTGTCTGGAGAGCTTCTCCCTCTACGTCCTCAGCGATGATCAGCAGTCTTGCGCCGCTCTGTACGATCTGCTCCAGCAGCGGAAGAACTTCCTGAATGTTGGACAATTTCTTATCGGTAATCAGGATATATGGATTGTCGAGAACGGCTTCCATTTTCTCCATATCGGTGCACATGTAAGCGGAGATATATCCACGGTCGAACTGCATACCTTCTACCAGCTCCAGCTCGTTCTGCATGGTCTTAGACTCCTCGATGGTGATAACGCCGTCTTTGGAAACTTTTTCCATAGCGTCAGCTACCATCTGGCCTACTTCTTCGCTTCCGGAAGAAACAGCTGCAACTTTTGCAATCTGCTCTTTGCCTGCTACCGGCTGGCTCATCTCTGCAAGGATCTGAACAGCTTTATCGGTTGCTTTCTTCATTCCCTTACGAAGAACGATCGGGTTCGCACCTGCTGCCAGGTTTTTCATTCCTTCGTTTACCATAGCCTGTGCCAGAACGGTTGCGGTTGTGGTACCATCACCTGCTACGTCGTTGGTCTTTGCAGCAACTTCTTTGATGAGCTGTGCGCCCATGTTTTCAAAGCCGTCTGCCAGCTCGATCTCTTTTGCAATCGTAAACACCATCGTTTGTGATGAGCGGAGCGCCGTACTGTTTGTCCAGAACAACGTTTCTTCCTTTCGGTCCAAGGGTTACACGTACGGTATCTGCAAGCTGGTTTACACCATTCTGAAGAGCGTTTCTTGCCTCTGCTCCATATTTAATCTCTTTTGCCATGATTGTCATGCCTCCTGATTTTTACTTGATTATTCTTTATTTTACAACTGCCAGAATGTCATCCTGTTTTACGATGATGTACTCTTCGTCTTCCAGTTTGACGTTGGTTCCTGCATATTTGGAATAGATTACCTGATCTCCGACTGCAACTTCCATTTTTACTTCTTTGCCGTCTTCTACTTTTCCAGGTCCTACTGCGATAACCTCAGCCTGCTGCGGTTTCTCCTGTGCCTGTCCCGGAAGTACGATACCGGATTTTGTGGTTTCCTCTGCTTTTTAACTCTTTTAATACAACTCTGTCACCTAAAGGTACTAACTTCATTTATGTTTCCTCCTTCAAGATTTCATTCAGTTTTATTTATTAGCACTCAGTTCATTCGAGTGCTACTTGATGGTTCTTACTATAGTGTTTTCCACCTCATTTCGCAAATGCATGAATTTTGTAATTCTCTTTTTTTTTCTCGTGATAACTCTTAATTTCTCTTATTTTCTCGTTTTTTCTTATTTTGGCAACTTTTTCATATTTTATACTCTCTTTAGAATCTAATTATAGTTTATTCCTAAAAACGGGAATGATACCATTTTTTTCCGCTCCACGAATGCTTTTTTGCACAAAAAGAAACGGCGCCATTCTTAAACGGCTCCGATTCTTTTCTACATTCCACTTTTTTATTTTTTCGCCTCGTCCGGATGGGCATCGCCCTTTCCTTTCAGGTTCTTTCTTGCTTTGATCTCGTCGAGTTCATCAAAGATATAATCATTTAATACCTTGATATACGTTCCCTTCATACCGCTGGAACGGGACTCGATGACGCCTGCGCTCTCGAATTTGCGGAGGGCATTTACGATGACGGATCTTGTGATGCCGACGCGGTCTGCAATTTTGCTTGCAACCAGAATGCCCTCATCCCCGTTCAGTTCATCAAAGATATGGATGATGGCTTCCAGTTCGGAGAAGGACAACGTGTTGAATGCGGATTTAACCACCTGAACCTTGCGGTTTTCCTCCACATTTTCCTCGTTGACGGAACGCATCATTTCCAGTCCGACAACGGTTGTGCCGTACTCACTGACGATGATATCGTCGATATCGTACTGCGGGGTGCAGCGGTACATAAATACGGTACCAAGGCGTTCTCCGGCGATCTCGATCGGGCAGATAATTGCGGTGTAGCGCTCTACACCAGGCCGCTCAAAGCCGAGGGTCTGTAAATTGACGTTCTCTTTTGTGGAGAGTACGCCGAGGAGACGCTCGTTTAATGCGGCATCGACATAACCGCCCACCTTATCCTCGATCAGCTCCGTAATTTCTTCCACGCCCGGGCAAAGGCTGATGCCCAGCACTTTTCCTTTTTTACTGATCACCAGGATATTGGAACTTAACGTTTCCATCAGGACTTCACAGATATCGTTGAACACGACCTTCGTGGAGTGACTGTTATGAAGCAGTTTGTTGATTTTTCTGGTTTTATCCAGCAGTTGTACGCTCATGTTCTTCTCCTTTCTTTATTTTCTGCATTTTTTTGGCGTATCCGCCGAAAAAAATGCACACTGATGCCTTTTTCAGACAACCCTTAAAACTAAGCTCATTCTATCATGTAGTTTTCCGGAAATCAATATATTTTTCAGAAAACTATAAATTTTATAAAAATTCATGCTAAATTTTTTCGGATCTTCCTGTTTTTCCGCCTCGATAAGCAAAAAAAAACGGCCTGCACCAGTTTTTCACCAGTACAGACCGCTTTGTCATTCTCAGTCTTCGTCTTTCTTTTCGCGTGCTTCTACATAGCCGCACTGCTCGTCCGCGCAGACCAGCTTATTGCCTTTTTCCAGCATATAGCCGCCGCACTGCGGGCATTTCTTGGCAGACGGTTTCTGCCAGGACATGAAATCACAATCCGGATTATCCTCACATCCGTAGTACTTACGTCCTTTTTTGGTTTTCTTAAGCACAATCTCTTTTCCACATTTCGGACATGCCACCCCGATCTTCTCAAAATATGGTTTGGTATTTTTGCATTCCGGAAATCCCGGACATGCAAGGAATCGTCCATGAGGACCATATTTGATCACCATATGTCTGCCACAGTTTTCGCAGATCACATCTGTCACTTCATCCTGAATATCAACCTTTTCAAGTTCTTCCTCTGCAGCATCTACATCCTTCTTCAGATCCGGATAGAAGTTGCTTACTACTGTCTTCCACTTTACAGTTCCTGCTGCCACACAGTCCAGAAGCCCTTCCATAGTCGCAGTGAAGTTTACATCTACAATACTCGGGAAAGCCTGTTTCATAATATTATTGACAACTTCCCCCAACTCTGTAACATACAGGTTCTTCTGTTCTTTTGCAACATAACGGCGGCTGATGATCGTTGTGATCGTCGGCGCATAGGTACTTGGACGTCCGATCCCCAGTTCTTCCATAGTCTTGACCAGAGATGCCTCTGTATAATGTGCAGGCGGCTGCGTGAAATGCTGTTCTGGTTTCAGTTCCTTAAGACTAAGCTTCATTCCTCTTTCAAGACTCTGATTCAGAACATTTCCTTTTTTCTGGTCCTCTTCATCTGTGTATACAGACATAAATCCGTCAAATATGATCTTGGAGGCAGAGACTGTAAAAATATACTGGTCTGCACCAATCTTTACAGATGTTGTTTCGTATTTTGCAGGAGCCATTCTGCTGGCCGCAAAACGTCTCCAGATAAGCTGATACAGTCTGAACTGATCTCTTGAAAGAGATTCCTTCAGTACAGCCGGTGTACGGCTGATGTCTGTAGGACGGATCGCTTCGTGAGCATCCTGAATCTTCTGTCCCTTTTTCACAGCTTTCTCAGACTTTGAAACATAATCCTCTCCGTACTGAGCAGTGATATATTCTCTTGCCGCAGCATCTGCTTCCTCTGAGATTCGGGTAGAATCTGTACGCAGATAAGAGATCACACCTACCGTTCCATTTCCTTTGATATCAATTCCTTCATACAGCTGCTGTGCCAGACGCATTGTCTTCTGTGTGGAAAAGTTTAAGGTCTTGGCTGCTTCCTGCTGTAAGGTACTTGTAGTAAAGGGAAGCGGTGCATTCTTGATCCTCTCGCCTTTCTTTACTTCATTGATCTCATATTCTTTATCTTTCAGAGAGGCCAGAAGTTTATCCATTTCCTCTTTGCTGTGGATATCCATCTTTTTATCTGTTCCATAAAACTTCGCCTGCAGCGGTTTCTTCTCACCCTTCACCTGAAAATCTCCCTCCAGGCTCCAGTATTCTTCCGGAATAAACGCATTGATCTCATCTTCTCTGTCACAGATGATACGAAGCGCAACAGACTGTACGCGCCCCGCACTTAAGCCTCTCTTGACTTTTGCCCAGAGAAGCGGGCTGATGGTATAACCTACCATACGGTCAAGCATACGTCTTGCCTGCTGTGCATCTACCAGATCCATATCCAGGTCTCTGGCCTGTTTGATTGATGATTTTACTGCTGTCTTGGTAATCTCGTTAAAGGTAATCCTGTGCATCTTCTTCGGATCTTCTTTTAATGCCTGCATCAGATGCCAGGAAATTGCCTCTCCCTCGCGGTCAGGGTCAGTTGCAAGATAAATCTTATCTGCTTTCTTTGCAGCCTTGCGAAGCTTTGCAAGCAGTTCTCCCTTTCCTCTGATCGTTATATATTTGGGTTCAAAATCATGCTCAACATCAATTCCGAACTGACTCTTCGGGAAATCACGGACATGTCCGTTAGAAGCTTCCACATCGTAATTCGCACCGAGAAATTTCTTTATTGTTTTCACTTTTGCAGGTGATTCTACTATCACCAGATATTTCGCCATGCTACCTCTCCTAGTCGTAATCTGTTATTCTTCACAGTGTCCCTGAACGGGCACATTGCCTGACAGCGATATTGTTACATATGAAAATCGCCCTGCGCCGCAGAAACGTGAAGCACAATAATCATAAATCGTCAACTGTCTTTTACATAATAATGTCTCCCGCTCTCTCTTATGAGCCCCCGCAGTGTCAGTTCCACAAGACAGTTGCTTACCTGTGCCGGGGAAAAGCCTGTTTTTCTCACAATGTAGTCGGGATTTTTTGGTCGTAAATCGAGACAACTATACACCATATTCAAATCTCTTGCAAGTCCCAAGTTGTTTTTTTCACCGTTTTGTGTTACTTTTTCCATCGAAATTCCAAGTTCTTCCAGCATAATTTCCGGACAGTATGCAATCCCTGCGCCGTCGTAGATCAGCTTATGGCAGCCTCTGCTGAGTTCATCTGTCACTGCCCCCGGAATCGCATAGACCATCTTTCCCTGTTCCAGTGCAAATCCCGCAGTGATCAGCGAACCGCTGTTTTCTTTTGCTTCCACTACCAGAACCGCGTCTGACAAAGCACTAATGATCCGGTTTCGCGCCGGGAAATGCCAGGAAACAGGTCCTGAACCCAGTGGACATTCACTGATGATCCCACCATTTTCCCATAAGATCCTCTCATAGAGTTTTCTGTTAGATTTCGGATAGCATACATCAACACCACTTCCAAGCACCGCAAATGTAGGCATCTTTCCTTCCAGTGCGCCTTTATGTCCTTCTGAATCAATGCCAAGTGCCATACCGCTGATAATCTGGACTCCAGCTACACTTAACGCTTTCGCATACCGGAATGCCTGCATCCTTCCATAAGGACTGCACATTCTGGCACCGATCACTGCCACCGTTCTTCTCTTAGGATCAGGAAGTCTGCCTTTTACATAAAGCTTTGCCGGCATGGAGGCATACTGCTTCATTATCTGAGGATATTCCGGATCTGATTTCTCAATACATCGTATCTGACCTGTACTGTATTCTTCTGTATGATTATTTTTCACATCAGTTCTTTCCATATAAAATACCTCACTGACCTTTATTTTATGACAGAATCTTTGTCAAATGCCCTGTACGAAAGTGCTTCTCCGATATGATGACCGGCAATCATTTCTTCCCCTTCCATATCCGCAATTGTTCTGGCTACCTTCAGAATCCTGTGATAGGATCTGGCACTGAATGCGATTTTTTCAAAGGCTCTTGCCAGAAGTCGGGATGCGCTGTCTGTAAGAGGGCAGAATTTATCGATCAGACTGCTCTTCAGCTGCCCGTTAAAATTTATTTTCTCATCTTTATACCGTTCTTCCTGGATCTTCTGTACTTTTTCCACTCTTTTTCTGATAGCAGCGGAATTTTCTCCCTTTCTTCCACAGTGAAGCTGTGAAAAAGAAACCGGCGGTACCTCAGTGCTGATATCAATTCTGTCCAGAAGAGGGCGACTGATCTTTCCCATATAATGTGTGATCTCACCTGCTGTACAGGTGCATCTGTTTAAATCCGGATAATAACCGCAGGGACAGGGGTTCATCGCTGCACATAACATAAAATCCGCCGGAAAGTTGTAAGTTCCGCTTGCTCTGGCTATCTGGATCACTTTATCCTCCATGGGCTGTCGCAGAAGTTCCAGACTTGCTCTGGAAAATTCCGGCATTTCATCCAGAAAGAGTACACCTTTATGCGCAAGAGTGATTTCGCCGGGTCTGGGATTACGCCCGCCTCCTGCAATTGCCTGCGGAGTACTTGTATGATGAGGGCTGCGAAATGGTCTCTCATCGATCAGAGGATGTTCTCTTGAAAGAAGTCCTGCAATACTGTAAATTCTGGTAAGCTCCAGCTTTTCTTCAAAGCCAAGCCCAGGCATGATCGTCGGCAGTCTTCTGGCAAGCATGGTTTTGCCCGTTCCCGGAGGTCCGATAAGGAGAAGATTGTGAAATCCGCTTACTGCAATTTCCGCCGCTCTTTTTGCTCCTTCCTGTCCTTCAATGTCTGAAAAATCCATTCCCATATCTGTATTTATAATAGAAGGAATTTCTTCCTGTATTTCCCTCTTCAGATAGGGTTCCGGATTCTTAAGACACTCGACCAGTTCCCATAAATTTTTTACTCCTGCTACCGGCACATCCCTGATCAGTCTTCCTTCTTTCAGATTCTCATAGGGAACTACGCAAAAACGACTGCCCAAACTTCTTGCACACAACACAATCGGCAGGATTCCGGATATCCCATGGATTTCTCCGTCCAGACCGATCTCCCCTGCCATCATAACTCTGCTGACAACCTGAGGGCTGATCATCTCAAAAGCAGCCAACACTGCTGCTGCCACCGGTACATCAAAACCGGCGCCCTCTTTCTTCATGTCTGCAGGAGCAAAATTGACGGTAATTCTCTTTGGTGGAAACTGATAACCATTATTCTTGAGTGCTGTGCGTACCCGTTCCTGCGCTTCCTTTACCTGCGCAGAAGGAAATCCTACCATGATAAAGGAAGGAAGTCCGTTACTTACATCAGCTTCTACCTGCACAGGGCATACTTCCACCCCAAAAATTGCAGCTGATAATACACTTGCAAACAAATATAAACTCCTTTCTTCCGGCATAAATCTCCCCCGATATTTATGCTCACCAAAAAATATATAACAATTCGTTACTGTTCACTCCGTTCACAGTAACGTAGCCAAAATTCATTCCAGATTGCCTGCGGCAATGGAATTTTGGCTTGTATGTCTCGCCAAACAGCGGACGACTGAATAGTTACATCACTTAAATTGTATTGGAAATTATTTCAGAAATCAGATTAGAAAAAAGATTATTTTTATAATAGACCATTTTGCTCTGTTTTGCAACCGTTCATTTTGTTCTGTTTTATACTTTTTTCAGTACATAATCTGCGAAGGCTTTTCACAGATCATGTTTGGGAGTACACTACAAAACAGAGAGGTGAACTATATGAAATTTCAGCGTATTCAGGATTTACGTACAGATGCTGACATGTCACAGAAACAGCTCAGCGAAATTCTTCACATCAGCCAGCGTTCCTACTCTCACTATGAGACAGGTTCACGCAATATCCCGGTTGAAATGCTTATCAGACTGGCAAATTATTACGATATAAGTGTTGATTATCTGGTAGGACGCACTGATAAAAAAGAGATGAATAAATAAGTAAAATCACTTTTTTTAATATAAAAGGATTCCTGTAACTGTTTATGTTACTGAATCCTTTTATATTTTTTGTATCTTTTATTCTTTTATCATAACAGTATCCACAGAAGGATGGACTTTTGCACCCTCCGCTTTTGTTTTTGTCTTAATATTCACATAAAGACGACCATTATCAAAGGTAAGATAACCCTTTGCTACATTTCCCAGCGAGTCTGTAAACGAGAATCTGGTTGCGTTTCCTGCTACGGATTTCTTTACTTTTGCCTTACAGGAAGCTGTCTTTTTCTTATTTGTCTGCCAATAAGTGAATGTAACCGACTTCTGACTGAGTTTCTTAATTTTGATCTTAACCCTGCCATTCTCACTGCGCCAGGTTCCCAGATAGTCCTCCGGGTTAAAAACATATGCCCTTTCCAGTACAGGTGTTGGTGTTACCGTAGGAATCGGCGTTGGGGTAGGTGTGGGTGTAGCTGCAGGTGTCGGTGTTACAGTGGGAACTCTTTCCAGTGCCGCGATTGCTTCTGCTTTTCTCTGTTCTCTGTCCACGTTCTTTCTGTGTTGGAGCAGCAGAGTATCTGCCAGCATAAGCAGGATAAACAGGATAATTACAATTATCAGAAGTTTTATAAGTCTTTTTTCTTTTTATTCCGTTTCTGTTTCCCATTGTTTGTTATCGACAAATCTGCATCTCCTCTTCTGTTTCTTGTTCGTTACTATCCGACAGTCAGACTCCTTATTCTTTTCCATCCCAGCAATAGGTACAGAGTTTACATGGTGAAATTCCAATGGAAGCTTTCAGATCATCAAGTCTGTGGAATTTCAGTGATGTGAAATTCAGCTCCTTACGGATTTCTTCCAGCATTTCTTTATAATTTGTTGAATTTGGATCTGCATAGTCTGCCAGGACTTTATCACTGACATTCTCTCCCTCGCGTTTGGCGATCACACGTCTTGTGATCAGATCCATCTCTGATTTTGAACGTGAGAAATTCAAATATTTGCATCCATAAAGTAAAGGCGGACACGCAGGACGGATATGTACTTCTTTTGCACCATTTCTGTAAAGAAATTCCGTCGTTTCTCTTAACTGTGTTCCACGTACAATAGAATCATCAATCATCAGAAGACTCTTATCCTTGATCAGGCGATGTACAGGAATCAGCTTCATTCTTGCGATAAGATTTCTCTGACTCTGCTGTGTAGGCATAAATGATCTTGGCCAGGTTGGTGTATATTTGATAAACGGACGAGCAAAAGGCACACCGGACTGGTTCGCATATCCGATTGCATGGGCAATACCGGAATCCGGAACACCGGCTACAATATCGGGATTTACTTCTCCCCTGTCTCTCCTGGCCAGCATATCACCGCAATGATAACGCATTTCTTCTACATTCACACCCTCGTATGCCGAAGTAGGATATCCGTAATATACCCAGAGGAAAGAACAGATTCGCATCTCTTCCCCTGGTTTCTGCAGGGTTTCCACACCGTCCGGAGTCACAGCAACAATTTCTCCGGGGCCCAGTTCTTTCAGGTCTTCATATCCAAGATTCAGGTATGCAAAGCTCTCAAAAGATACACAACAGGCATCTTCTTTCTTTCCCACGATCAGTGGAGTCCTTCCCAGACGGTCACGTGCTGCCAGAATCCCCTTTGGTGTCAGGATCAGCATGGTCATGGAACCTTCTATCACTTCCTGCGCATAACGGATTCCCTCAATCATGTTGTCTTTCTGATTGATCAGTGCAGCTACCATTTCTGTGGGATTTACGCTTCCTCCACTCATTTCCAGAAAATGAGTGCATCCGTTTTTAAAACAGTTGGCAATCAGTTCATCCATGTTATTGATCTTTCCAACTGTGGTAATTGCAAAGTTGCCAAGATGAGAGCGCACCAGAAGAGGCTGAGGTTCATTATCTGAAATACATCCGATTCCCAGATTTCCCTCCATCTCACCAATGTCACCATCAAATTTGGTCCTGAACGGCGCATTTTCAATGTTATGAATCACGCGGTCAAAACCACGTTTCTTATCATACACTGCCATTCCGCCTCTGCGTGTTCCCAGATGGGAATGATAATCAATTCCGAGAAAAGGTCCAGAATGCAACTGGACTTTGATGCTACTCCAAAAATTCCACCCATTATCGTATTCTCCTTTTGTTCATCATCTTCAGGCAACTTTTATCATAATCCTCTTCGATAATCCATTTAAAAAGATTACTATAGCCCGTTTCATAACGTTTTCCTTCACTATAACAGTTCTTATCCTGCCAAATTGCTGTAAAAACAGTTATATCACACAACACTCCCATTATATAGAATGAAAATTTAGAAGTAAAGAGTTTTAATCTTATTTCGTTACTGTTCACTCCGTTCACAGTAACGTAGCCAAAATTCATTCCAGATTGCCTGCGGCAATGGAATTTTGGCTTGTATGTCTCGGGATTTTGGCATATTCATGCCAAAACACCTCGCGGGATAGTGGTATGTGAACAGTAACCTTATTTCTTTTCCTTGATGATACCTGTTCTGTATGCATCCAGCAGCTGGATCAATTCCTGTATTCTCTCTTTCAGCGCATGACCTGTATCTGTATCACCCACAAGCTGGCGTCTGGACATGTAGCTGACTGCCACGCGGTTCGATACAATATCAGTCTCTCTTGCCACAGCATCTGCTTTGGACGTAAACGGTTCATGAGCAGTAAGATTCAGTCCATAGGAATTATAGATCAGCGTATATCCGGCAATTCCCGTTACTTTCTGATATGGCTTGGAAAAACCACCGTCAATCACGATAACCTTTCCATCACATTTTACAGGACTTTCTCCTTCACTCTGGTGTACCGGAACATGGCCATTGATGATATGCCCTTTTTCCGGATCCAGACCAAATTCACGAAGCATATTATCTACCACTTCTTCATTCTCCCAGAGGCGGTAATAAGCACTCTTCTTCTCTTCATGTGTAGAAGGATCCTCTATGAAATATCTTTCAAAAGTACTCATCTTGCTCTTGCCAAACAATGGTGAATTCGGAGCTGCCCAGATATACCACATAATATCTCTGCCCTTCTTCTGTTCTTCTTTTCCTACAGAATAGAATGCTCTGCGCACATAGGTTTCCAGTACATCGTACAGTTCTTTTCCCTTGTAGCTTTTTCCATAAATCTGTACTTCCCGGAATGTTCCGTCTTCATTCAGAGGAATGCTTCCGTGAAACAGAAGATTTCCGTTATATACTGTATAAAGCCCGCCTTTGTCAAGTAGGAGACGGATGTGGTTTTGCAGTTTTTCACAGTTTCTGAATGCAGAGGACAGTTTGTCCATAACTTCTTTTTCTCCGGCTGTAAGTTCGTATGGATGTTTCCAGTCAATAGTCGGAAAATTATTGTCGCGAAGCGGATATTCTTTTCCGTCAGGCAGTGTGATCGTCCCTTTTTCCGGATTGATTCGATGAAGAAGTGCTCTGTCTTCCATCTGGAATTCTTTATGTCTGCGCACCAGTTTACCTTCTAATTTAAACTGGATCACAGCAATAGCCTTGTGCTATTTTTTTTTCCCAGTTCTTCCTCAAGAACATTATAATTGAAAGCACCTTTCATAGCAAAAATCTCGCAGGGATCATCCTTATACGCCTCCATCACAAAGGTCGCCAGAGGAAGCATATTGATTCCGTATCCATCCTCAAGAATATCCAGATTTCCGTAACGGATACTGTTTCTTACCACTGTTGCAATACAGGCTTTCTGTCCTGCTGCCGCACCCATCCAGACAACATCATGGTTTCCCCACTGAATATCCAGGGAGTGATACTGCATCAGGCGATCCATAATGAAATGTGGAGCAGGACCTCTGTCATAAATATCCCCCAGAATATGTAAATGATCCACGACCAGACGCTGGATCAGTTCTGCAAGTGCTATGATAAAATTCTCCGCACTGCCGATCTCAATGATCGTATTTACAATAGAATCATAATATGCCTCTTTATCGAGAACTTCCGCTTTCTCTGTGATCAGCTCTTCGATCACATAGGCATAATCTGCAGGAAGAGCTTTTCGTACTTTGGATCTGGTATATTTGGAGGCTGTTGTCTTACAAATTTCAATAAGACGGTAGAGAGTGATCTTATACCAGTTTTCCATATCTTCTTCTGTATCTTTAACAAGATCCATCTTCTCTTTCGGATAATAGATCAGAGTTGCCAGAGAACGCTTATCATTGTTACTTAATGTATGTCCAAACACATCATCAATCTTCTTTCTCACTGCACCGGAACCATTTCTGAGCACATGTGAAAATGCCTGATACTCCCCATGAAGGTCTGACATAAAGTGTTCCGTTCCCTTGGGCAGATTCAGGATTGACTGAAGATTGATAATCTCCGTAGATGCCTTTCCGATTGTAGGATAAATTTCTGCAAGTCTCTGTAAATATCTAAGTTCGTCTTTCTTCATATCCATCTCCTGTTATCATATATTATGATGTCAGGGCATTTTATGTTGCTGTCTGCGCCATGCCCTGCAACACACTTTGCGGTCACAGAATTTATGCTCATCCTGTAAAGTCAAATAATGACATCTGGTTCGACTGCGGGATATCTCCGAATAATTTCAGATCATCCATCAGATCAATAACCGTTTTGCTGACTTTGGTTCTGTCGCGGAAGTCGTCTTTTGACAAAAAATTTTCCCTGTTTTGCAGCATCAACCACTGCATCTGCTGCCTTATCTCCCAGTCCGTCAATAGTTGCAAGTGACGGCATCAGTTTCCCATCCACAATCTGAAATCTTTGTGCCTTGGCAGTATAAAGATCAATCGGCACAAATTCAAATCCACGTGCGTACATTTCCTGTACAATACGCATATCCTTCAGGGTATCCAGTTCTTTTTTAGATGCTGAATCACCTTTTTTGCGGATTTCTGCCATATAATACTCTAGGCGTTCCTTTCCCATACACATCATCTCATAGGAGAACGCTGTGGCGCGGATACTGAAATATGCCGCATAATATGCCAGTGGCTGAAACACCTTATACCACGCAATTCTGTACGCCATCATAACATATGCAGCTGCATGAGCTTTCGGAAACATATACTTGATCAGTTTACAGGACCAGATATACCAGTCCGGAACTCCATGCTCTTTCATGGTTTCTATCCATTCATCGCGAAGACCTTTTCCCTTACGGACACTCTCCATGATCGTAAACGCCAGGCCACTTTCCACTCCTTTTCCGATAAGGTAGATCATAATATCGTCTCGGGTACAGATAGCTGTGGAAATGGTTGCCTTACCCTCCTGGATCAGCACCTGGGCATTACCCAGCCATACATCCGTACCATGAGAAAGCCCTGCAATACGGATTAGGTCAGAGAAGTATTTCGGCTTGGTGTCAATAAGCATCTGCATGGCGAAATCTGTACCAAATTCCGGGATTCCCAGACATCCGAGCTTACATCCGCCAATATCTTCCGGTTCAATTTTCAAAGCCTTTGTACTTGCAAACAATGACATGACATCCCTCTGATCCAGGGGGACATCCCTTGCACTGATTCCCGTTAAATCCTCCAGCATTCGGATCATAGTGGGATCATCGTGTCCAAGTATATCAAGCTTCAGCAGGTTTCCGTCAATAGAATGATAATCAAAATGTGTGGTGATAATGTCACTGTTCACATCATTCGCAGGGTGCTGGACAGGAGTAAATTTCTCAATCTCCTCACCTACAGGAAGTACGATAATGCCTCCCGGATGCTGTCCTGTTGTACGCCGCACGCCTGTACATCCCTGTACGATGCGGTTGATCTCACAGTAACGTTTATGCACACCACGCTCTTCAAAATAATTCTTCACATAACCAAATGCAGTTTTCTCCGCAAGCGTACCGATAGTCCCTGCCTTGAATGTCTGCCCCTTACCGAAAATAACCTCTGTATATCTGTGTGCATTAGCCTGATACTCTCCTGAAAAGTTAAGGTCAATATCCGGTTCCTTATCTCCCTTGAATCCAAGGAATGTCTCAAAAGGAATGTCAAACCCTTCTTTTTTCATCCTGGTTCCACATTTCGGACAGATCTTATCCGGCATATCACACCCTGCCATACCAGCATACTGCTTTACTTCCGGTGAATCAAAATCACTGTATTTGCAGTCCGGATTAGGACAGAGATAATGCGGCGGCAGAGGATTTACCTCTGTGATACCGGACATGGTAGCTGCCAGAGAAGATCCTACAGAACCTCGCGAACCTACCAGATAACCATCTTCATTTGACTTCCATACAAGCTTCTGTGCAATGATATACATTACGGCATACCCATTGGAAATGATTGAATTCAGTTCCCTGTCAAGCCTGCTTTCCACAATCTCCGGCAATGGATCTCCATACATTTCATGCGCTTTTGTAAAACAGATATTCTTCAGATCCTGGTCGGAATTCTCAATGACCGGCGGGAATTTGTCCGGATGAATAGGTGATATCTTCTCAATCATATCTGCGATCTTATTTGTATTTGTAATGACAACTTCTTCTGCTTTCTCGCTTCCCAGATAGGCAAATTCTTCCAGCATTTCCTCTGTAGTACGTAAATACAACGGTGCCTGCTCATCTGCATCTGAGAATCCGTTTCCGGCCATAATGATCCTTCTGTAAATCTCATCCTGTGGATCCATGAAATGCACATCACAGGTTGCAACTACCGGTTTCTTAAACTGCTCTCCAAGCTTAACGATCTTCCTGTTTATCTCCTTCAGGTCTTCTTCGGAACTGATCATATCATGCTTATCATCTGCTATCATAAATCTGTTATTTCCAACAGGCTGGATCTCCAGATAATCATAGAAATTTACCAGTCTGGCTATCTCAGTATCCGGTGCATTTCTCAGAATTGCCTGATACAGTTCCCCTGCTTCACAGGCACTTCCCACCAGAAGTCCGTCTCTGTACTGCTCCAGCACACTTTTGGGGACACGTGGACGTCTGTGATAATACTTCAGGTGCGACTGACTCACTAATTTATACAGATTAATGCGCCCTGTCTCATTTCTGGCAAAAATGATCACATGGTAGGTCGGCAGTTTCCTGATAGTATTTACAGAAACAGCTCCCTGCTCATTCAGCATATCCACATCCCGGATATCACGCTCTTCCAGCATCTTTACAAACTTCACAAAAATCTCTGCAGTACATGCGGCATCATCTACTGCCCGGTGATGATTTTCCAGTGAAACCCCAACTGCTTTTGCTACCGTATCCAGCTTAAATCTGTTCAATGCAGGAAGCAGGAAACGGGCCATACCGACCGTATCTACATAAGTAAAATCATGTGCGATTCCCAGTCTGTCACAGTTTTTCATAATAAATCCCATATCAAAGTCCGCATTGTGTGCAACCATAACCGCATCCTTGCTGAATTCAAGGAATTTCGGAAGCACTTCTTCGATAGTCGGGGCATCCATGACCATACTGTCATTGATACTGGTCAGCTGTTCAATGCGAAAAGGAATCGGTACCTTTGGATTTACAAATGTGGAAAAACGGTCCGTAATCTCACCATTTTCTACCAGTACGGCGCCAATCTCTATGATCTGACAGGTCAGCGAAGAAAAACCTGTTGTCTCAATATCAAAGACCACAAATCTACCGTTCAGCTTCTGACCTTTTCCATTGGTCACCATACCTTTTAAATCATCTACCAGATAGCCTTCCATTCCATAAAGAACCTTAAAATCAGAATCCTTCGGCACACATCCGCCCCAGGCATCGAAACAGTGATTTGCCTCCGGAAATGCCTGTACAACCCCATGGTCTGTAATGGCAATGGCAGGATGTCCCCACTCATAAGCACGTTTCACCAGAGATTTGGCATCCGTAACCCCATCCATATCGCTCATCTTTGTATGACAGTGAAGCTCTACTCTTTTCTGTGGGCTGGTATCTACTCTGGCAGTTGTAAAATTGGCAATTTTCTTAATTCCGGCTATGGATGCAATAGTCAATTCACTGTCAAAACGGTCTACTGTTGTCACACCGCGAAACTTCAGAAAAGCCCCCTTCTTTACATGTTCTGTCACTTCCGGCACCTGTTCATTGCGCAAAAACATCTTCACAACAATACTGTCCGTAAAGTCTGTGATCGGGAAGATAAGAATTGTTTTTTCATTACGGATTTCTCTGGCTTCAACCTCCATAACCTGTCCGCGGACGATCACCTCACCCATCTCACCGGTAATCGTCTCAAGTGCAACAGGCTCTCCTTCGAAATCTCTTCCATAGATAACATCCGGATTGCTGTCCCTTCTGAATCCACCCCGGAAATCTCCCTTCCTGTTGTCTTTGCGGTCTGCAAATGCAGCTTTTTTGTCCTTCCTTTCCTGCTGTCCCTTATCAGTCTTTTTCTCTGCTTTCTTCTCTGCTGTTCCTGCTTCTTCAGACTGAGCCGGCTCTTCATTCTTACTGTTTAATTTCGCATGACGGATTACATTTTCCACTTCCTGAGCGATCTGCACTGCTGCATTCTTACGGTACTTACTTTCCTGCGTCTCCCTGAACTCAAGTTCCACCTTTAAGTCCATTCCGCATCTTTCGCAGAAAACCTTCTGCAGATATTCGATCAGGATCCCGCTCTTTTCTCTGGCTATTACAGAATCAGGAAGGATCATATGAAGATCATTTTCTCCGGGAAAAGAAATCTGCGCCTGTCTGAACATATTGTATTCCAGCATATTGTAGCTGCGCAGTTCCAGTTCCATGCTGGATCTGTAAGTTTCCAGAAAGTTCTGAGGATTGTACTGACCGGAAAGGCGGAATTTCTCAATAACTGTAACTGTTACATTCAGTCCTGCAAAAATCTGTCTCTCTATCTGTTCTTCCAGTTCAAAGATATGCTTCTTATGAATCCAGCGTTCACTTTTTATATACACCCATATATGAGTTCTGGAAGGATTGCAGGACACTCTGGTCACAAAAACCATGTCCAGCAGTTCTTCCAGTTCTTTCTTCACTTTTAAGCTGGGAAATACGTCAAAAAAGTCTTTTTCCAAAATAAAATCTCCTCGTTGATCTGACAGGAAGTCTTCGTTCCAAATGTTACTTCCAGTTCAGAAGTTCTTCCCGCAACGTATCCAAAAGCTGATCTTCCGGAACTTTCTTTATGATCTCACCATGTTTGATCAGAAGTCCCACACCAACTCCGCCTGCAATTCCGATATCTGCCTCTTTTGCTTCTCCGGGTCCGTTTACCACACAGCCCATAACTGCTACTTTAATATCAAGCGGGATATCCTGCACCATGGTTTCTACCTTATTTGCAAGACCGATCAGATCGATCTGTGTGCGTCCACAGGTTGGACATGACACAACTTCTATGCCACCTTTGCGAAGCCCCAGAGTTTTCAGGATACGTTTTGCGGATTTAATCTCTTCTAAAGGTGCTCCTGTAAGAGAGACACGAATGGTATCACCGATTCCCTGATTCAGGATGATCCCCAGTCCGATAGCAGATTTAATGTTTCCGGAATAAAGAGTTCCGGCTTCTGTGATTCCTACATGAAGTGGATAATTCGTCTTCTCCGCGATCAGTTCATGAGCCTTTGCACACATAAGGACATCCGAAGATTTGATGCTGATCACCAGATTGTCATATCCCAGGTCTTCGATGATATGAACTTTATCCAGCGCACTCTCCACCAGTCCCTCTGCAGTGACTCCATGATATTTCTCCACAAGTTCTTTCTCAAGAGAACCACTGTTTACACCAACACGAATGGGTATTCCTCGCTCCTTTGCCACATCAACCACTGCTTTGATTCGCTCTGTACTGCCGATATTTCCGGGATTGATCCGGATCTTATCTGCACCGTTTTCCATGGCTGCAATAGCAAGACGATAATCAAAATGGATATCTGCCACAAGTGGTATATGGATCTGTTTTTTGATTTCCTTCAGTGCTTTTGCAGCTTCCATAGTCGGTACTGCACAACGGATAATATCACAGCCAGCCTGCTCCAGTGCCAGGATCTGAGCTACTGTCTGTTCTACATCTTCAGTTTTTGTATTTGTCATGGACTGGATTAAAATCGGGTTGCCGCCGCCAATCTTTCTGTCTCCGATCTGAATCACTTTTGTATGATCTCTGTACATAATTTTCCTCTTCTCTCATTTATAGCAATTCCATAAATTACTGCTGAACAGTTATCTGATTTCCAGAAGTTTTCTCTTCAGTTCTTCTTCCATGCGATGCATTTCCATCTCTGCTGCCTGTCTCTTCTGACGGCCTTCCATCTGGATCCGCATCACATCATCCAGAGTCTGGATCAAATCTGCATTTGTCTTCTGGAGTGTTTCAAGGTCAACTATTCCACGCTCTGATTCTTTCGCTGTCTCAACCGTTGCCATATGAAGTGTCTCTGCATTCTTTCTGAGAAGTTCATTGGTAATATCTGTTACCTGTCTCTGTGCCTGTGCCGCTTCTGCAGAGTGAGCAATTCCCAGAGCAAGCACCATCTGACTTTTCCATAATGGAATTGTGTTTACGATCGTTGTCTGTATTTTCTCAACCATTACCGTATCATTATTCTGGATCAGCCGGATCTGAGGCGCTGTCTGCATGGCAATCGTACGGGTAAGTTCCAGATCATGCAGTTTCTTTTCAAATCTGCTGCATTTCTCATCCAGGTCTCTGGCTGCCTGCGCGTCTTCGGGAAGCCCGCTCAGAGCTGCCTTATTTTTCATTTCTGCAAGCTTTCCGTTTCTGGTTTCTTCCAGTTCTTTTTTCCGGCAAGGATATACATGGTAAGTTCTTTAAAATAATTCAGGTTCTGTTCATACATCTTGTCCAGCATAGCAGAATCTTTCATAAGGCGCACCTGATGCTGCTGAAGAGAATCTGTGATCTTCTCCACATTGGCTTGTGCTTTGTCATATTTGTTTTTCAGATTTTCAATCTTAGAAGTCTGCTTTCTGAAAAATCCAAAGAATTTTCCCTCCTCCTGTACATCGAAATCTTTCAGTTCTCCCACAACATTACTGATCAGTTCTCCAATCTCACCCAGATCCTGTGTCTTTACATTCTCAAGAGCTGTATCAGAAAAGTCCGCCATTTTTTTCTGGGTTCCTGCACCATACTGAAGAATCTGATTAGTATTCTCAATATCAATCTTTGCAGCAAAATCATTTACCATTTTCTGTTCTTCCGGTGTCAGTACAGGCACTTCTTCCTTCTGTAGCTGCTTTTTGGGGAGCACTTCTTCTTTCTTTTCAAGCTCTCCAAGATCCGGCTCCAGTGTTAATGATGGTGTTTCCATTTCAAAATCTTTAAATTCATTTCCCATGTCCTCTGCCGCTCCTTTTTATCCTTTTTTATTTTCAATTCTTTTTCATTTTTGCAAAGTCATCATCTGTCAGACCTTCCTGTGCAAGCAGCGTATGAAGCACTGAAATATCACTTGAAACATCCCACGCAGTATCCTGAAAGACAGAATCCAGAAGTTTTTCAAATGCCTGATTCAGTGTATCCAGTGTATCCTCTATCTCCTTTTTGGATGCCTGGATATTCTCTCCCTGCACAGGCTGCTGATCCATTTCTTCATATGCATCCAGCAGCTTTACTGTCATGGGCAGATAATAATTCATCAGTTTCTTCAGATCCGGAATAATCTCCGGATGCTTCTGCGCCTGTTCAAAAATCTTCTCCACAATCAGTTCCATTCTGGATATTTTTGCAGAAATCTCCTCTCCAGGAATCGCATCGTTGCTCCTGTGGATCTTATCCAGAAATTCATTTCCTTTATCCAGCACCTCCTGCACTTCAGGCGGTGTGTTCTTTCTGTTTCTCTCCTGTTCAGCCTGATGTTTTTCTTCTTCCTGTTTCTTCTGCTCAAGTGCCTTCTGCGTCTGCGTATATTGCAGATAAGTCTCATTACTGGTGATCAGACAGGTTTCCTGTTCATCAATATGTCCCTGACGGAACCATCTGTCATCAATCATCTTTTTAATATCTTTTTTAACGAATTTCACCGGCTTATTTACTGCTGCTGACAATTGTTCAAAATTACAGTATGTGTGATTTCCCAGTGTGTCAATATACTTTTGAAAACGTTCCAGTTTACCCAGTTTTTTAATGCCGCCTGCGAGAAGTCCCACTCCTGTCAAAGCTCCGACTGCCATAAAACAGGTTCCACCGGTCACAAGGGAACTCATATGCCCCACCGCTCCAAAGATGCTAAGGACCAGAGTTCCCAGTCCCATTCCACTGGCAAGGATTCCACCTGAAACAGCAATCATCATACCTTTCATTCTTCCCCCGGTGTTCCTTTCATAAAGAGTCAGCATCTTCTCTTTTGCTTTCTCCTTCTCAATTCTCTGACGTTCCTGCTCCTGTTCACGTTCCCGCCTGCGCTTTTCTTCAAATTCTTTTGTTTTATTGCGGTATACCCCGGAATCACCGGACTGACTGTTTCCGGTTCCAAATACATTATTCAGACCATTTTTGATTGCCTCGCTTCCGGAATCTACAGCAGAATTTACTGCGCTGTTAACAGTCTGTCCCACCGTCTGCTTAATATCCTCGGTCATCTGGCGGTAATCTTTAGTAGAAACTGCTGTGTCTATGATCTTTTTTATTTTGTCTCCAAGTTCTCCTAATTCATCAAAATTCTCGCTCATATTTTCCTCCATTTTCTATTCCATATTATAGCGAAATCCTCTATAAAAAACAAGACTGGCGGATTTTTTGTTACTGTATGTGAACAGTAACACGATTTTTCAATTTTTCATTAAAATTGAAAATTTCCCATTGAACTTAGCAGACAAAAGTTTTACAATGGTAAAGAGATAAACAGTAATCACACTTGTAAATACTGTAAATATGTGTGAACGGAGGAAAGATTCATTATGGAAAAAAAGAATATCGACTGGAGCAGCTTAGGCTTCGGTTACGTACAGACCGATTATCGTTATGTATCTAAATTCAAAGACGGCGCATGGGATGCCGGAGAACTGACAACAGATCCTAATGTAACACTGAACGAATGTGCAGGTGTTTTCCAGTATGCGCAGACAGTTTTCGAAGGAATGAAGGCTTACACTACAGAAGACGGACATATCGTTACTTTCCGTCCTGACTTAAATGCAGAACGTATGGCAAACTCAGCAAAGAGACTTGAGATGCCTGTATTCCCGGAAGACCGTTTTGTTGATGCAATTGTTCAGACTGTAAAAGCTAACGCAGCATATGTTCCGCCATACGGTTCAGGCGCAACTTTATATGTTCGTCCATATATGATGGGTACTAACCCGGTTATCGGTGTAAAACCTGCTGATGAGTATATGTTCCGTGTATTCACTACACCTGTAGGACCATACTTCAAAGGCGGTGCTAAACCGATCACAATCCGCGTCAGTGATTTCGACCGCGCTGCACCTCATGGAACAGGCCATATCAAAGCAGGTCTTAACTATGCAATGAGCTTACATGCAATCGTAGATGCTCACAAGAACGGATTCGATGAGAACATGTATCTTGATGCAGCTACACGTACCAAGGTAGAAGAAACAGGCGGTGCTAACTTCATCTTCGTTACAAAAGACGGCAAAGTTGTCACACCGAAGTCCAACAGTATCCTTCCTTCTATCACACGTCGTTCCTTAATCTATGTTGCCAAGGAATACCTGGGATTAGAAGCTGAGGAAAGAGAAATATACTTCGATGAAGTGAAAGATTTCGCTGAATGTGGTCTCTGCGGTACTGCTGCAGTTATCTCTCCTGTCGGAAAGATTGTTGACCATGGTAAAGAAATCTGTTTCCCAAGCGGAATGGAGAAAATGGGTCCGGTTATCCAGAAACTCTATGACACATTAACAGGTATCCAGATGGGACGTATCCAGGCTCCGGAAGGATGGCTGAAAGTTATTGAATAAATAACAGCTGACTGCAGACAGTTAACGATTTTCAATATCAGAAGAATTGTTGCTGTTCATATACCACTATACAAAAATATCCCTCAGAATCAGTTTAAACACATTCTGAGGGATATTTTTTCTTTTACATCACTGATTTTTCCGGCTCTGCTTTGTTCCTTCTATTTCTTTCTCTCATACTTCACAAACTGATACTCCAGATCAAAGTATGTCTGCTCATCGCTCTCTCCCGTAATTTCCCATTCATCATCTTCGTCCAGATTTGGGAAATGGCTGTCTGCTTCATATGCAAAGTCAATCTTTGTCACATGAGCTACATCACAGTACGGAAGCATCTGCGCATAAATGCTGTCACCGCCTATGCAGTAAACATCTTCTGCCGGATATTTCTTGATTTCTTCCAGCGCTTCTTCAATGCTGTGCACTATGATCGCACCCTTTACCTCATATTCTTTATTGGATGTGATCACAATATTGATCCTGTTTTTAAGCGGAAGTCCGTTTGGAAAACTTTCCAGAGTTTTTCTTCCCATCACTACTACTTTTCCACTTGTTTCCTCACGAAACATCTTCATATCTGCCGGAATACTTACCAGAAGCTGGTTGTTCTTGCCGATTCCCCAGTTTTTATCTGCTGCTACGATAACATTCATTTGAATTTTCCTCTCTTGATTTTATATTGTCAATTTAAGTCAGGCGAATAAAATCATCCGCATTCGCTACTTGCTCATAACCAGATAATTGCTCCACAGTTTGGTTAAACGGCAATCGGAATATTCTTAATCTGCGGCCATGTCTCATAATTCTCCACGATCAGGTCATCTGTTGTAAACTGATAGAAATCCTTCACTTCCGGATTCAGTTTCACAACAGGTGCAGGATATGGTTTTCTCTGGATCAGTTCCTTTATCAGCGGAATATGACGGTCATAGATATGGCAGTCTGCCACTACATGAAGCAGTTCCCCTGCTTCCATATCACATACCTGAGCCATCATCATAAGCAGAAGTGCATACTGACATACATTCCAGTTATTCGCTGCAAGGATATCCTGTGAACGCTGATTGAGGATTGCATTCAGAGTCAGCTTATCGTTCCCCGGTGTCTGTGTCACATTAAATGTCATGGAATATGCACAGGGATACAGATTCATCTCATGGAGATCCTGATGCACATAAATATTGGTCATAATTCTTCGGCTGAACGGATTATTTTTCAGATCATAGATCACTCTGTCTACCTGATCCATCATTCCTTCTTTGTACTGATGTTTCACACCAAGCTGATACCCATATGCCTTACCGATAGAACCACTCTCATCTGCCCAGCTGTCCCAGATATGGCTGTGAAGATCATGGATATTGTTGGATTTCTTCTGCCAGATCCAGAGGATCTCATCCATGGCACTCTTTAACGCTGTACGTCTGAGTGTCATAGCCGGAAATTCCTTTCTCAGATCATATCTGTTTACCACTCCGAATTTCTTGATCGTATATGCCGGAGTTCCATCCTCCCACACAGGGCGGACTTTTTCTCCTTCCGTACTTGTCCCGTTTTCCAGGATATCCTGACACATTTTTATAAATACATCATCTGCGTAACTCATTTTTCTTTACACTCCTGTTTTTCTGTTTTTTATATTGTTTCAGGTCTTACTTTAATCCCCTTTCTGCTCATGCAGCAGCCACAGTTTCTTCTCCAGACACCGAAATTCCACTCTCGTCACATCTGCACAGTACTCTCCGTCTGCATGGAGCACCATTGGCTTATCCAGAATCAGGCGAAATCCTTTTTCATTTCTGATAGTAAAACCATTAATATGCTCCTGCTTTGCAGCAACCAGAAACGGAAGCAGGAAAAAAGTCTGCCATTTGGCGATTCCGGATGCACTGCCAAGCGAGAGCAGACCGTCCTGCACCGATGCATGAGGTGCCATAGGAACCCCTCCGCCTTCTGCCGGCAGATTCATAGCTGCCGCAAAGATCATCTTCGGAAGAATATAGCCTCCATGTTCTGTCACCACCTTTGCATTGGCTGTCTCCATGGTAAAAAGAGACTGCACCGTCAATGCAAGATATGTAAGCTTACCCAGATGGAAACGGTTTAAAACCTGTTTCAGTCTGGAATGAAGTGCTTTTTTTACACACAAGTGCATCCAGTCCCAGGCCGGAACTGATTCCAAAAATCCGCGGCTTCTCACAGCCTTCCCAGCTTACCTGCCCCAGATCTATCCTGTAAAGTGCTTCACCTCTCTGATCCTTTCTGATACAGGCACAGATTTCCCTCAGGCTCTCCTTCGGTGTTTTCGGCAGTTTCAGATTTCTGCCAAAATCATTCCCTGAACCAGTGGGTATCACGCCAAAACGTACCTTATCAAAGTCAGTAATACCATTCAGGACTTCATTGATCGTACCGTCTCCCCCAACCACCAGCAGATAGACAGGCTCTTCACCCTTCACCCGGGAAATCTGCTCAGCCAGTTTCGCGGCATGCCCTTCATATCTGGTCATATGGGCTTCATATTTTATTTTGTATCCCCGAAGCAGACACTGTGTCTCATTCCATACCCTGTGCGCCCGCCCTGTACCCGCTCCATTATTTACAATAATCTGTATCCTTCTCATTCTTCCTCACTTATACATTATATTTATTTTCTGCCGTTTCTTCTATCTCATTATAAATGCCAATACCTATACTATACAATATTTACCCATCACATACAAGACTTCGAAACTGCGAAATCGTTACTGTTCACTCCATTCACAGTAACGTAGCCAAAATTCATTCCAGATTGCCTGCGGCAATGGAATTTGGGCTTGTATGTCTCGGGATTTTGGCATATTCATGCCAAAACACCTCGCGGGACAGTGGTGTGTGAACAGTAACCTCCGTTCTCAGCAATACGCTTCACGATATGTCTTACAGGATTGGCAATCGGATATTCGCAATTGAAGCATGGGATTTACTTACATCAATTCTATATTTTGTCAAAAAGTCAAAATAATACATAAATCCGTCAAAATATCGAAAGCATTTTTTCCATAAAGTATTTATTATATATTTATACAATACAACTATACACAAATTCTAAAGTAATTCCAATAAAAATAATGCAATCAAGACAGTTCAGCAGAGTGTGAAGGACAAGGAAGATACCTGCAGGCGTGCTGATGCACGGCAAAGATATCTGACGCAGGACTTCACACTATGATGGGCTGGATTGTTTGCAGTAATTTATGAAATTGCTATAAATTATCAGGGGCAAAAGATATTTACAGCAATCCTCGTAAATAATGCGTATTGAGAGGATTGTTATAGTCAGCTCACATAATTCTCACTCAAATCAAACGTACTAAAATATAATATTATCAGGAGGTCTTTACAATGGAAAAAAGATGGTGGAAAGAAAGCGTCGTATATCAGATCTATCCTCGCAGCTTCTGCGACAGCAACGGAGACGGAATCGGTGATCTTAACGGTATCACCGGCAAACTTGACTATTTAAAAGAGCTTGGAATTGACGTAATCTGGCTCTCTCCGGTTTACAAATCACCAAATGATGACAACGGATATGATATCAGTGATTATCAGGCGATCATGGACGAATTCGGAACCATGGAAGACTTCGACCGTATGCTTGCCACAGCTCACGAAAAAGGCATCAAAATCATGATGGACCTGGTTGTAAACCATACCTCTGATGAACACAAATGGTTCATCGAGAGCCGCAAATCCACAGACAATCCTTACAGAGATTACTACATCTGGCGTCCTGCAAAAGAAGACGGAAGCCTTCCGAACAACTGGGGTTCCTGCTTCTCCGGTCCTGCATGGGAATACGACAAGACAACAGATATGTATTTCCTGCACCTGTTCTCCAAAAAACAGCCTGATCTGAACTGGGACAATCCTGCTGTACGTCAGGATGTTTTCGATATGATGAACTGGTGGCTGAAAAAGGGCGTTGACGGATTCCGTATGGATGTTATCAGCCTTATCTCCAAAGAGCCGGGGCTTCCTGACAAAGAACCTGGAATTAACGGCTATGCAACCTTCAATGTATCCGCAAACGGTCCTCATGTACATGAATACCTTCAGGAAATGCGTCAGAAAGCACTGAATAATGCTGACACGATCACTGTAGGCGAATGCTCAGGTGTTACTCTGGAAGAGGCAAAGAAATATGCAAGAAGCGATGAAAAAGAGCTGAACATGGTATTCCAGTTTGAGCATATGGATGTTGACAGTGATGAAAAAGCCGGCAAATGGACAACCAGAAAGATGGATCTGCGCAACCTGAAAAAAATCCTTACACGCTGGCAGAAAGGTCTTCAGGATATTGCATGGAACAGTCTCTACTGGGAAAATCATGACCAGCCAAGAAGCGTTTCCCGTTTCGGCAATGACAGTGACGAATACAGAGAAATCTCTGCAAAAATGCTTGCAACATGTATCCATATGATGCAGGGTACACCTTATGTATATCAGGGTGAGGAACTGGGTATGACAAACTGCCCGTTTAACACTCTTGACAACTTCCGCGACCTTGAAAGTATCAATGCTTTCCACGAATTAACCGAACAGGGTAAGATGACCGAAGAGGACATGATGGCAGCAATCGGTTATAAGGGACGTGACAATGCAAGAACCCCTATGCAGTGGGACGACAGTGCTTACGCAGGTTTCTCCACAGCTAACCCCTGGATTATGGTAAACCCGAACTACACTAAGATCAATGCCAAAGATCAGATTAACCGCGAAGATTCCGTATTCAAATATTATCAGAAACTGATCAAGCTCCGCCATGAAAGTGAACTGATCGTATACGGTACCTATGATCTGATCCTTGATGATGACAAGGATATCTACGCTTATATCCGTACACTTGGCGATAAAAAACTGATCGTATACTGCAATTTCAGCGAGAATACACGTGAAGTAGAGCTTCCTGAAGAATTTACAAACGGAAAAGTTCTTATCTCCAATTACATTGATGCAAAAGTAAACCATAAAATCACTCTCAGACCTTACGAAGCAATCGTAATCCAGAAATAATATTCCGTGTAGGGCTGTTGTCAGATATTTTTTGACGGCAGCCTTATATTTTGCATTTTTTAATTATTATCGCTCTCTCCCAAATGACTTATGAGCAACAGTTACAATTTTTCTTTTATTTTTATTCAAACTTTTTTTGTGCAACACTTGCATTTTCATGTCCCAATGTGATAATATATTTATATTATTTTTGTATTGAGGTGAATCTCACATGATAACAATTAAAGAAATGGCAGAGATGCTTGGAATCAGTACCACCACAGTATCAAATGTCATTAATGGAAAAACCAGCGAAGTTTCTCAGAAAACTGCTGAGAAAGTTCAGAAACTTCTGGACGAATATGATTACGTCCCAAATATGAATGCAAAAAATCTCGCACAGAACCATTCCAGACTCATCGGAATTGTATTAAAAAGGCGAAAGGATAAATACGAGAATATCTTCACAGATCCATTTCACGGCGAACTGCTGGGAGCTCTGGAATCTGCTATTCGTGAGCAGGGGTATTATATGATGATTTATATTTCTGAAGATATTGAAGAAATTGTGCGCAATATAGTAGGCTGGAACACTGAAGGACTGATTCTCATCGGTATGCTCCACGACGATTATCTCAAAATCAGAAGTAAGTACAAAAAACCTGCTGTCCTTATCGACAGTTACACTCCAAAGAATATTGCCAGATACGTTAATATCGGTCTTGACGATGAAGAGGGCGGATACCTGATGACAAAGTATCTTCTTGACTGCGGTCACAGAAAAATCGCATTTCTTGCCGACAATATGGAAGGTGTAGACTATATCCGATACACCGGGCATCAGCGGGCACTTCAGGAATACGGACTGGATATTGATCTGGATAATCTGATTGTGATCCGCCCTTCCAAATATGAACGCCAGGGAAGTATGGAGGAGATTTATGCAGTCGCACACAAGTTCACTGCCTTTATGTGTTGTTCCGATTATTACGCAGTTACCCTGATGAAATATCTCAAAGCCAAAGGGATCCGCTTTCCGGAAGATCTCTCCATCACCGGATTTGACGACAATCTGTATGCGCAGCTTGCTTGTCCTTCACTTACCACTATTCACCAGGATATCTTTACGCGCGGAACCATTGCCGCAGAATATCTGTTCAAAATGATCGATGGCTGGAATCCAAAAACAACGAACCTTTCTCTTCCGGTCAGACTTGTAGTACGTGACAGCGTAAAGCTTCTGAATCCCCCTGAAGATGATTCCTCCGATGACGGTTCAGCTTTATAAGGCACTCAGGGATATCTGTCGCGGGATTTCACGCTCCGATGAGCCGGGAGCAATATGCATTATTTACGAGGATTGCTATGAGAAGATTGCTATAATTCATAGATACAAAAAGAACGAAAATCCAGGTACATATCATACCTGGATTTCCGTTCTTTTTTCTTCTGCTACATCTCAATAACAAGGAACTGATAACCCTGCAGTTCAATCTTATTTCCATCCATAGCTACATTGTCATAGTTATTGATCAGAACCTTCCTGCACTCTCCTGCAAGTTCAATGGTCTGTGGCTCTTTCTGGTAATTACCAACTACAAGAAGAGTCTTATCCCCTTTACGATAGTATGCCATCAGATTATGTACATCTTCCCATACAGGTTCCAGTTCTCCGTAAACAACAGTCTCTTTGTATTCCGGATTCTTACGCAGTGCGATAAGTTTCTTATAGAAACTTCTCACAGATTCCGGATCATTCATCTGGCTCTCTGCATTGATCTTTGTATAATTCGCATTGACCTTCAGCCATGGTTTACCTGTCGTAAATCCTGCATTCTCACCATCTGTCCACTGCATCGGTGTTCTGGCATTATCGCGGCTGAATCTGGAAACAGCTTTCAGTGCTTCCTCAGGTGTACATCCTGCTTCCAAAGCTACCTTATACTCATCCAGACTGGAAATATCATCTACCTGATCAATAGATTCAAACTTCACATTCTCCATACCAAGTTCCTGTCCCTGATAGATAAAAGGAAGTCCGCGAAGCATAAAGTTCAGACCGCCAAGCATCTTCTTACTTGCGTCACAGCAGTCACCTTCCGGGATATATCTGCTGACACCACGAGGCTCATCATGATTTTCAATAATATTGGAAACAAATCCGATATCACCAATTTTTCTCTGTGTTGTAAAGCAACATTTCTTGTAGGCATCCGGAGTAATCTGTTTGCAGTCATACCATCCCTTGTCAGATGCCCCCCAGATAGTCTCTTCGAAGTCAAACATACTGGAGAAATATCCATTATCGCCGATGAAATCCGGAATCTCTTCATCCTTCTCATCGAAAACTTCACCGACAGAGAATGCATCGTATTTCTTAAATGTACGGTCTCTCATCTCGCCAAGGAAGTCGCCGATTCCCTTCGCTTCTTTCAGCATCTTCCTGATACTGCAAAGACCGTCTTCACGATCCGGCTCATAGTCATGCATCGGAAGTGCTTTCTTGATATTGATAATCGCATCAATACGGAATCCACCAAGACCTTTATCCAGCCACCAGTTGATATTCTTATAAACTTCTTCCCTTACTTCCGGGTTCTCCCAGTTCAGATCGGGCTGTTTCTTATGGAAAACATGCAGATACTGTTTATTTGTTCCTGGAAGATCTTCCCATACAGGTCCGCCGAAATAAGAACGCCAGTTAGTTGGAAGTTCTCCTTCTTTCTTGTCACGCAGATAGAAGAAATTACCATATTTACCATCCGGATCCTCACATGTCTTTTTTAAACCATTCATGTTCATCAGAACAATGGTTTACAACAAGATCCATCAGAATGTACATATCTCTCTTCTTAGCCTCAGCAATCAGTTCATCCATATCTGCCATGGTTCCGAAGCGAGGATCAATATCATAATAATCTGAAATATCATATCCCTGATCAGCTAACGGAGAGCGATAGCAGGGGGAAAGCCAGATAATATCAACTCCCAGATCTTTCAGATAGTCAAGCTTCTCAATAACACCTCTCAGATCTCCAATTCCATCTCCATTGGTATCATAAAAACTCTTCGGGTAAATCTGATAAGCAACCTTTTCATTCCACCATTTCTTTACCATTGTAAAAATCCTCCTGTGTTTTTTATTAACCGGCGCTATTGTCTGCTTTGTCCCCGGTATTATACCTCTTACCTTTAGCGCCTAAGGTCTCTTTTTCATTTACGGCAATTATATCAGAATCCAAGGCTTCTGTCTTATCTTTTTTTGATAAAAAAATACAAAATTTTGACTTTTTTATATTACCGATATTCTTATTTACTGTGTTTCTTTTAATGAATGTCTGCGGTACTGCAACGGCGTTGTTGACGTATATTTTCTGAACTCTCTCAGAAAATTTCCCAGATTATTATATCCACATTCCAGACAGATTTCCGTAACTGTAAGATCAGACTCCTTCAGATAATGAATGGCCCTTTTTATCCTGTACTCATTCACATATTCCATAGGCGAACGCCCGATCACCTTCTTGAAAAATCTGCAGAAATACTGCTCATTCATCCCGATCAGTCCTGCAAGGTCACGTATATAGATTTTCTCTTTGTAATTCTCCTGTATGTAAGTCAGTGTTGTCTTGATCGTCTCAATTCTGTGGTCATGATTCTTCTCCGTTACCTCAAACAGATTATTCGCAGACAGAACTGCCAGAATCCGAAGCAGCGCTGATTTGATAAACAACTGTCGGGTGATATCATCCGTAACCGCCTCGCCGTCATAATAATTCTCCCGAAAAGAATCTCCTCCAAATACATTACGGATTTCTTCATAAGATTTTCTTACCGGTTCAAATGCCGGTTCATTCTTTCGCAGACATCTCGGAAACTGGATACTGCCATTTTGTACCGGCTGGATCAGATTCGTCTGAATCTGATCCAAAGCATATGCAGAGCTTAGCATATCCATATGAAAAACCACCGCATTTTCCACACAGCCGCCGTTTTTTTCAACAGAAATACTGTGAAGTTCCCCGGGATTAATAAAATAAAAACATTCCTCTGAAATGTTGAAACGTTCCATATTTACTTCCAGACAGAACTCTACCACCCGAAAAATAAAGCAGTTCTACTTCTCATGCCAGT